>Ga0247816_10000593_pt1 | contig 19856 bp, 21 predicted proteins | sample UWRJL209509C1_FD_179930 | JGI IMG/M metagenome (GOLD analysis project Ga0247816, IMG submission 179930) | Plant litter microbial communities from Arlington Agricultural Research Station in Wisconsin, United States - UWRJ-L209-509C-1 | ecosystem: Environmental > Terrestrial > Plant litter >...
AGAGCGTTTTGCTTACTTTTGCGCTCTATCAAAAGTGAGCCGCCGTAAGGGCGGAACCAACAGAAGCCCTGACCAAAAAAACGGATATGTCCCCCACCACCCACCCCACCCACAAAGGATTTTGATCAGCCTGCAAGAGTTGTATAGATACCTATGCTGCGATAGCGGTGTTTCAGTCAGCTATTTATTGCCTGACACACCGCTATCGCAGGCAAGCCAGCTTCCACAGTTGATCGGTGGTTAACTCAGGATCGGCGTACACAACTCCACCAGCGTGCCATCCGGGCAACGCACATAAGACACCACCTGCCCCCAAGGTTTGGTGCGGGGCGCCGCAAGCTCTATCGCACCTTGCGCCAAAGCCTGTGCATGGGCCGCTGGAACATCCTCGGTGACAAACCCCAGTTCCATTCCCAGCGGCTGCCTTGAGGCATGAGCCTGTACATGCCCACCTTCAAAATTCATCCCGCCCAATTCATGCGCCGCGAAGGACAGGGTGGTTCCACCGGTATCCAGTTCTCCATACGTCCCTGATTCATGCAGGAAACGGCGACTGAAGCCGAAGGCTTTTTCGAAGAATTGCAGGGACGCGGACACGTCCGTTACATAAACGATGGTGTAGGCGAATTTCATGCTTCAGCGATCCTTGCCTGGTTAAACGAATGATTGGAATAGAGCATCAACCTGCCGACACCAGCAGCGACGTCGGAAACCCCGACGCCAGCACCAGATAAGCCACGATGGCTGCCAGGCATAACCCGACAAACACCCGCAGCAATGTCCTGGCGGTCGGATGGGTGATGAACTTGATGGCCCAGAGCAAAATCCCGCTTAACAGGACGCTCAAGGCAAGAATGACCAGCACGTTGGTGTTCTCGGTAGCGTTGGAAGCTGTTTTATAGTCGCAAAGGCCCGGGTTGAACAGTGCGCGCATAGACGCAGGGCCCCGGTGTTTCTAAACTGCGCCATGTCTTGGGAGTGGGGCGGGCGCCGATGAATCGCAATGAGTTACGCAAGGCCGACATCAACCTGATGGTCGTCTTCGAAACGTTGATGCTCGAACGCAATGTGACACGGGTGGCAGAGAAGCTGTTTCTCGGCCAGCCGACTATCAGTTCGGCGCTCAACCGCCTGCGCACGCTGTTCAACGACCCGCTGTTTATCCGGGTTGGCCATCGCATGGAGCCGACGGCGCGAGCCGAGGAAATCATCCTGCATCTGTCGCCGGCCCTGGATTCGTTGTCGTCGGCCTTGAGCCTGACCCACGATTTTGACCCGTCCATCAGCACCATGACCTTTCGCATCGGCCTGTCCGATGACGTTGAATTCGGCCTGTTGCCGCCCTTGCTGCGCACCTTGCGCCAGGAAGCACCGCAGGTGGTATTCGTGGTGCAGCATGTCGATTACTGGCGCATTCCCGACCTGTTGGCCTCGGGCGATATCACCGTCGGCATCACCCAGACGCGCGGTTTGCCGGCGAATGCCAAGCGCAAACTGCTGCGCCATATCCGCCCCAGCGTGTTGCGCGCCGATGCATCGGACCGGCCGCTGACTCTCGATGAATATTGCGCACGGCCCCATGTGCTGGTGTCTCACACCGCCAACGTCGCCGGATTTGCTGATGAGTGGCTGGCCGAGATTGGCCGCAAACGCCATGTGGTGTTGTCAGTGCCGCAATACAGCTCATTGCCGGCGCTGCTGGCCGGCACTGATCTAATCGCCAGCCTGCCGGACTATACCGCCCAGGCCATGGCTGCCTCGGGGCATCTGTTCTGTGAGCCTTTTCCATTTGAAACCCCGACCCTGGATTTATCCATGGTCTGGCTCAGCCATGTCGACACCGACCCGGCGGAACGCTGGATGCGCTCGCGGCTGGAGGCATTCATGAGTGAGCGCGATTTGTTGCCGGTGGTTGTTCCCAAGTCTTGAGTTAAACAGCTTTCATCTCGCCGGCGTTTACCGGCGTGCTATATCTATCGACCATTCATACAAGAACCCGGAGATTTTCATGCCTCACCTGCACCTGGAATACACCGCCAACCTGCCAGACCTGGCCGTTGAGAAAACCCTGCTGCGACTTAACAACGTGCTGATGGCGTCGGGGCAGTTCGGCTCCGAGGCTGATATCAAAAGCCGTGCGGTGAAGGTGGAAGTTTTCCAGGTGGGCACATCCCTGATTCCGCGCGGTTTTATCGCCGTGAGGCTGGCGCTGCTCAGCGGGCGCTCCCCGCAGGTCAAGAAGCAACTCTCGGAAAGCCTGCTGGCGGTGTTGCAGGACTTGGGCGCCTGGCCTGCCGAGTTGCCGGTTCAGCTCAGTGTCGAGCTGCTCGACATGGACCGCGACGCCTACAGCAAAATCGCTATCGGCTAACGCTTGCAGGCGCGAGCTTGCGCGCGAAAAAACCATGGGGCACCCCGTTCATTCGGGATGCCCACATTGGTTTGCGGCGTGCTGGCTACCGCGCCCGAATTACATGCTTGATCTCCTGAAACGCCGCTAACCCCCACGGCCCCAGTTCCCGGCCGATGCTGCTCTGCTTGTAACCACCCCACGCCGTTTGCGGGAAGATCACTTGCGGCGCGTTAATCCACACCAGGCCCACCTGCAAGGCATTTGCTACCCGCTCGGCGGTCTCCAGGTCGCGGCTGACCACACTCGCCACCAACCCGAACACGCTGTCATTGGCCAGGGCAATCGCTTCGGTTTCATTGGCGACACGGCGTACACACAACACCGGGCCGAAGATTTCTTCGTTCCATAGCGCGCTGTCCAGCGGCACGTCGGTGAAGACGGTCGGGCGGATGAAATAGCCGTGGGGCAAGTCCGCTGGCCGCTCACCACCGCACACCAAACGTGCCCCGCACTGCAAGCCTTTGTCGATATGCCCCAGCACCCGCTGATACTGCGCACGGTTGACCAACGCACCCATTTCCACGTCGTCGGCAAACGGGTCTGCCACGCGGATGTTTTCGGCTTTGGCCTGCAAGCGGCTGAGGAATTCATCCGCCAGTTCATCGGCCACCAACACCCGGCTGGTGGCGGAACACATCTGCCCGGCATTGAAGAAACCACCACCACAGGCCAGCTCGACGGCCAGGTCCAGGTCGGCATCCGCCAGCACCAGCAACGAGGACTTGCCACCCAGTTCCAGGCTCACGCCCTTCACCGTTTCGGCCGCGCGCTGCATCACCTGCACGCCCACGGCATTGCTGCCGGTGAAGGAAATTTTCGCCACCCGTGGATCGGCCGCCAGCGGTGCGCCGACTGCCAGCCCAGTGCCGCAGACCAGATTGAACACCCCGGCAGGCAAGCCCACGGAGGCGATAATTGTCGCCAGTTCCAGCTCCGCCAGCGGCGTGACCTCCGAGGGTTTGAGCACCACGCAGCAACCGGCGGCAAGTGCCGGGGCGAGCTTCCAGGCGGTGGTGACCATCGGGAAATTCCACGGCACGATCAGGCCCACCACGCCGCAAGGCTCACGGCGTACGCGGGCGCTGAAATCGTCGATGGGCAGCGCAACAGGACGGTCAAGCCCGGCGTCCATGTCGTCGGCCAAACCGGCGTAATACTCGAAGGTGGCGATCACGTCGTCGACATCAATACCTGCCTCGAACAGCGGCTTACCGTTGTTGCTCGATTGCAGACGCATCAGGCGCTCGCGCTGTTCGCTCACGCCCTGGGCGATCTTGCGCAGCAGCGCGCCGCGATCACGGCCGGTGCTTTTGGACCAATCCGGGAAGGCTGCGCTGGCCGCGTCTACGGCCTGGGCAACGGCGCGAGCATCGCCCACGCTTACCTGGGCCAACGTGGCCTCCGTGGCCGGGTTGATCACGTCTAAAACGTCATGCCCTGCCTGCCATTGTCCCGCGATATAAAGCCCGTTGAGTACCGCGCTCATAGCGCAACCTCCTTCATCCAAAGCCCCTGGTCGATTTCAATCAGCGTTGGTCCCTGGCGATCAGCGGCGGCGCGCAGTGCGCTGCGCAATGCTTCAACACCCTGGACGGCCTCGGCGGCGCATCCCAAAGCCTTGGCCACGCCGATGAAGTCCGGGGTGTAGATGTCCACGCCCACCGGTTCGATGGCGCGGTTGACCATGTACTTCTTGATCTCTTCATAGCCCTGGTTATTCCACAGCAGGACGATGACCGGTGTACGTGCTTCTACCGCGCTGGCCAGTTCCGGCAGGGTGAATTGCAGGCCGCCGTCGCCGATCAGGCACACCACGGGGGCGCCGTCGCCACGGCCGAGCCAGGCACCGATGGCTGCCGGCAAGGCGTAGCCCAGGGTGCCGTAGCCAGTGGAAGAGTTGAACCAGCGGCGCGGTTGGTCGAGGTTCAACGTCAGGTTGCCGGTGTACACCGGTTGGGTGGAGTCGCCCACCAGCACGGCGTCGGGCAGTTCTTGCAGTACGGTGTTGAGGAATAAGGTTTGCGCGCGGGTCGCGGCGTCCCAGGTCGGCTCCAGGTCGGCCCACAAGCGTGCGACGCGGCTTGCGCCCCAGTTGCTCTGGCGGGCAGCCAGCGGCTTGCTTGCCAGATCATCCAGCAGCGCTTGGGCGGCGATTTGCGCATCGGCCACCAGTGCCACCTGCGGCGTGTAATTGCGTACGGTCTGGTCGGCATCGATGTCGATGCGCAACAGGGCGCCGGGGATTTCAAAGCCGCCGGCGAAGGTTACGTCGTAGTCGGTTTCGGCCAGTTCGGTGCCGATCGCCAGTACCACGTCAGCTTCGGCCACCAGGGCGCGGGTGGCGACCAGGGTTTGGGTCGAGCCGATCAGCAACGGATGGTTGGCCGCCAGCATGCCCTTGGCATTGATGGTCAGGGCCACTGGCGCACCGAGGGTTTCGGCCAGATGAGTCAATTCGGGCGCCGCGTCGATGGCGCCGCCACCGGCAAGAATCAGCGGGCGTTTTGCTGCGGCCAGTAACTGGCTCATCTGCTTGACCGCAGACGGTGCTGCGCCAGCACGAGCAACGCTGACCGGCTCGCTGCCGAGCAATGCGTCGGCGTTTTCCACCAGCACATCCAGCGGGATTTCGATATGCACCGGGCGCGGCCGCCCGGCCTGGAACAACGCAAAGGCCCGCGCCAAAACGGCGGGCAATTCGGCGGCCGACATCAGGGTGTGGGAGAACGCCGCGACGCCCGCGATCATCGCGCCCTGGTTCGGCAGTTCATGCAACTTGCCGCGCCCGCCGCCCAACTGGCTGCGGGACTGTACGCTGGAAATCACCAGCATCGGGATCGAGTCGGCGTAGGCCTGGCCCATGGCGGTGGTGATATTGGTCATGCCGGGGCCGGTGATGATGAAGCACACGCCGGGCTTGCCGCTGGTACGTGCATAGCCGTCGGCCATGAAACCGGCGCCCTGTTCGTGGCGCGGGGTGACGTGGCGGATGCCGGAGCGCGCCAGGCCACGGTACAGCTCCACGGTGTGCACGCCAGGAATGCCGAACACCTGGTCTACGCCGTAGCTTTCCAGGAGGTTGACCAATACTTCGCCGCAGGTCGCCATATCGTCGCTCTTGTTGTTGATTGAGAGCGGTATTGGAACGGTGGGCCGGTAGCGGCAACAATCGATAAAAAGTCATACTAGCCATGTCTTCACGTCATGGCTGCGTCCCCCTTATGAAACGCCTTCCACCCTTGCCCGCCTTGCATACCTTTTGGGTCACCGCCCAGTGCTGCAACTTCACCCGTGCGGCGGAGCAGTTGCACATCACCCAGGGCGCGGTGAGCCGGCAGATTGCCGGGCTGGAAAGTCATTTGGGTTATCCGTTGTTCCGGCGCCAGGCCCGTGGCTTGAGCCTGACGGAGGAGGGGCGTGAATGGTCGGAGCGAGTGCAGCAGGTGTTTGGCCTGATCGGCGAGGCGGTGGAGCAGATCGGCAGCCGCCGCGAGACCTTGCAACTCAAGGCGTCCACCTGCGTGATGCGCTGGTTGCTGCCGCGCTTGATGCAATGGCAGCAGGAGCGCCCGGATGTGCCGGTGGAACTGACCACCACCGTGGCCTACACCGTCGACTTTCGTCGCGAGCAGTTCGACGCGGCGGTGATCTACGCGCCGATTGCCGAGCAGTTGGCCCCCGCGCGGCATTTGTTCGATGAGCAACTGACGCCGGTGTGCGCTCCCGCTTTACTTGGAGAGTTGCATACGCCAGGGGATTTGCAGCGGCAGGTGCTGCTGCACCCCACGCGGGATGAGCGGGATTGGGCGTTGTGGCTGAAGGCCGCCGATACGCGGCTGAACAATCTTGGGCAAGGGCATCATTTCGAGACGCTGGATTTGGCGATGACGGTCGCGTCCCAGGGTTCCGGGGTGGCGATCGGCGACAGCGCGTTGATTGGCGAAGACCTCAAGGCCGGGCGACTGGTGATGCCGTTTGAATTGAAGGTGCCGACGGGGATGGGCTATTACCTGGTGTACCCGCCGGGGACAGAGCCTTCGGCGGGGCTTGAAGCGTTGATGAACTGGCTGGTTGGCCAGACACAACAGCCGGCACAATGATCGTTCCCATGCTCTGCGTGGGAGCGATCATTTTCAGAACTCAGTAACCCACGGTAAACCGCTGCCGCGAGTGCTTCGGCGTTTCCACTTCGTCAATCAAGGCAATCGCATAGTCGGCAAAGCTGATCCAGCTACGGCCCTCGCTGTTGACCAAGAGCTCATCACGGCCCAGGCGGAATTTGCCGGTGCGCTCGGTCTCGGTGAACTCCGCCGAGGGCGAAAGGAATGTCCAGTCCAGTTGCTGTTCTTCGCGCAGTGCGTCAAGAAACGTGGCGCCGGCGCTGGCTTCTTTTTTGTATTCCTTAGGGAACCCCGGGTTGTCGATAACCCGCGTGCCTCCCGACAACAACAATGAACCGGCACCGCCGACTACCAGCAGGCGCGGCACGCCGGCGCTTTTCACCGGCCCGATCACCGCGCTGGCCGGCAAGGTGGCGAAGTGCGCGGCACTGATCACCACGTCGTTGCCTCTGACGGCGTGTTGCAGGGCCTGGGCATCCAGTGCATCCGCTTGCTTGACGGTGACCCCGGGGCGCACGCCAATCTTGTCGGTATTGCGGGCAATCGCCGTGACGGTGTGCCCGCGACGCAGGGCTTCTTCCAGCAGTTGGCTACCGGCACGACCGGTGGCACCAATGATTGCGATCTTGCTCATGACGTTCTCCAGTTCAGTTGGGTTTGAATCAAGCCACCACTTCATAACTCACCACTTCATTTCCCCCTTGGCGACTTTGGCACTCAGCTCCAGGGAGCTTTCGTCGGCCAGGTTCGGGTAACGCTTTTTCATCGCCGCGATCAGCTCGGCGGAATCCCTGGCCTTGGCGGTTTCCTCGTCGAAGGCCTTGATGTAGTCGGCGGTGAAGCCCACGGCGTTGAGCGACGGTGTACCCAGGTAATGACCCGGAATCACCGTGCGTGGTTTCAAGTCTTCGATGCGTTGCAGGGTGGCCAGCCAGTCGGTGTGGGATTTGGCGCCTTGGGTGTCGGCCATCCACAGATGAATGTTTTCAGCGACCACCACGCCACCGATCACCGCCTTGATCGACGGGATCCACACAAAACTGCGGTCCGGTTGTGGGCCGTCGAGGCCGATCACTTCCAGTTGCTTGCCTTCGAGGGTCAGGCTATGGCCTTCAAGCACCTGCGGGACGATGGTTTTAGCGGGCCGGTCGGCGCCCATTTGCGGGCCCCAGTAGTCAATCTTTTGCGCGACGGTGGCTTTGATGTGGTCGACCACCGGCTGCGGCGCCACTACCTTGGCATTCGGGAACGCGGCGCTCAGGGTGTCGAGGCCGAAGTAGTAATCCGGGTCGCCGTGGCTGATGTAGATGGTCGTCAACTGCTTGCCGCTGGCGCGGATCTTTTGCACAAGCTGTTCGGCCTGACCTTTGCCGAACTGGGCGTTCACCAGGATGGCGTCTTTCTCGCCGCTGACCAGCACCGAACTCACCGGGAAGAACGCATCGACGCCTGGGTTGTAGAGGTTCAGGGTCAAGTCAGCCGCGGCGGCGTGGGCGGCGAACGCCAGGGCAGCGGCTGCCAGTGCAAAGCGTTTCAGGGGCGAAAATCCAAACATGTGCAGCTCCATTCATTGGTAAGCAATGGGCAGAGCTTAGTTGCACCGAACACAGCAAAAAATGCCATGCTGGAACATAGTTTGTTTCTAAAAGCGGGCAAATCATGGATCGTCTTCAAGCAATGCGGGTGTTTGTTTCGGTGGTTGATTTGGGCAGCCAGTCGGCCGCTGCCGATCATCTGGACCTGTCGCGCCCGGTGGTTTCGCGTTATTTGGCCGAGCTGGAAGACTGGGTTGGCGCGCGCCTTATGCACCGCACCACCCGCAAGCTGAGCCTGACCGCAGCCGGCAGCGAAACCTTGCCCCGTTGTCGGCAGATGCTCGAACTGTGCAGTGATATGCAAGCCGCCGTCAGCGAACCGGATGAAGCGCCGCGTGGCCAGTTGCGCCTGAGCGTCAGCACGTCTTTCGGCCTGTCGCAGCTGGCGGATGCCATGGCCGAGTACGTCAAGCGCTACCCGTTGGTCAGTATCGATATGCAAATGCTCGACCGCACGGTGAACCTGGTGGATGAGCGCATCGACCTGGCGATCCGCACCAGCAACGACCTGGACCCCAACCTCATCGCTCGCAAGCTCACGGTGTGCCGCTCGGTGATCTGCGCCTCGCCGGCCTACCTGCTGGAGCACCCGCATCCACAAAAAGTCGAGGACTTGGCCACGCATAACTGCCTGACGCATTCCTATTTCGGTAAAAGCCTTTGGCATTTCGAGGAAGAGGGTGAGCCAGTCTCGGTGCCGGTACACGGCAATATCAGCGCCAACGAAGCCAGCACCCTGTTAAGAGTCACACTGGCCGGGGCAGGGGTGGCGATGCTACCCAGCTATCAGGCCGGCGACTGCATCCGCAGCGGCGAACTGATCCGCCTGCTGCCCCATGCCGAACCCCGGCAACTGAACATGTACGCGGTGTACGCCTCGCGCAAACACATGCCTTCGGCGTTGCGCAGCCTGCTGGATTTCCTGGTGCTGCGCTTCCCGGAAGACCCGGTGTGGGACATCGGTCTCTGAGCCGACATAAACATGTCGAATGTCGCCCAATAATGGCAACTCGCCTTGGGTGACCTATGCTGACTAAAGCACCTTCTTGATCCGATCAGAGGTCAGCATCATGTCGATCAAAACAAGAAAGTACCTGATGATTTTCAGCCTCTGCGCCGCCGCCACAGCGCTATACGCCACTGCCTGTTACCGCGTCGAGCAGACTCGCATGAAGCCCAGCTTCGTCATCACTTGCTATCACGACCAATGCGTTCCCCACACCGGCAGCTTTACGGCCCTCAGGTAAGCGCCTGGTCGGCTTTCAGCTGCTCGCGAAACGCTTTGGGCGAGTACCCGACACGCCGGCGAAACAGCCGCGAGAAGTTGGTTGGGTCGGAAAAGCCCAACACCTCCGACATTTCATTAATGGTCATGCTGGTGTAGGTCAGCAGGCGCTTGGCTTCCAACAGCTGGCGGTCGTGCATGATCTGCAACGCTGGCTGCCCGCCAAGTTCCCGACACGTGCCGTTAAGGTGTGAGACCGAGATGCCCAGCTTGTGGGCCAAATCCTCGATTTTCGGGTGTTCGCGGTATTGTTGCTCCACCAATTGCGTGAAGCGCCGGAAGTACTCGCGGCCCCGTGGCATGCGTGGGTGGCGGCGCTGGATGGCCTGCCGGCTGATCCATACCAGCAGCACGCTGACCAGGGCGTGCATCATCATGTCCCGCGCCGGTTGATCATCGGCGTATTCATCCTGCAACCTTGCGAACTGGCTGTTGAGGTAGTCACTGTCCTTGCCGGCCGGGTAGCTGCCCAAGGCGTTCAAGCCGTCTACCGCTGAGCCCAATTGGCCCTGCAAATGCGCCACCAGTGGGGCCGCCAGGGTCACCACATAACCTTCGATGTCTTCGGAAAAACGAAACCCGTGCACGCATAACGGCGGCAACACTTGCAGTGTCGACTCGCTGAGTGTGCTGCGCTGGCCTTCGATCTCCAGCTGCGCCTGGCCCTTGTGCACGTACAACAATTGACTCAGGTCTGCATGCCGGTGGGGATGGATCTCCCACTGGTACTCGCGACTGCGCCGGGAGATGGTTTCGCAGTGCAACAAATCCGGCGTCGGCCATTGCTGGCTCTCTCCATAGAGTTTGAACACCGGGATCGCAGGGCTGGCGGTTTTGGTCATGGTTTCATCCGATACTTCGGGACAGTTGTGCGGTAATCGCCCCAATTGGCGAAAAGCGCAGGGTTTGGATCAGTTTTCACCTTCTTATGCCGGCCACTCAAGTGAAAAATGCCAGCACCAGAATTAATGACAATGCTTTCATCCAATCCGTTCGAATGAAGCTTGCGGGCCATAAAAATAATGAAAACGCTAAAAACCCAAGTCGCCATTATTGGCGCCGGTCCCTCGGGGCTGCTGCTCGGCCAACTGCTGCACAACGCCGGCATCGAAACCCTGATTCTTGAGCGCCAGACGCCCGATTATGTGCAAGGCCGCATTCGTGCCGGCGTGCTCGAACAAGGCATGGTCGACCTGTTGCGCCAGGCCGGCGTTAGTCGGCGCATGGATGCCGAAGGCCTGGTGCATGAAGGTTTCGAACTGGCGCTGAACGATCAACTGACGCACATCGACCTCAAGTCCCTGACCGGCGGCAAGACGGTGATGATCTACGGCCAGACCGAAGTCACCCGCGACCTGATGGCCGCACGCAAGGAGGCCGGCGCTGTCACGCTGTATGAAGCCCGCGACGTGCAGCCCCATGACCTGAAAAGCCAGCAACCCTGGCTGAGCTTTGAGCATCAGGGGCAGCGCTATCGCCTGGAGTGCGACTACATCGCCGGTTGCGACGGTTTCCACGGCGTGGCGCGCCAGTCGATCCCGGCTGAAGCCCTGAAGATTTTCGAGCGGGTCTATCCGTTCGGCTGGCTCGGCATTCTCGCTGACACGCCGCCGATCCACGATGAACTGGTGTACGCCAAACACGAGCGCGGCTTTGCGCTGTGCAGCATGCGTTCGCCGAGCCGCAGCCGTTATTACCTGCAAGTACCGGCGCAGGAATCAGTGGACGAATGGTCCGACGAGCGCTTCTGGGACGAACTGAAAACCCGTCTGCCGCAAAGCCTCGCTGCCCAATTGGTCACCGGGCCGTCCATCGAAAAGAGCATCGCCCCGCTGCGCAGCTTCGTGGTGGAACCGATGCAGTACGGTCGCCTGTTCCTGCTGGGGGACGCAGCCCACATCGTGCCGCCCACCGGCGCCAAGGGCTTGAACCTGGCGGCCAGCGATGTCAGTACTTTGTTCAACATTCTGCTCAAGGTGTACCGCGAGGGCAGGGTAGACCTGCTGGAGAAATACTCGGCCATCTGCCTGCGACGGATCTGGAAAGCCGAGCGGTTTTCCTGGTGGATGACCTCGATGCTGCACCAGTTTCCCGAGGCGGACGGCTTCAGCCAGCGCATCGCCCAGAGCGAGCTGGAATACTTTGTCGACTCTGAAGCCGGTCGCAAAACCATTGCAGAAAATTACGTCGGACTTCCTTACGAGGCTATCGAGTAGCCTGCTATCTAGTACACTGACGAGCATTCCCGCGGGCCCTCCCTTTCCCGTGGGCCCTTGCTCGCAGGTTCTGCCGTGACCAACCTCAATCAGCCCGCCACACCCGCTGTACGCAGTGTTCTCGTCGCCTTGATGATGGCGATTTTTCTCGGCGCGTTGGACCAGACCATCGTTGCCGTGTCGATGCCGGCGATTTCCGCCCAGTTCCATGACGTCAACCTGTTGGCCTGGGTAATTTCCGGCTACATGGTGGCGATGACGGTGGCCGTGCCGATCTACGGCAAACTCGGCGACCTGTACGGGCGCAGGCCGATGATGCTGATCGGCATGGGCCTTTTCACTATTGCCTCGCTGTTCTGCGGCATGGCGCAAAGCATGGAACAGCTGGTGCTGGCGCGGATCCTCCAGGGCATCGGTGCCGGCGGGATGATTTCGGTCAGCCAGGCAATCATCGGCGACATTATTCCGCCCCGTGAGCGCGGGCGTTATCAGGGCTATTTCAGCAGCATGTACGCGGTGGCCAGCGTGGCCGGGCCGGTGCTGGGTGGCTACATGACCGAGTACCTGTCGTGGCGTTGGGTATTTTTAATCAACCTGCCGCTGGGCGCCGGGGCCTGGTGGGTCGCCCATCGCACCCTGGTGGGGCTGCCGGTGCCGCAGCGCAAGCCGATCATCGATTACTTCGGCACCGTGCTGATGATCGTCGGCTTGACCGCGTTGCTGCTGGGTATCACCGAAATCGGCCAGGGCCACCATTGGCGCGACAGTGAAGTGCTGGGCCTGCTGGTTTGCGCCCTGGTGGCATTGACCGTATTTGTGTGGCACGAACGCCGTGCGCGTGAACCGCTGCTGCCGATGCACCTGTTCGCCAACCGCAGCGCGGTGCTGTGCTGGTGCACGATTTTTTTCACCAGCTTTCAGGCCATTTCGCTGATCGTATTGATGCCGCTGCGTTACCAGACCGTGACCGGAGCCGGTGCCGACAGCGCCGCCTTGCACTTGCTGCCACTGGCCATGGGCTTGCCGATGGGGGCTTATTTCGCCGGGCGCATGACCTCGGTGACCGGCCGCTATAAACCGATGATTCTCACGGGTGCGCTGTTAACGCCCATCGCGATTCTCGGCATGGCCTTGAGCGCGCCCCAGGCGTTGGTGCTGAGCAGCCTATTCATGTTGCTCAGCGGGATTGCCGCCGGTATGCAATTCCCGACTTCCCTGGTGGGCACGCAAAATTCGGTGGAGCAGCGGGACATCGGCGTCGCCACCAGCACCACCAACCTGTTCCGATCCCTGGGCGGCGCGGTAGGGGTGGCGTGCATGTCGGCGCTGTTGCTGGCGCTGTTGCAGGATTCCAGTTTTGCGCACTTGGCCAGTGGGGCGTTGGTGGCTGAGGGCAGCTCCGGCAATGTGTTGCTCGATGGCCTCAACGCCGCACCCGGCCCGGCGCAGGACGCCCTGCGCGGAGAGTTGCTGGTGACGTTCCGGCATCTGCTGATGGTCAGTGCGGCGGTGTCGCTGCTGGGGTTGGCGGCTGCGATTGCCATGCCAAATCGTGTATTGCGTGGGCGTGAAGACAAGGCCAGGTAGCTCACAACTCTAAAGCGGGCACAGTCAATGTGGGAGCTGGCTTGCCTGCGATAGCGGTGTATCAATCACCACCGCTATCGCAGGCAAGCCAGCTCCCACAGTTTTGATCGCATTTCAGTCTTTAAACCAGCGATGCACTCACGGGCTGTAATACCCCACAGCCACCATGAAATGCCCGGCCTTGCGCAGGTACGCATGCTTGTTCTCGACCTTGCCCGTCACCGGGTTTTTCCAGCGGTATGTGTATTCGCCCTGGTCCTGCTCGGCCATCAGCGCCAGGATCGGTGCGCCCACCGGCTTGCCGTCCGGGTCTTTGATCTTGCTGAAGTCGGTATTGACCAACCGCAGGTTGGTGCCGTGAGCGACGTAGCGCTTGGTGTTGAGGTCCACCACAAACACATACAAGTCGTCCTGCAGGAACCCGCCCTGCATGGCATTGATCGCCTTGAGGGTGCCAGGTAGATCTTCCATCAGGGATTTGGCTGCCTTGTTGCGCAGGGCGCGGGCCTGTTCCGGTGAGGCCCGTGGCAGGTAGTAGCCGACGGCGAGGATGCGCTGGCCCACGCGCTGGTAGTACACGTGCTTGCGCTCGACCTTGCCGTCATTCCAGTTCTGCCAGCGGTAATCGGCCTGCTGGATGCCGGCGTCTTCGGGCACGGTCAATGCTTCCTTGAAGGATTTGCGCAGGTCTGGCCCGAGCACTTCGGACACATCGCGGCCGATCAGCGCGGAAGAGGGGCCGCCGCTGGCCAGCAGTACGCCTTTGGTATCGACCACGAACACGTAGCGGTCCTGGTCGACAAAATCCCCCTGGCGGCTGAACGCTGCAAAGGCTTTGTCGCCATTGCTCTGGTAGTAGGCCAGGGCCTTTTCCAGCAACGCCTTGGCGGCTTGGGCGTCCTCATCCTGAGTGGTTGCGGCGTGCACCTGGCTGCAACACAACAGCAGCAGCCAGGTGATTCGGAGCATTCCCTTCATTACCCGTCCCTCGTTCTTGTTGGTGTGCCAAGAGCGTAGACGGTTGCCGGGAGATCAGAACGGTTTGGTCGGCAGGTATTTGCCATCCAGGGTAATCACGGCGCGGGAGCCGCCGTCGGGGTCTTCGACTTTCTTGATGTCCAGCTTGAAGTTGATCGCGCTGATGATGCCGTCGCCAAATTGCTCGTGCACCAGGGCCTTGAGGGTCGAACCGTAGACCTGCAGCATTTCATAGAAACGGTACATAGTCGGGTCAGTCGGGACACCGCCGGGGAAGCTGCCGCGCAGGGGCACGCTTTGCAGCAGGCGGCTGGCGTGCTGGTCCAGGCCGAGCTTGTCGCACACCACATCGGCGGCGTCTTTGGGCAGAGGGTGCTGGCCGAGCAGGGCGGCGGTGACGAACGCCAGGCTCAGGCCGGTGCCGTCGGTGAGGTCCTGCCAGGACAGGTTCTTGCGGGCCTTGATGTCGATGACGGTATCGGCCAGGGCCAGGCGCGGGGTTTGCGCGAATTGGGATTGCAACATGATGGTTTCCTCTGGTTTTGAATGGGGTTCAGGCGGCGTGAGCGCGGGTGGTTGGGTGGTCGAGCAGGGACACGAAGCGCCCGCTGCGGCCATCCAGCGCGTCGATGCCGCCGCTTTCGATGTCGTAGACCCAGCCATGCAGGTTCAGCCGGCCTTGTTCCAGGGCCAGGGCTACTGATGGATGAGTCTTGAGATTGGCCAATTGTGCGACCACGTTTTCACGTACCAGTGAGTCCAGGCGGGCGGCATCCGAGCCGTGAGTGCGGGCGGCATTGATCACCTTGGCCGACTCGGCGTGACGCAGCCAATTGGCCACGGCCGGCAGGTGATCCAGGCATTTGCAGGTGGAAATGGCGGTCATCGCGCCGCAGTCGGAGTGGCCGCAGATCACGATGTCGCTGACGCCAAGAACCGCGACTGCGTATTCAACCGTGGCCGACACACCGCCTGGCTCCGGCCCGTAGGAGGGTACGATATTGCCGGCGTTGCGGATGACAAACAGGTCGCCGGGTTCCTGCTGGGTCAGCAGTTCCGGGACTACCCGGCTGTCGGAGCAGGACACAAACAACGTGCCGGGGTTTTGCGTGGTCGCCAGGTGCTTGAACAGGTCACTGCGTTGGTTGAACGCTTCACCCTGGAATTTGCGAAAGCCGTCGATGAGATGCTGCATGGTGGTTCTCCTTGCGTCGCTGATGGGGCAAGGATGGAAGTTTCCAGCTATAGCGTCCAAGACCGGCTTATTATGGTTTCTATAAGTCATGCCTATAGCTGGGGTTTTCATGCTGCTGCGCCATATCCGCTACCTGCTGGCGGTCGCCGAACATCGCAACTTCACCCGCGCGGCTGAAGCGCTGCATGTGTCACAACCGACCCTGTCGCAACAGATCAAACAACTGGAAGACACCCTTGGCGCACCGCTGCTGGATCGCTCCGGGCGCCGTGTCAGCCTGACCGATGCTGGCGAGGCATATGTGCGGTTTGCCCGCCTGGCCTTGCAGGATTTGCAGGCCGGCACGCGGGCGATGCATGACGTGCAGGACCTGAGCCGGGGCCACCTGCGCCTGGCCATGACTCCCACTTTTACCGCCTACCTGATTGGCCCCTTGATGGCGCGCTACAACCGCTTGTATCCGGGGATTACCGTCAGCATCGAGGAGCTGACCCAGGACCGTATCGAAGCAGCGCTGGCGGAGGATGGGCTGGATATCGGCATCGGTTTCACCGGCGAGCATGCGCCGGATATCGAGTGCGAAGGGCTGTTTGTCGAGGAATTAAGCGTGGTTGCCAGCCATCCCCGGCCGAGCCTGGCGCAGCCTCTGGTGCTGCTCAATTCGGGGTTCGCTACGCGCCAATACATTGATGAATACTGCCGGGCGCTGGAGGTAAAACCGCTGATTGCGATGGAAGCCAATTCCATCAGTGCGATTATTGAAATCGTGCGCAACACCGAGCTGGTAACCATCCTGCCCAGCGCTATCGCCCGGGTGCAAACCGGCCTGCACGCCGCACAGATCCACCCGGTGCTGGCGCAACGCACCGCGGCACTGCTCAGCCGTAAAGGCGCCTACCGCAGCGCAGCGTGCCGGGCGTTTGTCGAATTGATCAGGGCGCAGCCAGCCATTGATTGACGACGCTATCGTAGACGCCGGTGACTTTGCTCAGGTGCAGCCACTGGTCCACATAACTCTTCCACGCCACATCGTCCCGAGGCAGCAGGAAGGCCTTTTCGCTGTACTGCATTTCGCGCTCGGGATTCACCGCACACAGCCCCGGTTTGAGCTTCTGCTGATACCGCGCCTCGCTGGCGTCGGTGATCATCACGTCGGCCTTGCCTGCCAGCAATTCATCGAAAATCGTCACGTTGTCGTGCAGCCGCAGTTGCGCCTGGCCCAGGTGCGCGCGGGCGAACACTTCGTTGGTGCCGCCTGCCGGCTCGATCACCCGCACCTGAGGCTGGTTGATCTGCTCGACGGTCTGGTAGCGCTGCACATCGGCGCAACGCACCAGCGGGATTTTGCCGTCGACGCCCAGGGGCTGGCTGAAAAAGGCTTTCTTCTGGCGCTCCAGGGACACGGAAATACCACCGACCGCGATGTCGCAGCGCTGGGCGAGGAAGTCCGGCATCAGGGTTTTCCAGGTGGTGGGCACCCATTTGATCGGCACATTGAGGCTCTTGGCCAAAGACTGCGCCATGGCGATGTCGATGCCTTCATAGCTGCCGTCTGCGCGCAGCGAGGTGTAGGGCTTGTAGTCGCCGGTGGTGCATACGGTCAGTTGGCCGCGCTGGGTCACTTCATCAAGGCGCGATGTCGGGGTATCGGCGAAGGCGGGCAGGGCAAGGCTGGTCAACAGGCAAAGGGGCAGGGCAGCTTTCATGCGGGCAAGTCCTTGGGCATGAGCGGGGTCGACATACTTTCAAATGTTTAGCCAAGGCACAACCAAACTCCGTCAACACTGAATTTAACGGCCTATCCAGCCGTGTGACGCTGCCCGGCATCTCTTTACTGTGATCCCCGCATGGACGGTTCCCCCGACACTCACCCCGAGACATCGCCTGGCGCAAACGCGTCAAGCCGTCCGGATCGTCGTCGGATCACCGCTGATGCTCTCCCTTCCGAATTAGCTTTCTGGGCGCTCTGGCACTGCCGCCACGCGCGCCCACCGGACTTCTCGCGCCTACGTTGATTTGCCCCGTGGATGCCCCGCGCATCTGACCGGCAGCGCCCGCGCGCCTGCCTGACGCGAACATATGAGAATTCCCATGAGTACCGCCTTTGCCACCCTGCACGAAGCCCAGTCCTTTCTCGAACAGAACCCGGATATCGAAATGTTCGAACTGTTCATCCTCGACAACAACGGGGTGCCACGCGGCAAGTTGCTGCACCGCGATGAACTGCTGGCGGTCTACGCAAGCGGCCGGCCGCTGCCCAGCACCATTCTCGGCCTGACCATCAATGGCGACGACGTGGAGAACTCCGGGCTGGTGTGGGAAGTGGGCGACATCGATTGCCGCGCCTACCCGGTCAGCGGCAGTTTGCAGCGCATGCCGTGGCGGCTGATCCCGACGGCGGCGGTGCAGGTCAGCATGCACCCCACCGAAGGTATGCCGGCTACCGTGGCGGACCCACGGCACTTGCTGGCCAAGGTTATCGACGGTCTCAAGGCCGACGGCTATTACCCGGTGATGGCGGGGGAGCTGGAGTTCTATTTGCTCGACCAGAAACCCGACAGCAACGGCCGGCCACAACCGGCACGGGATGTTGATGGTGGCCGCCCGCGTTCGACCCAGGTGTATGGCTTGCGTGAACTGGAACAGATCGAGCCGTTCCTCGCCGACCTCTACAGCGCGTGCAAATTGCAGGGCATTCCGGCGCGCACGGCGATTTCCGAATACGCGCCGGGCCAGGTGGAGATCACCCTTGAGCACCGCAGCGACGCCCTGCAAGCGATGGACGAAGCAGTGCGCTACAAGCGCCTGGTCAAGGGCGTGGCCCATAAACACGGGATGACCGCCTGCTTTATGGCCAAACCCTTTGATGATCTGGCGGGCACCGGCATGCACATGCACGTCAGCCTGGCGGACAGCGAGGGCAACAATCTATTCGCCAGTGAAGCACCCGATGGCACGCCGCTGCTGCGCCATGCGGTGGGCGGCATGCTCAGCACCTTGCTCGATTCACTCTTGATGTTCTGCCCCAACGCCAACTCCTACCGGCGCTTCCAGACCAACAGCTATGCGCCACTGGCCGCGACGTGGGGCGTGGATAACCGCACGGTCAGCCTGCGAGTGCCTGGCGGGCCGGCATTTTCCCGGCACATCGAACACCGTATCTGTGGTGCCGATGCCAACCCTTATCTGGCGGCTGCCGCGATCCTGGCCGGTATCCACCGTGGCATTCGTGAACAACGCGACCCCGGCGCGCCGGTGGAGGGCAACGGTTATGCACAGGCCACCGAATTGCTGCCCACGGACTGGCTGACCACCTTGCGCGCTCTCGAAGGCTCGGCCTGGGCGCGGGATGCGTTTGGCGGCGAATTCCTGGGGGTATACCTGGCGGTCAAGCGTGCCGAATATCGCCAGTTCATGGGCGAAGTCGGCGAGCAGGACTGGCGCTGGTATTTGCACCAGGCGTGAAGATGAAGGCAGCGTTACCCGACAGTTAGCCGACAGCTTTGACGATGGATACTCGGCGGTCGTGAACGGGGAGGGACGGCATGCCAGGCCTTCAACCTTTTTTTCACGAGGCAGTGGTTAAGCTGCGATTGTCTGATCCATTACCAAGAGTCGTGTGATGTCGTCGCAACCGCCGTCCTCTATCGAAATTGAATTTGCCGAGCGTGCGGGCCACGAGCACGCCAAGGTCTGTGGCGACACGCGCCCGCCTGGTCTGCTGCGGCGCCTGGCGCTATGGCGCGATGAATGGCTGGTGCGCAATGCGTTGAAAATCGCCGGCGAGCCGGGGTTGATCCTCGATCTCGCATGCGGCTCGGGCCGTTTCTGGCCAGTGTTGGCAGAGCACAGTAACCGGGTGATTCTCGCTTCAGACAACTCCCAGGACATGCTCGACCATGCCCGCACCCACCACGCGCCCGGATTGCTCAAGCGAGTCAAGACGTTTCAAGGCTCGGCGTTTTCCATCGGTCTGTCGGCCAATGCCGTGGACTGCATCTTCTGCCTGGAGTTGTTTCGTCATGTGCCCACACCCGAAGGCCGCCTGGCCTTGCTCGCCGAGTTTCACCGGGTGAGCCGGGACACGGTGATCGTCTCGGTCAAAAGTGACAGTGGCTACAAGGCCGTGCAGCCTGCCCTGACGACGATTGGCAGCCATCGCACACAGGTTGAGGCAGAGTTTCGCCAGGCGGGCTTCAAGGTCCTCAACCAGCAGGAATTCATGCCGGGCTCGGCCATGTGGCGGGTTTACGTCTTGCGTAAAAGAGGCTAAGTACCGGCTGTCGGACTATTCTTCTTTTCTTGTAAGAGTTTTCATGGCCGCTGGCGCACTGCGGGTGCTCGTAAATCCCTTTAGCGATATATACTGCGCGCCATTCTTCAAGGGAGAGCCGTGTGGCCATCGATATTCACTGGATCTGCGACAACGATAGCCTCGGCCAGCATTGCGCCGAATGGCAGCAGTT
>Ga0247816_10000594_pt1 | contig 19842 bp, 22 predicted proteins | sample UWRJL209509C1_FD_179930 | JGI IMG/M metagenome (GOLD analysis project Ga0247816, IMG submission 179930) | Plant litter microbial communities from Arlington Agricultural Research Station in Wisconsin, United States - UWRJ-L209-509C-1 | ecosystem: Environmental > Terrestrial > Plant litter >...
GGCTCGGTGTGCCCTCACGCAGGCTTTGGAGCGTGGGCCGCCGCGATGGGCCATCCTTGGCCCAGCGCGGCTAAACCGGCGTCCTGCCGGTTTACCCACACTCCAAAGCCTGCGTTCGGCCAGCGTGGTTTAACGGGGCGCCTAAGATCAAGATCAAGAGCAAAAGCACGGCGGCCTGAAAGCCGACCTGAGTGGTGTGAAGCAAAAGCAAATGCAAAAGCCAGTGCGGTTCAATGTGGGAGCTGGCTTGCCTGCGATGGCCTCGCCGCTGTCTACCTGAAAAAACTGGACCGATCGTTCCCACGCTCCGCGTGGGAATGCATCCCGTGACGCTCTGCGTCACCATTGCGCAGGACTCAAGCCTTGCAGCGACAGCGGGACGCGGAGCGTCCCAGGATGCATTTCCACGCGGAGCGTGGGAACGATCAAAACTGTGGTGTTTCAGGTAGACCGAGGTGAGGCCATCGCAGGCAAGCCAGCTCCCACATTTGATCCAGTTCGGGTCAGAACAATTTGGTGAATAACCAGTACAGGCTACCCGACAACAAAATTGCAGCGGGCAAGGTCAGCACCCAGGCCATCAGTAGGTTGCGGATGGTCTTCATCTGCAAACCACCCCCGTTGGCTACCATGGTCCCGGCCACCCCCGAGGACAGCACGTGGGTGGTGGACACCGGCAAGCCATACATGTCCGCCGCGCCGATGGTCAGCATTGCCACCATTTCGGCCGAAGCGCCCTGGGCGTAGGTCAGGTGCGTCTTGCCGATCTTCTCACCCACGGTCACCACGATGCGCTTCCAGCCGACCATGGTGCCGAGCCCCAGAGCGATGGCCACGGCGATCTTCACCCACAGCGGAATAAAGCGCGTGGAGCTATCGATCTGTTGCTTGAACAGTTGCAGCTTGCCTTGGGTGTCGACATCGAAGTTGCCGACTTTGTCCTTGTCCATCAGGCGAATGGTTTCGCTGGTCAGGTACATGTCGTTACGCACGTTGCCCACGGCTTCGACCGGGACTTTGGCGAGGGAGCCGTAACCCTTTACTTCTTCACCGATATGGCCGGTGAGGGAGGCGAGGGCCGGTACCAGCTCCGGCGTGGCGTCTTTGGTGCGCACGTAGGTCGAGAGGATTGCTCTTGGGTCTGCCGGGGCCGGCTGCGGGGCGCTTTTCACCAGTGCGGCCTGGGTGACTTCGGCGACTGCGGCGAACTGCAAGGATTGCTCAGCCGGCATGGTGCGGTTCAGCGCGTACGCCATCGGCAGGGTGCCCACCAGGATCAACATGATCAGGCCCATGCCTTTCTGGCCATCGTTGGACCCGTGGGCGAACGACACGCCGGTGCAGGTGGCGATCAGCATGCCGCGAATCCACCAAGGCGGCGGGGTGTCGCCTTTCGGCGCCTTGTACAACGAACGGTTTTTCACGAAGGCGCGTAATGCCAGTAGCAACAGGGCCGCGAACACGAAGCCGATCAAGGGCGAGAGCAACAGCGCGTAACCGATTTTGATCGCCTGGCCCCAATCCACGCCGCTGGTGCCGTCGCGGCCATGCATCAGCGCGTTGGCCACGCCGACGCCGATGATCGAGCCGATCAGGGTGTGGGACGACGACGCCGGCAACCCCAGCCACCAGGTGCCGAGGTTCCACAGGATCGCCGCGATCAGCAGGGCGAAGATCATCGCGAAGCCGGCGGAAGAACCGACCTGCAAAATCAGCTCGACCGGCAGTAATGCAATGATGCCGAACGCCACCGCGCCGCTGGACAGCAGCACCCCGAGGAAGTTGAAGAACCCCGACCACACCACCGCGAAATGCGGCGGCAGCGAGTTGGTGTAAATCACCGTGGCGACGGCGTTGGCGGTGTCGTGAAAGCCGTTGACGAACTCGAAGCCCAGCGCGATCAACAGCGCCACACCCAGCAGCAGGAACGGCGTCCAGGTGGTGACCACCGTGCCCAGTTCATGCATGTCGTGCATCAGGCTGTAGGCGGTGAACAACAGGCCCACGGCGAGTACAGCGAAGAAGATGACGACCGTCACCAGGCCGGGTTTCTTGTCCAGCCGGGGTTTGGGGTCGGTGGTGGAAGCGTGTGCGGAGGCAGTCAGGGAAGGGGTGGCCATGCCGGAGCATCCAGTGTGGGGAGGATGCCAGTCATAATCATTGCAGAATGTTACAGAGATACTGCGGTAAGTCAGTGTTTCAAGGATTGCCTGTGCCGCTGGTCTGTAAATCGCCTTGGATCAAACGTAGGAGCTGGCTTGCCTGCGATGGCGGTGTGTCAGTCACAGGATGTATCGGCTGACCCACTGCCATCGCAGGCAAGCCAGCTTCCACATTGATCGTGCCCGAGTGCTAGTAATCCTTGCGCTTGCGAAAGGCCCAGCGCCCGGCAATCAGAGTGAACGTCGCCACCAGCGCTACCAGAATCCAAAACCCTTCCGGGTCTGTGGAAAGCGGCACCCCACCCACGTTCATGCCAAAAAAGCCGGCGATGATGTTGATCGGCAGCGCCAGCACTGTGACCACGGTCAGGGTGAACAGCGTGCGGTTGCTCTGCTCGTTGAGGTTGGCGGCGATCTCTTCCTGCAGCAGCTTGATCCGCTCTCCCAGGGCCGTCAGGTCGTTGATGATCAGCGCGAACTCTTCGGTCGATTTGCGCAACTCCTTCACGTCCTCTTTCTGCAACCATTGCGGCGGACGGTTGAGCAGACGCAACAGCGAACCCGGCTCCAGCGCCAGAAGGCGTTGCAGGCGCACCAGCACCCGGCGCGCAGCCCCCAGTTCGGCACGGTTGGTGGACAGGCGCGAAGACAGCAGTTGGTCTTCGACCTGGTCGACGCTGAGGCTGGTCTTGCGCACGATCTGCGTCAGTACCTCGCCTTGATCGCGCAGCAAATGCACGAGCAATTCCAGTGGCGAGCGAAAGTGTTCACCGCCCTTAACCGACGAGCGCAGCTTGTCCACCGAGTGCAATGGCTGCAGGCGCGCGCTGACCAGCAGCCGGCTGCGGGCGCAGACCCACAGGGTGGATATGTCTGACGACACCATGCTGCTGAAGTTGAATACGACGTCGTTGACCACCGCCAGCAAGGCCGAGTCCACATGTTCGATGCGCGTGGAGCGCGAGCCCTCGTGCAGGGCTTCGAAGAATTCTTCCGGCAGTGCCAGGTGCGCCTGCATCCAGCGTTCGCAGGCGGCATGGGCCAGATTCAGGTGCAACCAGAGGAATTCTTCGGGGTCACCGGGTTGCTGCAAGGCCGCCAGCGCGGTGGCTGAGTCAATTTGCTCGCCCTTTTCACCTGGGCGAAAACGAAAACCGTAAAGCAAGCCAAACAGGTCGGAGTCCTGGTGGCTGTAATCGAGGCTGTGGTTCATGGAGGCTCGCAGGGAAAGTGCCTGTAGGAGATTTCACAGGTTCACTTGAGCGCATCATGGCAAGGGGATTTGACGGTTTTGTGACAATTTGATGCGGGAAGTTACAGGCTGAAGCTGAATACCGTGCCGTCCTGCTCGTGGGAAGACACTTCCAGGCGCCCGCCATGGGCGTCGGCAATCTGCTTGACGATATACAACCCCAAACCCAACCCGGCCTGAGGCAAGGCTCCGGCCGGACGTGCATAAGGTTGGAACAGGCGGGGCATGGCGACGTCGCTGATCAGCCCGCGATTTTTTACCCTCAGTTCGAAGGTGCCGGCGTTGACCTGGGCACTGACTTCAACCGTGCCTTCGGGGCTACCGTGGGCGATGGCGTTGGCTACCAGGTTGGAGAGCAATTGCGCCAGCCGTTCCTGATCACCGCGCACGCCTGAGAGGTTGCCGATGTTGGCTTCGACCCGGCGCTGGGGGTGCACGTTCTGCAGTTCGGCGACCACATGGCGGAGCGTATCTGCCAGGCCCAGGCACTCGCCGATGTTCAATGGGATACCGCTGCCCATTCGGCCACGGGCAAAGTCCAATACGTCCTCCACCAACTGCGACGCCCGGCGGCCGCTGGCCAACATGTGCCGTACCAGCGTCTCGGTGGCGGGGTCCGGATGCTTGCGAAGTAACCGCTCGGCGCCGATGTTGATCGCGAACAATGGGTTACGCAGGTCGTGGCCGAGCACGGCAATGAACTGCTCGCGCAGTTCGGCGGTTTCGCGTTCCTGCTGCAAGTCTGCTTCGGCCTGTTGAAAGTCTTCTTCAGCTTCGATTTGCAGGGACAGCACCCGCGCAAAGGATTCCATGGTCGACTGAATCGTGCTGCTGCGCAGTTGCGCGGGTTCCGGGTCGAGGGCGCAGATGGTGCCGAAAAAACGCCCGTCGGTGCGAAACACCGGCACCGAGATATAGCTTTCAAACTGGTAGATGCGCGGCGTGTGGTGGTCGCGGTACAGCGGGTCTTCGCTGGCTTTATCGATTACCACCGAGGTGTGAGAGCTGCGAATCTCGTGGCACAGGGTGGTATTGAGGTCCAGCTCGCCACCCACGGGCAGGCCAAAATCCAGACGGTCGAGCACGGCGCAAGCAGTCCACGAATCTTCGGTGACCCGCGCCACTGCGGCAAAGCGCAGGCCGGTCATTTCGCTGATTACCTGGAGAATCGCCGGTACAGCGCTGATTCGGCCGATGGTGGCAATGTCGGTGGCTTTTTGCCCCATGAAGAACAGTCTCGACCCTGATGCTACTGGCGTTGTGCCTTGGCTGGTGGTTGGGATTCTAGCGATCTTGTGGGCACAAGGTACAACTTCGTTCAGCGCAATAAGACTATTTACTCGTTACGCCGACGAGGGCGCAAAAAAAAGCCGCGCGGCCCGAAGGCGGCGCGGCGTTTTTGGTTCAACTCAGGTGTCTTGCTTGTTTTCCAGGACTTCAGCGGTCTTGGCATCGAGCTTGACGTCCCACTTCACGTTGCTGGTATCGCGCAGTTCGGTCTCGTAGACCAGGCGACCGGCTTTGTCTTCCAACTCGGTGTCGACGATGGTCGCACCGGGATGCTTGGCCAGCGCGGCAGCGTTGAGTTTCTCAAAGTCCATGATTGCGCCGGACTTGAGCAGGGTTGGAATCTGATCCGGACGAACATCAGCCTGGGCTAAACCGGCGGTGAGGGTCAGGGCAGCAGCGGCGAACAGAGCAGTGATGTTTTTCATGGGGTGGATCCTTTTGGGTGAGCTAGTTAAGTAGCGCCAGATTAACCAGCGCAACTTAACTCACCCTTAATGGCACACTGACTCAGTAGCGGATTCAGCAGCCGACTCAGTAGCCATTGTCCTGCAGCAGGTCCGAGACGCTGGAGGACGGCCAGCGTTTGTAGAACTTCAGCAATTCGGCTGCGCGGTTGGTGAAGATGCCATCTACGCCGGCGTTCATTACTTTCTCGAAGTCCACCGGCTCATCGACGGTGTAGACGTGCACCAGCAGGCCCTTGTCGTGGGTCAGTTGGTTCATTTGCGGTTTCACCAGGTCGGTGTAGCTCTGGTCGCCGTGGTCGGTCAACTCTGCGGAGGGGCCCGTGCCGATGGCGCCAAGGCTCTTCGCCTCGTCGACCCATTTTTCAAATTCGGCGCTGTCCTTGGGTTCCTGCTTGGCGTAGTAGGCGGCTTTGGTCGGCTCGCCGGACTCGGCGAAGGTGACCTTGGATTTTGGTTCGATGCTGCCTTCACCTACCCACAGCAGAAGGATTTTCGGGGTGTTGGGCATTTCTTTCTGCAGTTCTTTGAGGCTGTCCTTCTCGAAGGTTTGCAGCACCACGCGGCCCTTGCCCTGGCCGACACCGATATTTTTCTGCGCCTGGTTGGAGCCGGTAGAACTCAGCCAGCCTTTATCCAGCAGCTTGTTTTTCAGGTCGGCTTCGATGCCGGGAAACTGCTTGGGTTCTTTGGTTTCGATGTACAGGCCCGGCTTGTGCTGCGGGTTGCCTTCGGCAATCTTGATGATTTCGTCCAGGCTCTGGATCTTCAGTCCTACAAAACCAGGACGGGCGCGATCCGGGTACGCGGTGTTGAACCAACTGCCGGCGTCCAGGGTTTTCAGCTCAGCCCAGGTGAACTCATTGGCCGGGCTGTCCTTGCGCTCGGGGAATTTGGTGGCGACGTCTGTGGTGCGTTGCAGATTGTTGTCATGCAAGGCGAACAGCACGCCGTCCTTGCTGCGTTGCAAGTCCAGTTCCAGGTAATCGGCACCCAGGTCGCGCGCCACTTTGTAGGCGGCTGCGGTGGATTCCGGTGCATCGTAGGAGGCGCCACGGTGGGCGATGACCGCAGGGTGCGGAATGCCTTCGTTGGCCGCAAGTTCAGTAGGGCTGATCGGGCTCGCCGCCTGTGCATGGCCCAGGCCCAGCATGAGGGCCAGCAACAGGGCACTCTTGGTAAACGTGACAGGCATATGCGAAGTCCTTTCGTGGAGGTAACTTTGAGAAGGGCTCCTTTTTAACAATTGATTGCGAAAGGCGCTATCACCAAACCGACATTAACGTGTTCGAGGGCCATTTTTCTGCGCTTTTGTGGCGGACTTTGCAGTACCCTTGCTCGCAGCTGTCCCATCAGAGGGCAGAATTTTCTGCCACGCGTGTAAACCATCTTTCCAGTCCCTGTGGGACTTTTCAGTGAGGTTTACCATGCGCATCACCTCAGAGCTTATCTGCCAGGCTGCCGACCAACTCCACGGCTTTGTCGGCCTGAACCGCAAGACCGGCCACTACATCGTGCGTTTCAGCGAAGACGCGTTCGGTATGGATGTCGCCGACGACGGCATCATGCCTACGGCTGAATTTGTCTGGCAGCCTGGCGATGAGCAGTCCATGACCCTCTCCCGCGAGCGCATCCAGTTGTTGCTGGACCAGAACATCGACGATCGCATCAACATCACTGAACCGTTGCGGGTGTACATGCGCCGGGTGGAGGTCCCACAGATCAGTGCGGTGCGCAGTTTGGTCAGCTAAGCGGACCGGAGTTTCAACACGGCGCAGATCCAAATGTGGGAGCGGGCTTGCTCGCGAAGGCGGTGGATCAGTCGCCACATGTATTGGCTGACACACTGCTTTCGCGAGCAAGCCCGCTCCCACATTTGGACTGCATTTGTTCAGGTGTACCGAGGTGAGGCCATCGCAGGCAAGCCAGCTCCCACATTTTTAGTCCGTGTTGAACTCATAAGCGCGCTCAACCTTGCACACTCGGGTGCTAAACGCCGAATACCATCTGGAGCGACCTTGTTCGCGCACTTCGCGATGTTCGGCGTGTTGCTTCCAGGCCAGGATCGCCGCCTCGCTGCTCCAGTAGGACACGGTGATCCCCAGGCCATCGTCGCGCGCCGACTCAACACCGAGAAACCCAGGCTGTTCACGGGCCAATTCGAGCATACGTTCGGCTGCTTGGCCGTAACCATGATCACCGTCGGTGCGCAGGGAACTGAAAATCACCGCGTAATAGGGTGGGGCGGGCGTCCTCGCGATCATGCGCATGCCTTGAGCAGCGCAATCGCCAGCGGTGGTGCGATGCCCTTGAGCGCCGCGCGTTCGGGCTGGAACAAAGTGGCGACAAAAAACGGGTGGTTGAGTAGCTCCACCGCCCGCAAGTCACCGTTCGAATCATGTCCGGTCGCAATCAGGTCGGCCTCAAGCAGTGCACGTTCAAACTCTGGATTGACGCCATAGCGGCAGCGATAACCTTCTTGGATATCGAGGGTGCCGTAAGCCTCGGCGATTCGGGTAAACGCCATCAAACGGATGATGTCAGTTGCCTCCACCAACGCGCAGCTCAGGGGTGTCAGCACGGCGCGCGGCGCATCCGGCGCCAATTCGCCATGTTCGGCATCGGCCCAGCCGAGGACGTTGCGGGCATATTCCAGTACCGCATGTTGAAAACCGCCGCAGCTACCGAGGAAAGGGCGTCCCTTTTCGCGGGCATAACGGATGGCTATCAGCGCGCCGTCCAGGCTGCGATAGGGGCTGGCGGGTACGCACCAGAAGCCGTCGTAATGCTGCAACTGCTCGGTGGAGGTGATGGTGTCAGTGGCCAGCCAATCGAAACGTATCGTCAGGCCCAGCGCTTCGCCAGCCAATTGCAGTGCCATGGGAATGGCCTGGTGCGCAGTAACATTCACGTCGTAGTCGCCGATCAGCGCCAGGTGCACAGTCGTTGTGTTCGTTGAGGCATTACTCATAAAAGAAGTCCGTGGCTTGTTGAGTGCTGGTGCTCACTATAGATTGGCGCTGACGCAATAAATATTGGCAATCGCCCACATGCTCAATGCAGCCACGCACTATCGAATTGATTATCCCGACCTCTCGCTGATCCTCGCTCTGGTGCGCGGCGGCAGCCTGGCAAGGGCGGCTGCGCTACTGCGGGTCGATGTGTCCACGGTGTTCCGTGCGGTGCGGCGGCTTGAAGCGGCGCTGGGCCAAACCCTGTTCGAAAAGAGCCGCGCCGGTTACCTGCCCACCAGCTTGGCCACCACCCTCGCCGAGCAGGCCGAACGGGCCGAGCAAGCCCTGGAGGCGGCACGCATAGGGGTGGAGCAGGGTGGTGAAGTGATCAGCGGCACGGTGCGCCTGACCTGTACCGACTCAGTTCTGCAAAGCCTGCTGCTGCCCGCGCTTGCGCAGTTCATGCCGGATTACCCGGCACTGACGCTGGAACTGAGCACGTCCAATGACTTCGCCAACCTCAGCCGCCGCGATGCCGACATCGCCTTGCGCCTGACCAAGGCGCCACCCGAGCACCTGGTGGGGCGTTGCCTGGGAACGGTGTCTTATAGGGTTTGCGCCAGCACGCTTTATGCCCAGCAACATGCCGACCGAAGCCTGGCCGATTTGGCCTGGATTGCGCCGGATGACTTTCTACCTGATCACCCCACCGTCGCCTGGCGGCGCCAGCATTTGCCCGCAGTGATGCCTGCCTATCGTTGCAACAGCATGCTGTCGGTCACCGAGCTGGTGCGTGCGGGATTGGGCGTGGCGGCATTGCCGGATTACTTGCTGGGGGACGACCTGCAACCGTTAAGCCCCGCGTTGGCAGGGCATGATACGGCGCTGTGGCTGCTCACTCGTCCTGATTGCCGGGCGTTGCGCTCGGTGGTGACGTTGTTTGATGAACTGGGCCGACACCTGCGCTTGCCCGCTTAAACCTTGCGCACAAAGTGATCATGCATCTCGCTGGTCAGCCCTTCGATACGCTCGGTCAATGCTTTGGTCATCTCGGTGAGCTTGGTGTTTTGTTCCAACAGCTCCAGCAGTTGCTTGGTGGTCTGCGCCGCCTGGGCCTGGCGTTCGGTATTGGCGACGGCCAGCGCTTCGCGGTGTTGGGCGTCGGCGTCGGACTGGGCTTTATCGCGAGCAGCCTGACGGGTTTGCGCCAAAAGAATCAGTGGCGCGGCGTACGCTGATTGCAGGCTGAACGCCAGGTTCAAGAGGATGAACGGATACACGTCAAAGTGCGTAACACCGGTCATGTTGAGCACGACCCAGAGAATCACAATCGCCGTTTGAGCACCGAGAAACGTCGGCGTGCCAAAGAACCGGGCGAAGGCTTCGGCTTTCAGGGCGAAGGTGTCATTGCCAAACGTCGGCCCGAGGTGGGCGTGTTTGCGGTGAAAGCGCAGGTGATCGATCTTGGCGTCGGGGATGGTTTCGGGTTTATCTGGGGTCATGGCGGGCTCGGATCATTGGCGTAAGACAGTGAAACACTATAGACCGCGCCCCGCGCCGAGCACATGAAGAACCCAGGCCTCAGGCGGAATGGGCGATCACGCAGTCGCTGATATCTCGTAGCCGGCCAGGAACAGGTCAATGGCGGATTCAATCACGCTCGCTTGAGCGGCGGCGTCCAGGGTGGGCTGGCCCAGGGTGATCTGTGGCCAGAACGCGAAGGCCTTGAGCAGGCTTTGTACTTGATGGGCGGCGAAGCTGGGATCGGTGCAGGACAGCCGGCCATCTTCCTGGGCGGCGCGCACCCACTGGGTAAAACCTTCTTCGCGCTTGCTCAAGCGGTTGACCATGTCTTGGGCGCGTTCGGGCGAATGAATCGTGGCGGCAATTGCCACACGGGCCAGGTCGAGGAAGTTGGCGTCCGACATCATCTTCATCTTGGCTTCGAGCAACCCGCGCAGTTGCTCGCGCAGAGGGCGGTCGCTGGCGTAGCTGACGTCGAGTTGCGCCACACTGCTGGCCCATAGCTGGTGCAGAATCTCGGCGAACAGCTCTTCCTTGCTTGGGAAGTGGTTGTACACCGTGCGTTTGGAAACCCCGGCAGTGGCTGCAATCTTGTCCATGCTGGTGACCTCGAAACCGTTATCGCGAAACTCGGCGATGGCGGCTGCCACGATGGCTTCGCGTTTACGGTCGGTTAGGCGCAGGGGTACAGTCATGGAGGATTTCGGCTCTGAAGGAAATTACACTCGGCAGTTTACTTGTTCCGGGTTTTGTTGCAATCTTGAAACTACACTGTGCAGTGTAATATTTTGAGCGGTCTGTAGGAGTCACTCAGCAATGGCCACGATCTCAACCCGTCTCGACACGTCTTCTTCAGCGCCCAAGCCTTCCGAGCAGCAGCAGGGCCACTTCACCAATGGCACACCCGTACAACACGGCGGCTTCGGCAAAACCGTGGGGATTTTCTGGAAGATGCTCTTCCACAAGCCTCGCAGCACGCGGCCTGTGGGTGAGATTCCGGTGCAACCGTTGACCCGCGAACAACTGTCCGCCGCGCCTGATCACAGCGTGTTCCGCCTCGGTCATTCCACTGTGCTGCTGAAAATGCGCGGCAAGTTCTGGCTGACCGACCCGGTATTCGCCGAGCGCGCTTCGCCTTTCAGTTGGGCCGGCCCCAAGCGTTTCCATCAGCCGCCCATCAGCCTCGAAGACTTGCCGCCGATTGAAGCGGTAATTCTTTCCCACAATCATTACGACCACTTGGACCGTAAGGCTGTGGTGCAACTGGCGAACAAGACCCGCTATTTCCTGGCCCCGCTGGGCGTGGGCGACACCTTGGTCAAATGGGGTGTGGACGCAGGCAAAGTGCGGCAGCTCGATTGGTGGCAGGGCACTGAAGTCGATGGCATTCGCTTTGTTGCGACCCCGGCCCAGCACTTTTCCGGCCGTGGGCTGTTTGATGGCAACCAAACGCTATGGGCGTCCTGGGTGATGATCGACGGTGCCCGGAGAATTTTTTTCAGTGGTGACACTGGCTACTTCGATGGCTTCAAGCGCATTGGCGAGCAGTACGGTCCGTTCGACCTGACCCTGATGGAAACGGGTGCTTACAACGTCGACTGGCCGCATGTGCACATGCAGCCGGAGCAAACCCTGCAGGCGCATATCGACCTCAAGGGGCGCTGGCTGCTGCCGATTCACAACGGCACATTCGACCTGGCGTTTCACGCTTGGCACGAACCCTTTGATCGCATCATGGCCTTGGCCTGGGAACGTAATGTGGCGATCACAACGCCGGCCATGGGCCAGGCGTTCATGCTCAACCAGCCGGAGCGCGGGCACGCCTGGTGGCTGGAAGTCGAGCGTGCCGGCGACGAAGAACGCGTCAGCGGATGATGGCTATCAGGTAAGCGCACGGCGTTCGGTAAAGGCAGTTTTGCACAGTGTTTCCGGCCTACAACAACCTCAGGAAAAGGATGCAATCATTCCTTGAAATGACTATTTCGAGGAATGAGCGAGGATGGACGATAAGTGTAGAAAGGTCTTGCCGCCGGCGGCGCCATGCCAGTTCAGGCCGGTAGTGTCCGCAGAAAGTCCTGTTGTTTCCCAGCTTTGCGCGCCGGCATCGGCGAAGGTAGATGAGCCCGGTTCGGCACGACTGGTATATGGCTGCCAGGTCGGCGGTGCAATGATCGATTCACCTTCACACCCAGGCTGCCTGGAGTTTGGTGCCATGCGGCATGGCCCGCGGTTCGACATCCCTGGTCCGTTGATGCGCAGCGCACGCGACCCCGCGTTTTCACTGAGCGCCTTGAGTGGGGTCGACCCTGAGGGCCCGGTCATGGTGCAAATCCCGCCAGTGGCTGATCCCGGTCACTTTAGAAATATCTCGCTGCTGACAAGCAGTCGTATCGGCTTTGCCAGCGAATACGTTTCGGGCAATGTTCGGCAACCTGTCGAACACAGCGTCCACTTTTCCCTCGTGCTGAGTGCCTTGCGGGCTGCTGGTGCGCAGTTGCTGCCCGTGCATGCGACCCTGGTGGATGACACGCGCCATTTCACCCTTGACCAAAGCAATGAGATCAACGACCGGATAACCGAAAATCGGTTGGATATGTTGGTGGTTGACGCGCAGAGTCGCGCGTTTCATCGGGCGTCTGCTGAAGGCAATCCGAGGCTATGCGTGCCCATCGGCATAGACGCCGATGGTATCGCTACGGCCGTCTGGTTCTATGGTGCGCATTGGGCTGGTGATCGCTGGGCAGTGCTGGTGCGGGGCTGCCAACAGGCGCTATCGCGGAATAGACAAACATCTGGCCTGCCTACTTCAGTGGATGAGTGATCGTACGGCACCGTAAGACTTACCCCAGAGCCATTGAGTGTTTCGCTTCTTAGACTGATACAGGGAGATCAACGATAGCCCTTATATTCAGGCAGGCAGGGAATCATTCATGATTGGATCAGGTTTGGAAGCGGGATGGAACACCGGTCTTTTCGACGCATTGGCGAACTCGCCCCACGCCTACAAGAGCATCGGTGAGTTAGCGGCAGCCATGTCCAGTCCAAATGGAGTTACCTCGGATGCTCTGGTGCGCGATTCGTTACTGCGAATCGCCAAAACCGACAAAGGGTTGCAAGGAGGTAATGCGTTTCTTGAAGTCAATCGAGATGCCTGTAAGCACGCTCGCAAGCTCGACCGGGAGCGTGCCAGTGGTTGCGTGCGCGGACTTTTACACGGAATACCGATAGCCCTCAAAGACGTATTCGAGACCAAAGACAAAATGCAGACCAGCGCGGGCTCCAAGGCGCTGGTGGGGCAACCTGCCGTGCAAAATGCCAAGGTGTTGGACAGCTTGCTGAAGGCGGGTGTGGTGATTGTTGGAAAAACCAACATGAGCGAGTTGTCCAACTTTCGCTCCGACGCGCCGGTTAACGGCTGGAGTTCCAGAGGCGGCCAAACCCTTAACCCTCACAGGCTGGGCGGTGAGGCGGCCGGTTCGAGCACCGGGTCTGCCGTGGCGGTCGCCCAAGGGCTGGTACCTTTGGCTTTGGGCGTTGAAACCAATGGCTCAATCATTACACCGGCCGCTTACAACGGCGTGATTGGTTTCAAGCCCACTCAGGGCTTGGTAAGCACCGAGGGCGTGATGACCAGCTCGCGGCAGGACACTGTGGGTACCTTCACCCGCAACGTGCGTGATGCGGCGCACGCGCTTGACGCCATGACCGAAACGAACCCCTACACCCGTGGGCTCATGCCTGATGCATTGATGGGCAAGCGAATTGGCTATACCCCTGTGCCAGAACTGTCGGCGCAGAAGGTGACGGATGCCGACAAACGAGCAGACACAAAGCATTTTGAGGACGCCCTCATGTTGCTCCGGGGCAAAGGTGCAATCATGGTGCCGTTAGGACCATTGGACGAAGGCGTTTCGGACGATACCTATGACAGTTACGGCCTTGCGTTGTATTCAGACGTTAAACAAAAGCTCAATGTCTACCTGGCCGGCAGGAAAGGCTTACCGGTGAAATCCCTGGCTGAGCTGATCGATTTCAACGAGCGAAACGAAGGATCGGACGCACCTGATCAAAACCAGCTCATCATGATTGAAGGCTTGGACGTCAGCGAGGAGCGGCGAGAAGAGTTATGGGCTGTCGTCAGCAAGACGTTCAAAAACATCCTTGATAAACCGCTGGCTGATCACAGGCTTGACGCGATGGTGTCGAATTTTCTTTCGAACAGTTACTACTTTGTGGCGGCCGCAGGTTACCCGGGAATTTGCGTACCGTCGGGAATGGACGATGAAGGTATGCCTACAGCGCTTCACTTCTATGGTCCGTGCTTGAGCGAGGCGACGTTGCTATCTGTAGCTTACGGTTATGAGCAGGCTTCTCTGGAGATCAGGGAGCCTGCATTTGTTCCCGGTTTACCCGCGCTTTAAAGCTGTTTTTCGGTATTTACCTCAAGCCATACCGAGCGGCGGGTTCACGGTGCGACAGGTTCGGGCCTAAAGCCAGGCGGGCATTTTCGTAGATGTCCCAATCGGTGCTGTCAGGCAGTGATGGAATGGTCACTGTCTCACCTTGGGCCAGGCCGGCGAGAGCGGCGTCCACCAGGTTTTCGGTGGTCATCACCATGGTTTCCGGCAAGTTGCTCACCGGCAAACCGGCAATGTCCCAGAACTCGGTGGCGGTGGCACCCGGCAGTACTACTTGTACGGCCACGCCCTTGTCGCTCAGTTCATGTTGCAATGATTCGCTGAACGCTTGTACGAACGCCTTGGTGCCGCCGTAAACGCCGTTCAACACCTTCGGGGCCAGCGCGACAATCGAGCCAATGTTGATAATGGTGCCGCGGCCCTGGGTGACGAAATTGCTCGCTGCGGCCTTGGCCAGGCGAGTCAGCGCGAGCACGTTGAGCAGAATCATGGCGTCCATTTTGTAGGCGTCCGACTCCAGCAGCGATGCCGTGGCACCCACGCCTGCGTTGTTGACCAGCAGGTTGATGCGGCTGTCTTCCTGCACGATCCGGGCGATGCGCGCCAGGTCGTCCGGGTGATTGAGATCAGCCGCCACTACCTGGACATTACGCTGGGTGCTGGCTTTTAACGTCGCTGCCAATTGCTCCAGGCGATGCTGGTTGCGGGCCACCAGAATCAAATCGTAGCCGGCACGGGCCAAGCGGTCGGCATACACCGCACCAATACCTGATGAAGCACCGGTGATCAGGGCGTAACCTTTGTGTTGAGACATGGCAGTTGCTCCAAAATGGCCGGGGAGAGGATCGGCCTTGTTGGAATTAAGATTATGGGTGTAATGTAGTGGCCGCAATGTCATATATCCCACCTTTAGAGACATGAGGTTTGGCCATGGTGTCCGTCGGTATTCTGTTGTTTCCCGGTTTCCAGGTGCTGAGCCTGGCCACCAGTACGGTGTTTGAGTTTGCCAATCTGGTGAGTGGGCAGCCGTTCTATCGCGTGGACCTGGTGTCGGAGCACGGCGGCCCGGTTAAAAGCTCGATGGGCTTTGCCATTGAGAGCCTGGCGTTCGGCCAACACTCATACGACACGATTGTGGTGCTGGGTGACAACGAGTTGCTGGACCCTACCCCTGGCATGGTCGCCTATTTGCAGGCGTCGATGACGGCTTCACGCCGCGTAACGTCGGCCTGTACCGGTTCGTTTTACCTGGCGCAAGCGGGGCTTTTGGAAGGACGCAAGGCAACCACCCATTGGTACCACGCCCTCACATTTCGCCAGCGCTACCCCGGCGTAAAACTGGAGGAAGACCGGATCTTCACCGTCGATGGTCCCCTATGGACATCCGCTGGCTTGACCGCCTGCATCGATCTTGCGCTGGCGCTGGTGGAGCATGACCTGGGGGTGGAAGTGGCCCGCGACGTGGCCAGGAAATTGGTGGTCTACCACCGCCGTGCCGGTGGCCAGTCGCAGTTCTCCGCCTTGCTGGAACTGGACCCCAAGTCCGACCGCGTACAAACCGCCCTGGCCTGGGCCAAGGGGCACTTGCGCGAAGACCTCTCGGTGGAGCAGTTGGCTGACGCCGCGCACCTGAGCCCTCGCCAATTCAGCCGACTGTTTCGCGCCGAAACCGGCCAGTCTCCCGCCAAGGCTGTCGAACACCTGCGCATTGAAGCGGCGCGCCTGATGCTTGAGTCCGGCGGCCATTCCATCGATATCGTCGCCCGGGAGACCGGCTTCGGTGACCCCGAACGCATGCGCCGAGCCTTTCTGCGCGCTTTTGGCCAGCCGCCGCAGATGATCCGCCGGGCGTTGCAGTTGCAAGCGTGAGTTTCTTTTCAGACTCAGGCGAATAACACGTCAATACGGCCCTGAGTCCGTGAAGCGGGAGCAGCGCTGATGACGATTTGTACATCGAGTCCCAGCCGGGACAAGCACTCCAGCATCTTGGCCTCACTGATTCCGCGAAACTTGCCGCGCAACATTTCAGACACCTTGGGTTGCGATAAGCCAAGGATGACAGAGGCCTGTGCCTGAGTGAGGCCTCGCGCCTTGAGGATCTCACCGATATTCGCCGCAAGCTGCGCCTTGACCTGCATCTCACTGGCGTCAGGATGCCCGATGTCTTCATAGACATTGCCGGTGCTTTCTTCGATCTCAATCGCGTTGTGATGCTTTTGCATGATCCTGTGCCGCCTTGAGTCTCTGTTTGATCAGTTGTACATCGTGCTGCGTTGTTTCAATGCCCTTTGTCGACTTTTTTTGAAAGCAGTGAGGGACGTAAATGGCTGGGCCGAATCGTACGGTATACACACCACGGTAAGTATTGCCGTCGAAATCCTCGACGACCTCAAGCACCGCATTACCGCCAAACCCTTTCAGTGCCTTGGTCTGTGAGTGTTTAGCGCCTCCCTGGGCGAGATGAAGAGCAAAGCCAAACACATCTTGAACAGCGCCAGGCATTTGCTGCAGATCTTTCTTACTACCGCCCACCCACAGGAGTGGCTTCCATGAACTCATGAGAGGATATACCTAAATAGGGATAAACGTGAGTACGTGCAGTCGTTTTACTCAGTCGTTTCATAGGCCAAATGCTCTGACGGTATGGGTGAGGAGCCCCGCACACTCATCCCCCAACCCGGCGCAAACCCCGGGAAAAACACCAACCCCTCAGCCTCCAGGCGAAACGCCAGGCTTAGGCGGATGCCATCTTCCACGTCGCCGTGGCTTTCAAAACGTTGGACGGCGTCAACTTCCACCTCCGCCTCGCGGGCCAGGTCTTCCCGGCTCCACCCCAGCATCACGCGGGCCTGGATGCTGTGCCGGGGGGTGAATTGATGAAGGACGATTTGCTGTTCTACGGTGGTGCTCATTGCCAGAGAGGACATGGGCTTTCTCCAGGATTCGACGGGGGGAGGCAAACTATACTGTGTTTTTGTACAGTTGTTTTGACCGCTCATCAACTGGATTTTTTCGATAAAGCCGCCGCCGCTCTATTTCGCCCCTTCCAGGTAGGTGCTGGGTGAACGGCCGAGCACCCGGCTAAACATGCTTGAAAATGCCGCCGGGTTTTCATAGCCAAAATCCAGCGCGATCCGGGTGACAGCCTCGCCGCTGGCCAGCCGCGCCAACGCCTGCACCACGCAGGCACGCTGGCGCCACTGCACAAAACTCAAGCCGGTTTGCTGACGAAACAGCCGGCTGAACGTGCGCAAGCTCAGATGGGATTGCCCGGCCCAGTGGCCCGGCGACTGATGCACGTCGGGCTGTTGCAGGAAAGCCAGGCACAGGTCGAGCAAACGCGGATCGTCGGGCAGCGGGATATGCAGGGGCAAGTGCGTGGCGCGGTTCAGTTCGTGCAGCAGCAGGCTGATCAAGGTGCCGTCGCGCCCGGCTTCGTCGTATTCAAGCGGCATTTCCACCGCTTCCATCAGCAACTGGCGCATTAATGGCGACACGCTGATCACCTGGCAACTGTCGCCCAAGGCCGTTATGGCCTGCGGCTCGATATACAGGCTGCGGGTCGAGACGCCAAGCATCAGCACTTGATGCGGCACGTGCGCTGGAATCCACACCGCGCGCTGGGGCGGCACCACCCAATTGCCCTCATGGGTGCTGACCTGCATCACGCCAGTAGCGCCATACAGCAACTGCCCGCGCCGATGGCTGTGGCGCTTGAGCAAATAGCCGTGCGCATAGTCTGTGCCGATTGCCACCACCGCGCGTGGCGTCTGGTCCAGTTGATTGATCGAAACGTTGCGCATGGGACCGTTTCCGTAAATGGCAAGAACTCGCACATTATTGGCCGACTTGCGCAAGCGGGCCAAGCGTTGAATCCCTATCGTCTACTGCTCTTCATGACCCATAGGCGGTATTCGATGTTTTATCTATTGCTGGCGCTGTTCGGTTGCATGACCGGGGTGACAGCCGTCCTGTTCGGGTTCGGCGGCGGCTTTGTGGTGGTGCCGTTGTTGTACGGCATGCTCAAACTCAGCCATGACGCGAACGTCAGTGAGTCAGCGATGCATATCGCTGTCGCAACCTCCACCTGCGTAATGATCGTCAATGCGCTGATCGCCACAGGAAAACACCGCCGCAAAGGTAATCTGATTCGTCATTACCTGTGGCCGTTTGGCGGGTTTATCGGACTTGGCGCGATGCTCGGCGCGGGCGCTGCGATGTTCGCCAGTGGGGATTTTATTCGCTATGCATTTATCGCTTACCTGGCCGTCACCATCGTCGATTGCCTGCTGCGCCGGGGCTTCCTCAGCCAGGAAGACCCAGGCCAGGCGCGCCACCTGGGCGGTACGGAAGTGGTGGGAGGCGGCATCGTCATCGGCCTGATCGCCACCTTTCTCGGCGTGGGCGGCAGCGTCATGACCGTACCGTTGCTGCGCCGCTGTGGGCTGAGCATGTCCCAGGCCACGTCCATGGCCAATCCGTTGAGCGTACCGGTGGCACTGGCCGGTACATTTACCTATATGGTCATGGCCGGTTTCGCCAACGTCGACTTGGGCGCGTGGTTTGTCGGCTACGTTGATCTGCTGGCGTTCGCCATTCTTACCCTTGGCTCGCTGCTCGGCATTCGCCTGGCGACACCGTGGATCGGGCGTATTCCGGATGCGCTGCACGCGCGGGTATATATCGGGTTGTTGGGAGTGGTGATGGTGAGCATGTTGGTCTGATGCACGTGGATTTACGTTTTTTCAGTCGCAGGCTAGGATTACCTCCCTATAAAAAAAGTGATCGGGCCATGCATGTAATGTCTATTTCCGAAAGCGATTGGAAGAAGTTCAAAGTACTCAGAGCAGTGGCGCTTGAGCGCTTTTTCCTGGGCGTACTGGCCGATGCAAAGACCATCAGCGAGCGCGAAACCCTGTCTGCCCAGGCCCGGTACAGGACGCTGTATCAGCTTGTCCAGGTTCGCGATAACGACATTGTCCGCACGTTTGATCTCTACAGCCGTTCGAGAGCCCGTGAGAGTCTTGCACGAATGGTCTGGCATGATTTGTTGACCGATGCAGAATTGTCGGTGTTGAGCGAAGAAACCTTGACCGCTATCAGCTACGCGGTCAGGCAGCCTTATGAGCTCGAATGGGTTGCTGAAGATGTATCGGACGACTAAAAACTTGTCTTTGACTTAAGTGAAAATGTTCAGGAAATACCTTGATGCTAAGTTTTAACTGTACGCAAGCCGCTTGCGATTTCTTTAGCAAGGTTCATAAAGGCAAAAAAATTAACCCGGTGCAAAAGTCGCTGCCACAGGACTGTGAGGACGACGATCTGTACTCCGACCCGCATCAGTGGCTGGTTCATGCCGCGACGGTGCAACGTAAGCATGTGCTGTTGGCGATACATTTGAAAACCCGCTATTGCATGCTGTTTTTTGATATGAAAAAGGCCGACGTCGATGGCTTTGTGCACGCCTTTATTAACCGCTGGACCAGTGGCGTTCTGGATCTCGCCTTAAAGTCTGATGTACTGGATTTGGTTGATCCTTCGGTGCCTGAGCAGCAATTCGTCAGCTTGGTCGAGTCGTACTGCCTGCTGCAGCGCGGTGACCGAAGCGCGCAGACTCAGCTCAACGAAATATTGCGAAATTTTAAGATTGACGCAGAAGGCATAGATCTTGCGGCAGCGTCCTGGAGCGCTCTGCATTACGACGCCCGAACCAACCATGCGCCACGAAGTTTGAAAGATCTGAAGGGGCTTCATTGGCCGGATGAGGAAATGTTGATT
>Ga0247816_10000597_pt1 | contig 19799 bp, 17 predicted proteins | sample UWRJL209509C1_FD_179930 | JGI IMG/M metagenome (GOLD analysis project Ga0247816, IMG submission 179930) | Plant litter microbial communities from Arlington Agricultural Research Station in Wisconsin, United States - UWRJ-L209-509C-1 | ecosystem: Environmental > Terrestrial > Plant litter >...
ACGTCCAGGCCGGCATGAAAATGGTCGCGGCTTTCGCCATCGTAGCTGCCGCGCACTTCACCCATCAGGCCCACCACTTCATGGATGCCGAACTGCGGGGCAATCGGCCATGGCATGGGGCCCTGGATCGCTGGCTGGACGACTGCGGCAGCAACCGGCGCCGGCGCGCCATTTTTGGGTGACGACAAGCGCTGCACGCGCAGGGCTTGCGCATCGGCCACCAGGAGCGAACCGTCCGGCTCGACGGCAATGCCGCGCGGGCCGTACAGGCGCAAGGAGCGGTCGTCGCTGATGGCATCCAGGTTGTCGAGCGCGCGGTAGGTGCCGTCTTTGGAGAACTGCAGAATGCGTCCGCCGCCGCTCGCGCTGACATACAAATAGCCATCGTGCGTGCGCGTGATGCCGACCGGGCGTTTCAAGATGGGCCGGCGTTCGCCTTCCGGTGGCGCGGCCAGCGTCGAGACCAGGCCGCCCGGTGCGATCGCGCGCACGGCGTCGTTGCCGGTGTCGGCAATGTAGAGCGTGCCATCGGGTGCGACCGCAATGCCACTGGGCGTATCGAACGCGGCCGTGTGCGCGGCGCCGTCGGCATCGCCCGGCTGGCCATTGCCGGCAACGGTCGTGACGGTGCCGTCGGGCGCGATGCGGCGGATGCGGTCGTTGTAGGTGTCGGCAACAAACACATTGCCCGCCTTGTCGACGGCGACGCCGACCGGGCCGTTAAATTGCGCCGTGGCAGCGGGCCCGTCGACGTAGCCGGCGCGGCCATTGCCGGCGAGGGTGGTGACGACGCCGCCTGGCGTGATCTTGCGGATCGCGTGGTTGCCGGTATCGGCGACGTACAGGTTGCCGCGCCGGTCGAACGCCAGCGCCGATGGGGTGTTGAACGCGGCGGCAATGCCGGCGCCATCCCTAAAACCTTCAGCGCCGCCGGCGAATGTCGAGACGGCGCCCTCAAACGTGATTTTGCGGATGCGGTTGCCGTCGCCGCCGTCGGCGATGAACACATTGCCGGTCGCATCGATGGCCACGCCGAACGGGTCGCTGAAGCGGCTGGTGGCGGCTGCGCCGTCCGTGCTGCCTGCCACGCCATCGCCGGCCAGCGGCGTGGCGCGGGCTTGCCAGTCGACCTTGGTGGGTGCGTCGGCCTGGCGCAGCACGGCCACGCGGCCCGGTTTGCTGACCGGCGCGGTGGTGCTGATCCAGCCCGAAAAATACAATCCTGCGCCGGCTGCGGCCACTGCCGCAGCCGCCAACATGCCTTTGGAACGTCGCTTCACCTGATTTCGCCTGCCTGAGTTAACCCGAGGCATCAGGGTACCAAAATGTTGCCTCTTGTGCAGTGCAACTAGATCTTGCCGAGTTGCGCCGCGCGCCATTGCGTCAGCGTGGCGCTCAAGCCATCGGCCGGCATGGCGGGATACCGCAGCGCGGCAAAGCGTACCCAGGCGTCGCGGTATTTCAGCCACAGGCGCTGGGCCGCACGCACGTCGGCTTTGGTGACGGTGCTGTCGCCGATGGCGTCGGGCTTGTCCTGGTCCGTCGATGGCGTGGCCATGACGGCCTTGTAGGCGCGATTGAGTTCAATGTCGGCAATCGGCAACTGTTGTGGCGAGGCCAGATTGAACGTGCCCTTTTCGAACGCCAGCACGTGTTCGCGCAGCCATTCCTTTTCGATGGACACAGCCTTGATGGCCCGTGCCGCGGCGATCGTCCCCTGGTAGTCCATCTCGTCTCCCCGCGCCTTGGCAAACGCGTCGGTCGCGGCAAGCAGCTGGTCGAAAGCAGCCACCTGTGGCGGCGGCAGCTGGCGGCGCAGGCGATCGAAATAGGCGTTGCCGGTTTTATTGGCGCGCTGCCCGGCATACTTGGCGCAAAAACCCAGCATGTAGCCGCTGGTCGCGTCGTCGCACTGGTCGTAGCGCCTGGCCGATGGCTGCGTCTTCAAGGCTTGCAAATGTTCGATGCGGTATTTGACTTCCATCGCCGCCCCGCCCGCGCGGCAGGCGTAATGCGTGGCAACGTCGAGATTGCGGGGCACGCCCAGGCCGTTCGCGTACAGCATCACCATGACGTCATCGTCATTCGCCGCGGCGGCGCAAGCACGCACCTTGCCCCATTCGGCAGCACTGACGTCGGCCTGGTCGATCTTGTCGTAGTACGCGGCGCCCTTGCATGAGGCCGCTGGCGCGGGTGCCTGGACCGGCAGCGCCACCTTCGCCACGCGCAGGCATTCCTGGTACCACGGTGTGGATGGATCGACACCGGCCGGGAATGGCTTCGAGGGAGAGGTTTGCGGCACCGCGTGCCCCATGCTCGTCATTGCCAGGCCGCCCATCAGGGCCAGCGCGCGTATTGTGATGCCCAGCTTCGTCATGGGGATTCCTGTTTGATGGTTGCAACAAAGTATAAGGTGTAATTTATAAGGTGCAATTTTCGCGCAATGGCGTTAGCGTGGGTCCGGTCCGCACGCATCCTGGAGAAATCGATGGTCAAGAACATCATTGGGTTAGTTGCATTCTGCTGCCTGGCGTTGCCGGGCCACGCCGCCCCGCCCGATCTCGCGCAATCCCTGGCCGGGGCCTGGACCGGCAGCCTGCAATACCGCGATTTCAGCAACGACAAGCAGGTTGTGCTGCCGACCACCGTCACGTTTTCCGGGCCCAGTACCGCCTTGCGTGGCGATTACGTCTATGACGACGGCCCCGGCAAGACGGTCAAGTCCAGCGAACAATGGTCGCTGGCGCCGGACGGCACAACGCTCAAAACGGATGCAACCGGCACCCCGGCGCGGGTCACCGCATACCGCGCCGGGACTGGCACTGACGTGACGCTGGAGGCGGAAGGAACCGCCGAGGAAAACAAGCAACCCGTCGCCGTGCGCACCCAGCTTGAACGGCAAGGCAACGCGTTGACGATCACGCGCCTGACGCAATTGCCTGGCCAGCCCTGGCTGACGCGGCACACGTATCGCTTCGTGAAGGTCAAATAAAGCGCTAATGCTGCCCAGGCTGCCCGGCGCGCCATTGCGCCAGCGTGGCTTTCAAGGCATCGACCGGAACGGTGGGGTAACGCAGCGCGGCAAAGTGTATCCATGCGTCGCGGTATGACAACCACTCCCGCTGGGCAGTATCGGCCTCCTCATCGGCAACCGACAACGGTTCTGCCGCACCCAAATTGACCTGGCCTTTTTCGAAGGCCATCAGGTGTTCGCTCACCATTTTTTGCGCTTCGTTCACTGCACCATTGGAGCCGGAGTAGATGCCTTCGCCTTGCCGCGCCCTGGTGAAAGCGCGTGAGGTGGCCAACACCAGGTCGAAAGCGTCGATCTGCTGTTCCGGTAGCTGGCGACGCCAGCTCGCAAAACGATCGCCAGCTACCGTGTCGGCCCTGCGTTGGGTCACGAGCACGTGGCAGCCGATGAGGTCGCCACTGGCAGCGAAATGGCAATGGTCGTAGCGCGGCGCCGCCGCTGATTTCTGTAGCGCCATCAAATGCTCGACGCGCAACTGAAGCTCCATCGGTGTGCCACGGTCGCGACAGACATAATTGGTTGCAACATCCAAATCGCGCGCGACACCCAGGCCATTTGCAAACAGCATCGCCAGCACCCCTCTCTCCCGGCCCTCCTCGGCGCAGGCGCGCACGCTCTCCCAAGCGCGATCGCTGATGGCAGCGTGATCGATCCGGTCGTAATACTCGAAGGTGCGGCAAGAAGCCGGCAATGCCGGGGTCGGTACTGTTGCGTGCACGGTTGCGACACGCCGGCATTCCTTGTACCAGCGTGCATTCCGATCAATGTTGGTGTCGGACCGTGCGATATTCGGGTAGGGCAGGGGCATGGTTGCATGCGATATGGATGCAACCATCGCGCCCGCCATGACGGCATATATTTGTCGCGCCCGTTTTATCTTTGCCATGTTCATGCCTCCGCGCAACGCGTCAATGCCGCCAAGTATAAGTGGCAAAAAGCTGATGCGCCCTGCAAATAAAAAAACCGGCGTGGCCACAAGGGCGCACGCCGGTTCGTCGACGACGGCAGAAGATGCTTACTTCAGGCCGGCTGCGTCGCGCAGGATGGCGGCTTTATCCGTACGTTCCCACGTGAATTCCGGCTCTTCGCGGCCGAAGTGGCCATAGGCAGCCGTCTTCTGGTAAATCGGGCGCAGCAGGTCGAGCATCTGCACGATGCCTTTCGGGCGCAGGTCGAAATGGTCCATGACCAGCTTGGCGATCTGGTCGTCGGGAATCACGCCGGTGCCTTCGGTGTAGACCGTGATGTTGATCGGGCGGGCCACGCCGATGGCGTAGCTGACCTGCACCTGGCATTGACGCGCCAGGCCGGCTGCGACCACGTTCTTGGCCACGTAGCGGGCGGCGTAGGCTGCCGAGCGGTCGACCTTGGTAGGATCCTTGCCCGAGAACGCGCCACCACCATGGGGAGCCGCGCCGCCGTAGGTGTCGACAATGATCTTACGGCCCGTCAGGCCGCAATCGCCCTGCGGGCCGCCGATGACGAAACGGCCGGTCGGGTTGACCAGGTATTTCGTATTGGCCAGCCATTCGCGCGGCAGGACTTGCTTGATGATTTCCTCGATGACCGCTTCTTCGATCTGCGAGTGGCTCACTTCCGGTGCGTGCTGTGTCGACAGCACGACGGTGTCGACAGCCACCGGGCGGCCGTTCACGTAACGCAGCGTGACTTGCGATTTCGCGTCCGGACGCAGCCATGGCAGGCGGCCATCCTTGCGCAGTTGCGACTGGCGCTCGACCAGGCGGTGCGCGTAGTGGATTGCTGCGGGCATCAATTCGGCCGTTTCGTCGCATGCGTAGCCGAACATCAGGCCCTGGTCGCCCGCGCCCTGGTCGAGGTCGATACCGGCACCTTCGTCGACGCCCTGGGCGATGTCCGGCGACTGCTTGTCATAGCAGACCATGACCGCGCAACCCTTGTAGTCGATCCCGAAGTCGGTATTGTCGTAGCCGATGCGGCGGATGGTTTCGCGCGCGACCTGGATGTAGTCGACGTTGGCGAACGTCGTGATTTCACCGGCCAGGACCACCAGGCCCGTGTTGCACAATGTTTCAGCAGCGACACGTGCGCGGGGATCCTGTTCCAGGATGGCATCGAGGATGGCATCGGAAATCTGGTCAGCGACTTTGTCGGGATGGCCTTCCGAGACGGATTCGGAAGTGAAGAGGAAATCGTTGGTCATACTGAAGCTCCTGTTACTGTTCGAGAGATGATTTCTGTCGCAGTAGCACATGCTCCGCGACGCTTTAGCGACATTTATATTCCGCTTCGCAAGTTGTCTATTAACTCGGCGGATCCTGCATTCGGTGGTATTTTACGCCTCTTACGAAATTTTGCGCAGGCAACACGCTTGTTCATGAACTCAGGTCCGTTTTATGCTCGTTCTTCTTTTCCGTTTTTTATCCATTTTTTCCCTGCGCCAGCTGCACGCCCTCGGCGCCGCACTGGGCTGGCTGGTGTATGCCTTGTCGCCGTCGCACCGCAAGCGCCTGCGCAGCAATCTCGAACATGCCGGCTATGGCCAGCACCGCAACGCGGCCATTGCCGAGGCCGGTAAAGCAATTGTCGAGCTGGCCTTTGTCTGGTGCGCCAAGCCGGAACGCGTCGCGCGCCATGCCACGGTGGAAAACTGGGACCACGTGCAGGCCGCCCTCGACGCGGGCCGCGGCATCGTGTTTTTGACGCCCCACCTGGGCTGTTTCGAGATGACCGCGCAGCAAATCGCGCTCAAGACACCGCTGACCGTCATGTACCGCCCGCCCCGCCAGGCTGCCTTGAAACCGCTGGTGGAAGGCGCACGCGCCCGCCACAACCTGCACCTGGCGCCGGCGAATATGTCGGGCGTGCGCATCCTGGCCAAGACGCTGCGCCGGGGTGAGCCGATCGGCGTGCTGCCGGACCAGGTGCCGCAGGAAGGCGAAGGCGTCTGGGCGCCATTTTTCGGGCGCAGTGCCTACACGATGACCTTGCCGGCCAAGCTGGCCCAGATGGCCAAGGCGGAAGTGATCCTGGTCTACGCGGAACGCTTGCCCAAGGGCCGCGGTTTTGTCGTGCGCTTCGTGCCGTTCGACGGGTCGCTCGACGGCACCGCTGCCGAGCAGGCGGCGGCGATTAACCGTTCCATGGAAAAACTGATCAACAGCTGCCCGGCCCAGTATTTCTGGAGCTACAACCGCTATAAAAAACCGAGCGGCGTTGCCGGCCCCGACGCGCTCGACGCGGGAGCGGGCGCATGAAGATCATGATTTTTGTCCTGTGGCTGCTGCATTTCCTGCCGCTGCCGATCCTCGGCCGCATCGGCAAGGCCGTCGGCAGCCTGATGTACTACGCCATTCCGAAGCGCCGCCGCATCGCGCTGATCAATTTGCGGCTGTGCATGCCGGAACTGACGGAAGCGGAACGCGTCACCATTGCCCGCCGCCACTTCCAGGCTTATTCGCGCAGCATCCTCGAGCGCTCGCTGCTCTGGTGGCTACCGGTGCCGAAAGTCCACGCGCTGATCCACGTCGACGGCGCCGTGCCCCAGGCGCTGATGGAAGCCGGCCCGACCATCCTGTTCTGCCCGCATTTCGTCTGCCTCGACGTGGCCGGCGTGGCGGCGCGCGTCATTCCCGTGTCGAGCATGTACGCGGAACAGAAGAACAAGGCATTCGACGACCTGTTGCGGCACGGCCGCGAGCGGTACGGCCCTGTACGCCTGTTCACGCGCGAGCAAGGCATCAAGCCGATCCTGCGCGCGCTGCGCGAAGGGCTGCCCTATTTTATGCTGCCGGATATGGACTTCGGTGAAAAGGATGCGGAATTCATCCCTTTCTTCGGCGTAGAGGCGGCCACCCTGACCGCCATGGCCCGCATTGCCGCGGCCACCGGCGCCAAGGTCATTCCCGTCGTCGCCACCTTCCTGCCCGATTACAAGGGTTACAAGGTCACGTTCTATCCGCCGTTCGACGACTTTCCCGGCACCGACATGATTGCCGCGACGCGCCGCATGAACGCCTTTATTGAAGAGCGCATCCGCGAGATCCCGGCCGAATACCTGTGGACCCACAAGCGCTTCAAGACGCGTCCGCCGGGCCAGCCGTCGTTGTACGATGGGTTATAAACCAGCTTGGTAAAATAATATGCAACTCACCTTCACCAAAATGCACGGCGCCGGCAACGATTTCATCGTCATCGACGCGACCAGAACGCCAGCCGACTTCACGCCTGAACAGTGGCAGCGCCTGGCCGACCGCCGCTTCGGCATCGGCGCCGACCAGATCCTCGTCGTCGAGCAGCCCACGGTCGCTGGCGCCGACTTCCGCTACCGTATCTACAACAATGACGGCGGCGAAGTCGAGCAATGCGGCAACGGCGCGCGCGCCTTTGCCCGCTTCGTGCGCGACAAGGGGCTGAGCACCCTTGATACCATCCGCGTGCAAACCATGTCCGGCATCATCGCCCCGCGCCTGGAAAGCGACGGCAGCGTCACGGTCGACATGGGACAACCGGTGCTGGCGCCGGCCGACGTGCCGTTCGACGCGACCGGCCTGGCCGGCGTGACGCAAGGCGACGACGTGTTGTGGCCCCTGCAGATCGGCGCATCCGAGGTGTTGTTTTCGGTGGTTTCGATGGGCAACCCGCACGCGGTGCAAGTGGTGGCCGATGTCGAGACGGCGCCAGTCGAAGAAACCGGCGCGCTGATCGAAACACACGTACGCTTCCCGCGCCGCGTGAATGCCGGCTTCATGCAAATCGTGGATCGCCAGCAAGTGAAGTTGCGGGTCTTTGAACGCGGCGCCGGCGAAACCCTCGCGTGCGGCACCGGTGCCTGCGCCGCCGTCGTCGCCGGCATTCGCCGCGGCCTCCTCGACTCCCCCGTCAACGTCGCCGCCCGCGGCGGCAACCTGTCGATCGCCTGGTCCGGCCCCACCCACCCCGTCTACCTGAGCGGCCCCGCCGTGACGGTGTTCGAAGGCGAGATCACACTGTAAACGCCAGCTAAAAAATCACCACCGGCCGACGATTCACCAATGTGTTTCGTCGCCTTTCCCCTTAAAAATCATCTGGCTCTGCCAGTGATTTTTAACGCGACCCAAACAAAAGTAGGGGTGCACTTTTGTTTGATTTCTTCTTCTGGCTCTGCCAGTGATTTTTAACGCGACCCAAACAAAAGTAGGGGTTCACTTTTGTTTGATGACATCAACAGGTCATCGCTTTCGTCCGCCCTGCCAGCTTCTTCCGGGATGGCCGTACGCAGGCGATACAGGCGCTGGCGGTAGTTGCCTTCCGGCCCGGCCGGGCTGGTATCGACATCGCTGAAGACACTCAGAATCTGGTCGAACCGCTGGCGCTGCACCGGATTGATTTGCACCAGCCGGCGTTTGCTTCGCCCGTAACTGGCGCGGATATCGATGACCAGGCAGTGGCCGCGGTCGGCGGCCTTGATGTCGAGCAGCAGCGCTTCGGCGCGCGTCAACTGGAACAGGGCGGCCAGCGCCAGGCGGGCGGCCAGCAAGGGCTGCACCGACGACACATCGCGCCGGGCCGCCAGTGCCCCGGTCTCGGTGAACAGCGGGCCATCGCAGCGCGGCGCGATCTTGTCGAGCATGGCAGTGGCCTGCTCGCACCCTTGCGCTGCAGCCTTTTGCAGCCAGAACACGGCCAGGACATCGTTGCCGGCATGGTCGCGGCGCGCGCGCCAGGCCAGGTTGCCGCACTCAAACTGCGCTTCACGGAAGCCCATGACGGCGGCCCGCTCCAGGAAGCCCTGTGCGTCGGCGATATTGCGTTGCGAAAATTCCGGCTTCATGTAGATGCGCGACAGGGCAAACCACGCGTGCGCCAGGCCCTGCTCGCCAGCTTGCTCCAGCCAGCGGATGGCTTTCTTGAAATTGGCAGCGCCGCGCAATGTGTCGTCGCGGCGGCCATCGATGCGCATGCGCGCCCACCACAGCCCCAGCGCCAACTGGGCGTGGGGATCCTGCTCGGCAGCGGCCAGTTCCCACAAGCGGTGCACTTCGTCAGGTCCGGTGCAGCCGTGCGGGTCAGCGGTGACGCCGTCGGAGAGCAGGCGGGCGCAGCGCGACACCATGGTCACTTCGGCCGGGGCCAGGCGCGGTGCGGCGCGGCCCAGCTTGCGGGCCGCTTCCAGCAGTGCGCGCACCGCCGGCAAGCTGCGCGCCAGGTACAGGGGCCAGTGCTGCGCATCCCATGCCTGTTCCAGTTGCGCAACGCGCGCGTCGGCTGCCCCGCCATCGGCAGCGCTGGACTGCCACTGGCCACGGCCCTCGGCGACGCCATCGGCATGCGGGCGCACCTGCGGCCCGGCGTCGTTGGCGACCGCAGCCGGGGCTGACTTTTCACCCTTGCGCTGCGTCAGCAACCACTGCGCTTCAGGAAACCCGGCCTGCGCCGCTGCTTCCAGCGCCTGCACCACTTCACCGGCATCGATGCCGGCTGGCGCTGCCGGGCAACGGGGCCCCAGTGCCAGCTGGGCATACACGAGGCCAGCGCGCGCCACGCCGGCACGCCAGGCCCGTTCATACCACTGCACCACCGGACCCGCACTCTGGCGCGCCAGTTCCAGCGGAACATGGTTACCGATCAGTTCCCACGCTTGCGCGCAATCCTGGCGGGCTGCGCGATCGAGCCAGTGCAACGCCGTAGGCAGGCTGCGCGGCAAGCCGGCACTGCCGAACAAATAGCGTTCGCCCAGAGACAGTTGGGCTGCAGCATTTCCTGCGCGTGCACCGCGGATGATCGCCAGCTCTTCTCGGTTAGCCATAATGGATTGTCAAAGTGGATATGAATGATACAACAGTGCAGCTTTGGTTGCCAAGATACAACACTATTGCCAAGGTTCGCAGGGTTTCGCACCGATGTGGGCCAGTCTAAGCCAGCATCTGGTGCACAAAATCGGGATCGTGCCATCCTTTGATACGGCGCAAACGAAGCAAGACATCCCCTTTTGCAACCTCATCCCCAGGCAATTTCTTTTCTGGCAAGAAAATGGTGCATTGCAGCGCCAGCCGTCCCGCAAATACAACAGGCACGGGTGAATTATTGGCTTTCCACCAACCCCAGCATTCATAATTAACGAAATCGACCATCGTCACGTATCAAGCATTTAAGGTTCACTTATCCGGGCATTGCGCGCTGCGCAGCGTTCCAGGATTCCTGAGCCAATCTAGGACATCAACACCATGAACAAAACACTTGTGGCTGCAGCACTCCTCGGCGCATGCGCCGGAGTGGCCAACGCCCAATCGAACGTGCAGATCTACGGCACGATCGACGCCGGCGTCATCAAGCGCACCGACCAGAGCCTGAACATCGGCAAGCGCGCAGCCAACACGCTGGGGTTCAAGGGCAGCGAAGATTTGGGCAATGGCCTGAAAGCTATTTTTCAACTGGAAATGCGCTACGAGCCGGACACGGGCACCCAGGAACTCGGCTCGAGCACGGTCAACGGCGTCACCACCAGCGCGCAGCGCCCCCTGTTCCAGGGGCAGTCGCGCGTCGGCCTGCAAGGCGATTTCGGCATGATCCGCATCGGCCGCGGCATGTCGCCGTTCCAGGAATCGGTGGGCTACTTCGATCCATGGCATGGCCTGCCAACGCCAGCCGGCTTCTGGACCGACCTGAGCGTTGCCGGTTTTACCACCGACCCGCTCGGTCCCCCTGGCACGTCGGGCAACCGCATGTCGAACGCCCTGTTCTACAACACGCCGTCGTACAACGGCTTCCAGTTCAACGGCGCCGTCAGCACCAAAGAAGCGAACTCGGGTAATCCAGTCATCGGCCGCGGCACTGCAGCATTGCCGCAGTATCCGGCCAACGCGCAGGCGTCGACCAACCCGTTCTCGCTGAGCGGCACGTACAACAACGGCCCCATGGCCGCCATGCTCGCTTACGAGCGCAACGCTGTCGAAAGCAAAGTCTGGTCGCTGGGCGCGTCGGTGCTGGTCATGCCGGAACTGAAACTGATGGGCACCTACACCAGCCAGGACCGCGAGCACACCTTCCTGTCCAATTCCGACGTCAAGGCCTGGGTCCTGGGCGCGAACTACACCATGGGCCCGGGCAAGCTGCTGGTTGGCTATGGCCGCAAATCGCCTGACGGCCAGCCGCACACCCGGCAAATGTCGCTCGGTTACGAGTACAGCCTGTCAAAGCGCACCTACCTGTACGTCGATGCATCGCGCAAGGAAGGCGCGATCGGCAATGGCACGTCCAGCACGACGATCAATCATTACGACGTGGGCGTGAACCACTCGTTCTGATCCGTACAAAAAGCGCTGTTGATCGAGGGCGAATCCGGGAAACCGGATTCGCCCTTGTTGTTTTTGGACCGCGTATCACGTTGTTAATCAGCAACGTCATTGGCGTGCCTGCCTGCTGCGCAAGCGCCTGTCTGTACAGCCCCATGAATCGATGGCATATTCCGTTGAGCTGCATCAGCAGTATTGACAAAAATAATGGAGACTTCATGAAAACAACCTTCCTCGCTGCCTTGATCGGTGCCGCGTTTGCCCTTCCAGCCATGGCACAATCGAACGTGACCATCTACGGCATCGCCGACGCCGGCGTCATGTTCCAGAAAGATGGCCCGACCCGCGTTGCCAGCGGCATTGCCGACGGCTCACGCATCGGATTCCGGGGCAACGAGGAACTTGGCAACGGTTTCAAGGCCGTGTTCAACCTGGAAGCGCGGGTCGAACTCGACACCGGCACGCAGACGCCGACGCTGATCAACGACAACCAGGGCCTGTACCTGACGCGCGGCATGGGCGCCCTGCCCCCAGCCATCGTCTCGCGCCTGCGCACCGCTTTCCAGGTGCCGGGCGCGCCGGCCGTCAATCCGGAACGCGCCCTGTTCGACCGCACCGCGATGGTCGGGCTGATCACGCCGGTCGGCGCCGTCCTGCTGGGCCGCATGTACACGCCTGGCTATGAAGTCTTTGCCGCCGCCGACGCCTTCGAATCCGGCACGGCCGGCACCTGGGGCGGCATCACCGGCGGCACCGCCGGCTTTACGGCACTGGGCGCCGACATCCGCTCGCAGGAGGCAGTGCAGTACCGCATTGCCCTGCCGAACGGCCTGGGCGGCTCGCTGATGTACGGCGCCAAGAATTCCGGCTACCTGGGCCGCTACAACAAATTCCGCGCCGGCGCCGTGACGTACAAAGCCAACAGTTTCGATGTGGGCCTCGGCTACAACCACGGTTACGACCAGAACGACCGCCCAAGCCTGCGCACGGCGACCGTCGGCGGCTCCTACACGGTCGACGCGTGGAAATTCTTTGCCGGTTATCACACCCAGCGCAACACCAATTCGGTCCTGGTGGCCGACTACACGGCCGGCTGGGACAGCACCGTGGCGCCATCGCTGGCCCCGCTGGGCGCGGCCACCGCCGCAGCGCTGCGCAACATTTTCGTCACCAACATCAACCTGAACACGCAGCAGGATTCCGCCAGTTACCAGCTGGGCCTGCACTACCGCATCGGTTCCGGCCGCATCATGGCCTCGTATGCGCACCAGGATGACAAGACCTCCTCGAACAGCGACGCCAAGCTGTTCGCGCTGGGCTACGACTACAACCTGTCCAAACGCACCGACATCTATACCGTCGTGGCCCAGATCGACAACCAGAACGACGGCCAGTACGCACCCGGCACCGCAGGCTCGCCAGGCGGCTTCGTCAAAACCCCGGGCGACAGCGGCCGGGCCCTGCAAATCGGCGTGCGCCACCGCTTCTGACCGCCGCCCGCACCGTGCAAAGACGCCTGCGGGCGTCTTTTTCATTGGCGTCCCCCTTGCACGCCCGGTGCCTCGGTTAAAATTGCAGTCAAACCCACCTACAAAGATCGCCCTCGATGACCGCACCACTGGACTCCGCCACCGTCGCCGCCTACCTGGCCGAGCATCCGGCTTTTTTCGACGAACACATCGCGCTGCTGGGAGAAGTCAAACTGACCAGCCCGCTCACGGGGAAAACCGTGTCGCTGCAAGAGCGCCAGATGGAGGTGATGCGTTCGAAATACGCGGCACTTGAACTACGCATGAGCGACCTGACGCGCCTGGCCGAAGACAACGCCGCCATTGCCAACCGTTTCCATGGCTGGACCCAGGACTTGCTGCGCGCCCATGACGCCGGCGACATGCCGCGCGCCTTGCTGGCCGGCCTGCAATCGAATTTCAATGTGCCGCAAGCGACCCTGCGCCTGTGGGAAGTGGCCGACAGCCACAGCGCCCAATGGTTCGCCCAGGGCGTCTCGGACGACGCCCGCATTTTCGCCAACAGCCTGCGCGCGCCGTATTGCGGCAGCAACCACGATTTCGAAGCCGTGCGCTGGCTCGACGATGCCGCCGCCGTGCGCTCGACCGTCATCCTGCCGCTGACGGCCGGCGGCCATGCCTTTGGCCTGTTGATCCTCGGCTCGCCCGATCCCGCACGCTTTACCAATGACATGGGCACGGATTTCCTGACCCACATCGGCGAAACCGCCAGCGTCGCGCTGGCCGGCCTGCGCAGCTGATGACCGGCGGCGTGGACTGGCCCGAGCGCTACCTGGCGCAGCTGGCCAGCCAGCGCCGCCTGGCCGCCAACACGGTGGCCGCTTACCGGCGCGACCTGCATGTGCTGGCGCGCCTGTCCGATCACGCCCCGTTCGAGGCGATCGACCACGCCATGATCCGCCGCTGCGCCGCCAAATTGCATGGCGAAGGTCTGGCGCCGCGCAGCATCGCGCGCCTCTTGTCGGGCTGGCGCGGGTTTTATGCTTACCTGGCCGAACACACGGCGCTGGCGGCCAACCCCGTCGATGGCGTACGCGCCCCGCGCCGCCCCAAGAGTTTGCCGAAAGCGCTGTCGGTCGATGCGGCAGTGCAGCTGATGACAGCCAATACCCACGGCCATCCCGAACCGGCCGAGCTGTGCAACCGCGCCATGTTCGAGCTGCTCTATTCGAGCGGCTTGCGGGTGTCGGAACTGACCAGCCTGGATTTGGCCTGGACTGACGGCAAGTCGCTCAGCTGGTATGACGCGGCCGGCAGCGACGTCGTCGTTACCGGCAAGGGAAATAAAATGCGCCGCGTGCCGGTAGGCGCCCCGGCGCGGGCCGCCCTGGAAGCCTGGCTGGCGGTGCGTCCGCCCGCAGCCGATGGCAGCGCCGCCTTGTTTTTGACGGCGCGCGGGGCGCGCATGACGCCGCGCGCGGTGCAGCAGCGCCTGAAACAACATGCGATCCTGGCCGGCAGCCCGGTGCACGTGCACCCGCACGTACTGCGCCACTCGTTCGCGTCGCACCTGCTGCAATCGTCCGGCGATTTACGCGCCGTGCAGGAACTGTTGGGCCACGCCAGCATCACGTCGACCCAGGTCTATACGGCACTTGACTTCCAGCATCTTGCCGCCGTGTACGACCTGGCCCACCCGCGCGCAAAAGACAAATAGCGACCCGACCCGCATGATTTGCATCAAGCCGGAACCGGCGTGATGAAGCACGCTGTGAATTCCGGCATAATCGCTCGTTCTCCAGGCCGAATGTATTTTTACCAACCCGGCCCAACCGATTTGACTGGCATACCTATATGGCACTGATTCCTAGCACTATCCTGACCGGCTTTCTTGGCGCTGGCAAAACGACGCTGCTCAACCGCATCTTGCAGGAGCCGCACGGGCTGCGCATTGCCGTCATCGAAAACGAATTCGGCCAGGAAAACATCGACAATGAAATCCTGGTGCAGGACAGCACCGAGCAGATCATCGAGATGAACAACGGCTGCATCTGCTGCACCGTACGCGGCGACCTGATCGTGGCGCTGGCCAGCCTGGCCGCCAAACGCGAAGCCGGCGAAATTTCCTTTGACCACGTCGTCATCGAAACCACCGGCCTGGCCAATCCCGGCCCGGTGGCGCAGACGTTTTTTGTCGATGAGGGCGTCGGCATGTTCTATTTGCTCGACGCGGTCGTCACCGTAGTCGATGCGCGTCACGCGATGGCCCAGCTCGACGAACACGAAGAAGCGCAGCGCCAGATCGGTTTCGCCGACAAGATCCTGTTGTCGAAAACCGACCTGGTCGACGCCGGCCAGCTGGCCGAGCTGACCGCCCGCATCAAGCGCATCAACCCGCGCGCGCCCATCTCCACCAGCGACTTCGGCCGCGCGCCAATTTCCGAAGTACTCGACTTGCGCGGGTTTAACCTGAACGACAAGCTCGACCTGGATCCGGCTTTCCTGACGGCCGACGAGGCGTATGCGTCCGAGCACGACCATGAACACGTGCACACCGAAGCGTGCGACCACGCCCATGACAGCCACGACCATCACAGCAGCCACCACAGCGACGACATCGCTGCGTTCGTGTTCAAGAGCGACCGTCCGTTCGACCCGCAGCGCCTGGATGAATTCCTCAACAGCCTGGTGAATGTCTTCGGTCCGCGCATGCTGCGCTACAAGGGCGTATTGTTGATGGAAGGGGCGGAACGCAAGGTCGTGTTCCAGGGCGTGCACCAGATTATGGGCAGCGACCTCGGCGCAAAATGGGCGGAACACGAGGAACGTGGCAGCAAGATGGTTTTTATTGGCAAGAATTTACCCAAAGACGTGTTTATCCGCGGTTTGGAGCAATGTTTGGTATAAACTATCCCGGTTTTGGAGCACCAACCCCAGTGCCTTCGTGCAAGTAAGCACACGTAAAAAAGTACAGTCGCCCAGCCAGTGCCACGAGGCACATGTGCTCCCAGTTCCATCGGGAGTTACTGCTGAGTAACTGATAATATGGAAACCTCTGTCGCATCAGAAGGTAAGTGAAGTCATGACGAAAACTAGCAAATCGAACAGCGCGCCCGCTGAAGAGCCAATCATCTCGGAAGAACAGATCCGCGCGATGGGCGACCAGGACTACATGAATGCGGCCCAGCTGGCGTTCTTCAAGCAGCGCCTGCAGCAGCTCGAAAAAGACCTGCTCAAGAATGCCGGTGAAACCACCGAGCATCTGCGCGAGACCGTGCTTGTGCCGGACCCGGCCGACCGCGCCACCATCGAGGAAGAGCACGCGCTGGAGCTGCGCACGCGCGACCGCGAGCGCAAGCTGCTCAAAAAAGTCCAGCAATCGATCGCGTCGATCGATGGCGGCGACTACGGCTGGTGCGAAGAGACGGGCGAGCCGATCGGCATCCCGCGCCTGATCGCGCGTCCGACCGCCACGCTGTCGCTGGAAGCACAGCAACGCCGCGAACTGAAACAAAAACTGTACGGCGACTGATCGTTGCAGCAGGCGATGCTGATGAAAAAATGTGGCGCCTGCCCGCCGACACAAGACTGAGCATGCGCTGCGGCGCATGCTTTTTTTTGGCCGAACAATTGGCAATTGCGCGGCCATTCGCCAATTGTTGTTGCCCATCGGCTACACTAGCGCTTTCTTTTCTGGCCGTGATGCGTATTTGACACCGCACACGTGCGCGCACCGCGTTCCGCGCGCGGCTGTGCTAACGTCATATCCAGGACAACTCGACAGGACACGCAGTGGGTCTTTTCTCCTTCTTATCGAGAAAAAATGAACCACCGGAAAGCGCCATCAACACGGTGACGCGCACCGGGGAACCGACGCGTCCCACGCAGGGCGCGACGGAAGCCGACCGCGCGCGCCAGCGCGAAATTTCGCGCGCCACTGCGGCCAAGATCGACGCCATCGAAATGGAGATGACGTCCGACATCTTCAACCTGCCCGAACCTGCCTGGGGCCGCCCGGCCACGCCCCGTGTGGCCGATCCTGCCGATGCCACGCTGGCGCTGGGCGAACCGTCCGGCATGGAATCGATCTTCGACGTGCCGCAGGCAGCCGTGGCGCCGGCCAGCGCGCCGGTCGAGGAAAGCGCCATCCTGTACGCCAATGGCCAGGAGGCCGCAGCCGAAGCCATGCTGACCGAGAGCCTGGCGGCAGAAGGCCGCGGCGAACACCGCCTCTGGTGGATGCTGTTCGATTTGTACCAGGCACAGGGGCGCGAGGAAGCGTTCAATAACACCGCCATCGATTACGCCAGCAAATTCGAAACGTCGCCCCCGGCCTACCAGCCGCGCGGCAATACCGTGGCCGGCGCCAGCGGCGTGGCCCCCACGGCAGCGTTGAACGGCACGCTCGACGAAACCAGCGTCCCGCTGCTGGCCCGCCTGCTCGCGGCGCCGGCCGACACACCCCTGCTGCGCATCGAACTCGACCAGGTACGCGCCGTCACCGACATCGGCTGCGCGCGCCTGCTGGCCACCTTGCAGGCGCTGCGCAAGCAAAAGCGCCCCCTGGTGGTGGCCGGCGCCGAAACACTGGCAACGCTGCTGCGTCCGGCCCTGATCGTCGGCGACACCAGTACCGGCGAATCGGCGTGGCTGCTGCGCATCGAACTGCTGCAGATCCTGCACCAGGAACGGGAATTCGAAGAAGCCGCCATGGATTACTGCGTCACCTTCGAAGTCTCGCCGCCGTCGTTCGAGCCGGCCGCCAACGTGGCCAGCGCCGCGCCCGCCAGTGGAAGCGCAGCGGCCGGCGACCACTTCATGCTGCCGCCTCTCATCGATGGCGACTGCGCCTTCCTGATGGCGTCCATCGGCGCCTTTGGCGCCAGCAACAACCCGGCCGTGCTCGATTGTGAGCGGCTGGCCCGCGTCGACTACAGCTGCGCAGCCATCCTGGTCGAAAAGCTGCGCGCCCTGCAGCAAGAGAAGGTGCAAGTTGAAATGCGCAACCTGAACCACCTTGTCGCCGAGCTGCTGCGGCTGCTTGGCGGGGCCGATTGCGCCCGCCTGTTCCCCCATAAGTATTAAAACCCTGCCTTTCCCGTCTTGCAATTTGCCTGTCCTGCCCCCAGTTTTGAAGGGCTAGAAAACAAATAGGGCAGATAAATGGAACAATTTCACGGTACGACCATCGTTACAGTCCGGCGCGGCGCCGAAGTTGCGCTGGGCGGCGATGGCCAGGTCACCCTCGGCAGCGTCGTCATGAAGGGCTCGGCCCGCAAAGTGCGCAAACTCTACAACGGCAAGGTCCTGTGCGGCTTCGCCGGCGCCACCGCCGACGCCTTCACCCTGCTCGACCGCTTCGAAGGCAAGCTGGAAAAGCACCAGGGCAACCTGCTGCGCGCCTCGGTCGAACTGGCCAAGGACTGGCGCACCGACCGCATGCTCAGCAAACTCGAAGCGATGCTGCTCGTTGCTGACCGCGAAGTGACCCTGATCATCACCGGCAATGGCGACGTGCTCGAGCCCGAAGACGGCATCGGGGCCATCGGCTCGGGCGGCATCTACGCCCAGTCGGCCGCCAAGGCACTGCAGGAAAATACTGAACTGACGCCGGCCGACGTGGTCAAAAAAGCGCTGACCATCGCCGGCGAGCTGTGCATCTACACGAATATGTCGCACATCATCGAAACGTTGAGTGACGCAAAAAGCGAGGGAGCGACCGCATGAACATGACCCCACAGGAAATCGTCTCCGAACTCGACAAGCACGTCGTCGGCCAGGGCAACGCCAAGCGCGCCGTGGCCATTGCATTGCGTAACCGCTGGCGCCGCCAGCAGGTGGAAGAACCCCTGCGCCACGAAATCACCCCGAAGAACATCCTCATGATCGGCCCCACGGGCGTCGGTAAAACGGAAATCGCGCGCCGCCTGGCCAAACTGGCCGATGCGCCGTTCATCAAGATCGAAGCGACCAAGTTCACCGAAGTGGGCTATGTCGGGCGCGACGTCGACACCATCATCCGCGACCTGATCGACATCGGCATCAAGCAGACCCGCGCCACCGAAATGAAAAAAGTGCGCCAGCGCGCCGAAGACGCCGCCGAAGACCGCGTGATCGACATCCTGGTGCCGCCGGCCCGCGACTTCGGTTTCAACGTCAGCAGCGCCTCGAACGATGCCAAGGAAGGCGACACCACGCGCCAGACCTTCCGCAAGCGCCTGCGTGAAGGGTCGCTGGATGACCGCGAAATTGAAATCGACGTGGCCGACGCCAATCCGCAAATGGAAATCATGGCGCCGCCCGGCATGGAGGAAATGACGGAGCAGATCAAGTCGATGTTCGCCGGCGCCAGCGCGGGCCGCAAGAAGGCAAGAAAAATGAAGATCCAGGATGCCATGAAGATCCTGATCGACGAAGAAGCCGCCAAGCTGATCAACGACGACGACATGAAGCAAAAAGCGATTACCAACGTCGAGCAGAACGGCATCGTGTTTCTCGACGAAATCGACAAGATCGCCTCGCGCTCGGAACACGGCGGCGCCGAAGTATCGCGCGCCGGCGTGCAGCGCGACCTGCTCCCGCTGGTCGAAGGCACGACGGTCAACACCAAATACGGCATGATCAAGACCGACCACATCCTGTTCATTGCGTCGGGCGCATTCCACCTGGCCAAGCCGTCGGACCTGATTCCCGAGTTGCAAGGCCGCTTTCCGATCCGTGTGGAACTCGAATCGCTGTCGATCGCCGATTTTGAAACGATCCTCACCGGCACCGACGCGTGTCTCACCAAGCAGTACGAAGCCTTGCTGGCCACTGAAGGCGTCACGCTCCAGTTCGCCCCAGACGGCATTACCCGCCTGGCCGAGATCGCCTTTTCGGTCAACGAGCGCACCGAAAACATCGGCGCCCGCCGGCTGTACACGGTGATGGAAAAGCTGCTCGAGGAAGTGTCGTTCACGGCCAGCGATAGCGGCACCAGGGAACTGGCGATCGACGCCGGCTACGTCAACAGCAGGCTCGACAAACTTTCCGAAAACGAGGACT
>Ga0247816_10000599_pt1 | contig 19711 bp, 18 predicted proteins | sample UWRJL209509C1_FD_179930 | JGI IMG/M metagenome (GOLD analysis project Ga0247816, IMG submission 179930) | Plant litter microbial communities from Arlington Agricultural Research Station in Wisconsin, United States - UWRJ-L209-509C-1 | ecosystem: Environmental > Terrestrial > Plant litter >...
GGGCATACGGTGTACCTGCCGATCCCGGAAGCGGTGGATTTGCGGTTTGGGTTGTTGATGCGGGATGTGAGCCTTGAGCTGGAATAACGTACGCCCGGCGTGAATATCGTCTTGATCGTCATCGCGCAATCTTGGGAGCCTGGGTACATCCCGTAGGACCGGCTTCAGCCGGGAGCAGGCAGGTACATTCGCAGCAATTGCGGCGTGCGACCTTTCGCGCTCCCGGCTAAAGCCGGTCCTACGGATCCAAAACGCGCGCACACAAAAACGCCGCTCTATTGAGCGGCGTTTTCGTAAATATGGAGCGGGAAACGAGACTCGAACTCGCGACCCCGACCTTGGCAAGGTCGTGCTCTACCAACTGAGCTATTCCCGCAATGGCGTCCCCTAGGGGACTCGAACCCCTGTTACCGCCGTGAAAGGGCGGTGTCCTAGGCCACTAGACGAAGGGGACACGCTAACTGAAACACATGGTGTGTATTCCAGTGCCCAAAGCCGCATCCGAAGATTTGGTTCTGGCTTCACTCAATCTCGCCCGAAGGCCAGACTGCTTAAAAATGGAGCGGGAAACGAGACTCGAACTCGCGACCCCGACCTTGGCAAGGTCGTGCTCTACCAACTGAGCTATTCCCGCAATGGCGTCCCCTAGGGGACTCGAACCCCTGTTACCGCCGTGAAAGGGCGGTGTCCTAGGCCACTAGACGAAGGGGACACACGTACAACATTCACTACTCAACTGCGCTTTGCTGTGTGCTTTACGCTGTAAGTGGCGCGCATTCTATGGATGGATTGAGGGGTCGTCAACCCCCAAGGATAAATTTATTTAAATCAATGACTTCGCCCTGCTTTACGGGGGTCGGCGGGCATTCTCTGCGCCCAGGGTTTGACGCCTATATTCTGGCACCCGACAAGGCGCTATAGTTCGCACCGGCAAATGATGGCAATGTGCAGCTATTCGGGAAGTGCCTACTTATAGAGAGGAAAGTACCGGCCCAGCTCGTCGATCAGTCCTATCCGCCACAGGCTCCACTCACTACACTTCAACGCACATTAATAAAGAGGTCACACCGGTGACACCACTCATGATCACCCTGCTGGTAATAGCCGGGATCGTAATACTGATCGCCATTGGCTACATGAACCACGTGGTGGAAAACAACAAACTGGAAAAGACTCGAACCCGGATCGAGCTCAACGACCGCTTGCGCCGCTGTGGCGAAATCACCGAGACCTTCCCCGGTCAACTGATGACCCCGGCGCTCAAACTGCTGCTGACCCGGCTCGAACTCAACGTCAATCAACGCCTGCTGAACCTGGACAAGTCCAACGCATCGCTCAAGGCGCGTATCGCCGAACTCGGCGCACTGGTGGCCCAGGGTGAATCGATCCCGGTGAATAACCCGCCTGCCCCGATCCAGACCGAAGCCAAGGCCAAGGACGTGCGTTTCCTGCTCGAAGCGCTGCACGGCCAGGTGACCCGCGCGGCTCAGGACGGTTTCTTGCCGACCAATGAAGCCAAGCACTGGATCAAGGAAATTCGCCACATCCTGGTGCTGCTGCACATCGAATTCTTCAACAACCTCGGCCAGCATGCCTTGACCCAGGGTCAACCCGGCCAGGCACGCCTGGCCTTCGAGCGCGGCGTGCAATATTTGCGTAAACAGGCCGAACCGGTGATCTACAGCCAGCAACTGCAATTGCTGGAGAAACAACTGGCGCGCGCCAATTCCATGGTGCTGACCAACAGCCAGCCGGCTGAAGATGAGGTCAATGAATTGACCGAAGGCTTGAAAGTCGTGGATGCGGACGCCGACTGGAAGAAGAAAGCGATTTACGACTGACCTCCCCCCTTCAAGGCTCACGGGCGCTGCGCTTTTTTGCGCCCGTGCCATCACTCTGCACCTATCCCCGCACCCACGACTAGCGTACAAAAGTGCCCCTTCACTCCGGTAATGAAAGAGGGCCCGCTATGCCTGTTGCGATCATTGATGGACAACCGCTGTACTACCTCGACCAAGGCACCGGTCCGGCCGTGCTTCTCGGTTCGAGCTACCTGTGGGACCGCCATATGTGGGCGCCGCAGATCGAAGCCCTTTCGCAACAGTATCGAGTGATCGTCCCCGAGTTATGGGGCCACGGTGAATCCGGCCCGATGCCTGCGGCCACCGCCTCCCTGGACGACCTCGCGCGCCAGAACCTGGCCCTGCTGGATTATCTTCAGATTACTCAGGTCAATCTGGTGGGTTTGTCGGTGGGCGGCATGTGGGGCGCTCGCCTGGCGTTGCAGGCACCGGATCGGGTCAATAGCCTGGCGCTGATGGACACCTACCTCGGTGCCGAGCCTGATGCCACTCGCCAGTATTACTTCTCGCTGTTCAAGATGATCGAAGACGCGGGCGCGATTCCGGAACCGCTGCTGGATGTGGTCGCCCCGATCTTCTTCCACCCCGGAATAGATCGGGAGTCGGCCCTGTACCAGGACTTTCGCACGTCACTGAAGGCTTTCCCCAAGGAGCACCTGCTGCAAAGCATCGTGCCTCTGGGGCGGCTGATCTTCAGTCGCGACGATGTGCTGGCCCATCTGCCGCGCCTGGACGCCGATACCACGCTGGTGATGTGTGGCGATCAGGACAAGCCACGGCCACCTGCCGAATCAGCAGAAATGGCCGCCCTGATTGGTTGCACCTTCACACAGGTTCCAAACGCGGGGCATATCTCGTGCCTGGAAAATCCGGACTTCGTCAACGAAGCGCTGCTGACCTTCCTGGCCAACAACGCCTGACCACCCTGCCCCTTTGATCGCCGCAGCCGCGTGGCGATCAAAGGCGGAAGTGCCCGACCATGCCTTTAAGCTCCGCCCCCAACTGCGCCAGTTGAATGCTCGACGCCGCATTGCCCTGCATGCTCAGCGCCGACTGATCGGCACTCGCACGAATGCTGGTTACGCTGCGGTTGATTTCTTCGGCCACCGAGCTTTGCTCTTCAGCCGCCGCGGCAATCTGCTGGTTCATCTGCTGGATCAACGATACCGCCGCCGCAATACCGCCCAGGGCACTTTCAGTTTCCAGGGCATCACTGACCGCCAGCTTGACCAACTCACCGCTGTGCTTGATCTGTTGCACCGACGACTGCGCAGCGCTGCGCAAGGTGCTGACCAGCCGTTCGATTTCCTCGGTCGATTGCTGGGTGCGCCTGGCCAATGCCCGGACCTCATCAGCCACCACCGCAAAGCCGCGCCCCTGCTCTCCCGCCCGCGCCGCTTCAATGGCCGCATTCAGCGCGAGCAGGTTGGTTTGCTCTGCCACGCTTTTGATCACTTCGAGTACGGTGCCGATGTTCTGGATTTCCGCGCTCAGGCTTTCGATGCTGGTGCTGGCAGACGTGGCAGAGCTGGCCAGCAGCTCGATACGCTGCAAGCTCTGGCGCACGACTTGCTGGCCACTGTCGACCTTGCCATCCGCCGTCTGCGCCGCCTGGGCAGCCTCTTCGGCGTTGCGTGCCACATCGTGCACGGTGGCCGTCATCTGGTGCATCGCGGTGGCAACCTGCTCGGTCTCTTCCTTCTGGCTGCTGACCTCGATATTGGTCTGCTCCGTCACACTGGACAGCGAATGGGCGGAGCTGGCCAGTTGCTCGATACCGGCCTGCAAGCCACTGACCATGCTGCTCAAACCGCTGCCCATCTGCTGCATCGCCAGCATCAACTGGCCGATTTCATCGCGGCGACTGACGTCCATCCGCCCACTGAGATCACCGGCGGCAATTTGCTGGGCCACCGCAATCACGCTGCGCAACGGTGCAACGATCAGCCGGGTAATCACCCACGCCGCAATCAACCCCACCAACAACGCCAGGGCTGATGAGCCGATAATCAACAACGCGCTTTTCTTCAGTTGCGCCTGCATCGACTGATCTTCGGCGTCATAGGCTTGATTGACCCGGGTCACCACCTGGCCCGCGCGCTCATGCAGTTGCTTATAGACAACCTTTTCCTGAGCCAGCAGGCCGGTGTATTCGTCAAGTTTTTCGCTGAAGGCGGCAATGTGCCCGGACACCTCGTTCAGCACCGTTTGATAACCCGGATCCTTGACCGTGGTTTTCAGTTGTTCAGCCTGAGCCAGTGCCTGGTCGGCCTGCTCGATCTTGCCTTGCTCGGCGTTCTCGTCATCCCCCTTGCGGCTTTGATCCAAACGCACCCGCGCCTCGTTCATGGCTTGCAGCATCAAGCGCGAGACCTGGCTGACCTGCCCCGCCTGCTCGATAAATTCCGCGCCTTCCTTGCCCTGACTCTCCTTGAGGCCATAGGCGCCGTCGTCTGCCAGCCCTGCCTGCAACACGTCGAGGTTATTCGCGACGCTTGAGACCGACCAACTGGCCATTTCCAGCGCCAGGTCCTTGGTCTGGGTCAATTCGACAAATTCGTCAAATGCCTTGCGGTAAGCCGCCAATGCTTGCTCGACATCGGTCATCACCGGCACATTGGCGGCCGACCGGGTTTTGAGAATGGCAGCCTGAGCGGCCAGCGCATCGACGCTTTCGTGCAGTGCGTCAACTGATTTTGGGTCGGCATGCAAGGCGTACTCCTGCTCGATCAAGCGCACCTTTTGCAGGCCGCTGTTGAGCTCGGACATCGCCTTCAGGCCTTCAAACCGCTGGCCGACAGTCTGCAAAGACCACACACCAATGGCCGCCACGAGTGCCGTCAACAGCAGCACCAAGGCGAACCCCAAACCCAGTTTTTTAGCCATACCAAGGTTGGCAAAACGTCGTTGCGCGGCCGAAATCATTGCACCTGAGTCCTCTTGCAATGGCGAATGCCATCAAGCCTGGTTTCCATGCCGCGAGGTTCGCAACGACGAGGCACTGAGCACAAGATGCTGGCGCCACAATAATGGCAAATAGCTACATGTCCGTCGTTTTCAGGATGGTAGAGGTCGATCTTGCAGGGCCCATGCTTTTGAACAGCGCCAAGGCACGCTGATCGGACGCATATGCCACATTGATGCGCTGCCAGTCGCTGTGCACCCCGGTCGGGCTGAACAACTCACCTTGTGACAGCAACACCCCAAGCCTGCGAGCCCGTGCGCCCACCCTCGAAGGGTCGCCCACGCCAGGCCTCGCCCAAACAAACATACCGCCCGCCGGCACGGCAAAGACCTCCCATTCTTCGTCCTCCAGCACTTGCAGGGTCATGGCCATTTGCGCGTTAAGGCGTCGGCGCAGGCGTTGCACCCACTTGCGGTAGGTGCCATTGGCCAACAGCGTGGCAACCACAGCCTCGGCAAACCGCGAAGTAGCGATGCCATTCATTGTCTTGACCTTGACCAGTGGCGCGATGATTGCCGCGCTTGCAGCGACGTAGCCCACGCGCAAGGCGCTGCTGAGGGTCTTGGAAAAACTCGATACGTAGATAACCCGCCCCTCATTGGGCAACGCCGATAGCCGGGTGCAGGTGGCATGCTGCAGGTCGCCATATACGTCCTCCTCAATGATCAGGAAGTCGTGGGCATGCGCCAGATGCAGCAGACGCTCGGCAACGGCCAGGGACAGGCTGGTACCGGTCGGGTTGTGGTAAAGGCTGTTGATGAACAGGCACTTGGGGCGATGTTCAAGCAGCAACGCCTCGAGTGCCGGGATATCCGGGCCACTGCGGGTGCGCGGCACTTCCAGCAACGTGATGCCGTGAAACACCAGTTGGCGGTACAGGTTGCCGTATCCAGGACTTTCCACCACCACCGTGTCACCGGCCTTGAGCAACGTGCGTATCAACAGGTCCTGGGCGTGACTGGCGCCTTGAGTGGTGAGAATACAGTCGGCGCTGGCGGGTACATGCATATGGGCCAGGCGCTTGAGCAACTGCTCGCGCAGGGCCGGTAAGCCAAGCGGCGTGCTGTAGTTGAAAAGCGCGGCGGTGTCGGTGCGGGTCACTTCGCGGATCGCGTAGCTGATGTCATCGCTTTCGCGCCAGGTATCGGGCAACCAGCCGCACCCAAGTTTCAATTCTCCCAACTGGTTATCGGTAAACGCCCCCCATCCCGATTCCGCGCCTTCATACCATTGGTTTTCTCTTCCAATGCCATTGCCGACGCCAGGCTGGGCAACGAAGAACACCGAACCCTGTCTTGCGCCAAGCACCCCTTCGGCGACCATCCGTTCGAGTGCCTCAACCACGCTGGACTGACTCAGCAGGTTGTCATGGGCCAGTTGCCGGACAGAGGGCAAACGTGTTCCGGGACTGACCCCGCTCCCGCGAATCCACGCGCCCACTGCGCTGACGATTTGCTGCACTACCGGTACAAGGGCTTGTCGATCGATCCCTAAATCCATGAGCCACTCACTTCAACTGTTTGTCATTTAACCCAAACCAGTTAAGCACAGAAGCGTGGCAGCGACGGCGATCAATATTTATTAAATCATTGATTTAATTGATTTTTTTTACCTAATGATACATATTCAAACACGGCATTTAGCCATCTACGGAAAAGCCTCACAGCCCCCCATGCGCTTTTCTGAATGGCAACGCAATCCGGCGCTAAATCGCGGTTGCACCACCGTCCACGGCCAATGCCTGCCCGGTGGTAAAAGCCGCACCGTCGCTGCACAAATAAAGGACTGCACTGGCAATTTCCTCGACCTTGCCAATACGCCCAACCGGATGCATCGCAGCGGCAAATTCGCCTTTCCTCGGATCGGCCTCATAGGCGCGGCGGAACATATCGGTGTCGATCACTGCCGGGCACACTGCGTTGACGCGGATTTTCTTTTTCGCGTACTCAATGGCCGCCGACTTAGTCAGGCCGATCACTGCGTGCTTGGACGCGGCATAGATGCTCATTTTGGGTGCTGCCCCCAGCCCGGCAACCGATGCAGTGTTGACGATCGCCCCACCACCCTGCGCCAGCAGCAACGGCAGCTGATACTTCATGCACAACCAAACACCCTTGACGTTGACGCCCATGATCGCGTCGAACTCATCCAGGCTGCCGTCGGCCAACTTGCCCTTCTCGATCTCGATTCCGGCGTTGTTGAAGGCGTAGTCCAAGCGCCCGTAAGTGGCCACGGTTTGCTGCATCAACTGCTGCACATCCGCTTCCAGGGTGACATTGCAGCGTACGAACAGTGCCTCGCCGCCTGCCTGGTGAATCAAGGCAACGGTGCCCTCGCCGCCCACCGCGTCCAGGTCGGCGACTACGACTTTCAAGCCTTCGGCGGCGAACGCCAGCGCCGTAGCGCGACCAATGCCGGCGGCCGCACCGGTCACCAGGGCGACCTGGCCGGAAAATGTCATGCTCATGATTGTGTCCTTCGATGGGGGTTGCCAATGACCCAGTCTAGCCAGAGCCGGCGCAGGCACGTCAGCACTATCAAAAGGCCGGTTAACCCACCATGCGCGGCAGTGATAAGCCCACCCGCGCAACTATCATTGAAGTGGATCGGCAGGCATTCCCACAGGCCGCAACGCTTGCTGCCAGCGGCGGGAGGGGCTATCACTCATGGTTCATTTCTTCAGAGTCGCTGCCATGACTGCCCAGACCAACCGCCAGTTCCTGCTCGCCAAACGCCCGGTCGGCGCCGCCACGCGGGATACCTTCACCTATCAGGAAGTGCCAGTGGGCACGCCCCAGGACGGGCAGGTCCTGGTACGCAACGAATACCTGTCCCTGGACCCGGCCATGCGCGGCTGGATGAATGAAGGCAAATCCTACATTCCTCCCGTCGGTATCGGCGAAGTCATGCGGGCGCTGGGCGTTGGCAAGGTGATTGCGTCCAACAACCCGAAATTTGCCGTGGGCGACTACGTCAATGGGGCCCTTGGCGTACAGGATTACTTCCTTGGTGAGCCGCGCGGTTTCTACAAGGTCGATCCGAAACTGGCACCACTGCCGCGCTACCTTTCTGCGCTGGGCATGACCGGTATGACTGCTTACTTCGCGCTGCTCGACACCGGTGCGCCCAAGGCGGGGGACACCGTGGTGATTTCCGGCGCGGCCGGTGCGGTGGGCAGCATTGCCGGGCAGATTGCCAGGATTAAAGGCTGCCGCGTGGTCGGCATTGCCGGCGGCGCCGACAAGTGCAAGTTCCTGGTGGATGAACTGGGCTTCGACGCCGCCATCGACTACAAGAACGAAGACGTGCACGCCGGCCTCAAGCGTGAGTGCCCCAAAGGTGTGGATGTGTATTTCGATAACGTCGGCGGCGACATTCTCGATGCCGTCCTAAGCCGCCTGGCATTGAAGGCGCGGGTGGTGATCTGCGGCGCCATCAGCCAGTACAACAATAAAGAAGCGGTGAAAGGTCCGGCCAACTACCTGTCGTTGCTGGTCAATCGCGCACGTATGGAAGGGTTTGTGGTGATGGACCACGCGGCGAACTTCGCTGCGGCCGGGCAGGAAATGGCCGGCTGGATGGCTCAGGGCAAGCTCAAGAGCAAGGAAGATATTGTCGAGGGACTGGAAACGTTCCCGGAAACCTTGATGAAATTGTTCAACGGCGAGAATTTCGGGAAGTTGGTGTTGAAGGTCAACTGACACGCCGCAGAGCGAAATGTGCACACTGTTAATGTGGGAGTCGGGCTTGCCCGCGATGCAGACGGCTCGGTGTTTCTGTAACACCAAGGCGATGCTATCGCGGGCAAGCCCGGCTCCCACATTTTTTCCCGCACCTGCTTTCAGGCGATCTCGGCAACCACCGCTGCTAACGCCTTGGCCGGATCGGCTGCCTGGCTGATCGGGCGACCGATCACCAGGTAATCCGAGCCGGCGTCGAGGGCCTGGCGCGGGGTCAGGATGCGGCGCTGGTCATCCTGGGCGCTGCCCGCCGGACGAATCCCAGGCGTCACCAATTGCAGCGACGGGTGGGCGGTCTTCAAGGCCTGGGCTTCCAGTGCGGAGCACACCAGGCCATCGAGGCCGGCCTTTTGCGCCAGGGCTGCCAGGCGCAATACTTGCTCCTGAGGCTCGATATCCAGCCCGATGCCGGCCAGGTCTTCACGCTCCATGCTGGTCAATACGGTCACACCGATCAGCAATGGCTTGGGGCCGCTGCGCTGGTCCAGCACTTCACGGCAGGCTGCCATCATGCGCAAGCCGCCGGAGCAATGCACATTGACCATCCACACGCCCATCTCGGCAGCGGCCTTGACGGCCATTGCGGTGGTGTTGGGGATGTCGTGGAATTTCAGGTCGAGGAACACCTCGAAGCCTTTGTCGCGCAAGGTGCCGACAATTTCTGCGGCGCAACTGGTGAACAGTTCCTTGCCGACCTTGACCCGGCAAAGCTTGGGGTCCAACTGGTCAGCCAGCTTCAGTGCGGCGTCACGGGTGGGGTAATCCAGGGCGACGATGATAGGAGTCTGGCAAACGGACATTGGAATGGGCTCTCAGGCAAGTCGAAATCGGCGCGGATTGTAGCGCAAGCGACGGCTCTGCGGGATCCGATGATCGGCAAATACCGATTTAAGCGCCATCTTACGGGCTCCGCGCCAAATGTTTCAAAACCGATACATTCCAGACATGCCTGCAACATCACCAAAGACTAGCCTCGCCCACGTGACCCGTAAGTCCAGCACTTCCAGCCTTGTGGCTGGGCGCCTATGCTGAACGTAACAACCTCGCCGCCGCTCTCCGGCTCGGCGGCCAACCAGGCAGATGATCGCACCATGCAAACCATAACCCCTGCGCTGAATGACGATCAAAAAGGCAATGTACTCGCCGAGGACAAGCGTTGGAACACCCGCGCCCTGATCGTCGACGATGACGTGCCCATCCGCGAGTTGCTGATTGATTACCTGGCCCGCTTCAATATTCTCGCCAGCGGTGTGACCGATGGCGCCGCCATGCGCCAGGCCATGCAAGCCGAAACCTTTGATGTGGTGGTGCTCGACCTGATGCTGCCGGGCGAAGACGGCTTGTCACTGTGCCGCTGGCTGCGGGCCGAATCGGACATCCCGATCCTGATGCTCACCGCACGCTGCGAACCCACCGACCGGATTATCGGCCTGGAACTGGGGGCCGACGACTACATGTCCAAGCCGTTCGAACCACGTGAGCTGGTGGCGCGTATCCAGACCATCCTGCGTCGGGTGCGTGATGATCGCACCGAGCAGCGGGCGAATATCCGCTTCGACAACTGGCGGCTCAACAGCGTGCTGCGCCAACTGGTGGCAGACGACGGGCTGGTGGTGCCGCTGTCCAACGCCGAATTCCGCCTGCTGTGGGTCTTCATCGAACGCCCGCGCCGTGTCTTGAGCCGCGAACAATTGCTGGATGCGGCCCGTGGTCGTTCGATTGAAGCCTTTGATCGCAGCATTGACCTGCTGGTCTCGCGCCTGCGGCAAAAACTCGGGGATGACCCCAAGGCACCGCAACTGATCAAGACCGTACGCGGTGAAGGCTACCTGTTCGACGCCCGGGATATTGGCTGATGCGCAACGCCTTCAACACCCTGTTCGGGCGGTTGTTCGGTGTACTGCTGGTGGCGATCGTGCTGGCCCATGTACTCGCCATCTTCTGGTTTCACCACTATGGCCCGCCCCCGCCACCGCCGCCCCGTGAGACCTTTGTCGAGCAAGCCGACGGCAGCTTGGTGCCCGTCCCGCCCAAGGACCACCACCGCCCCTGGTTTGGCGGCCCGGTGGTACCGCTGACCTTTCAGTTCATTTCATTGATCATTGCCGCCTGGTACGGCGCCAAGCTGCTCAGCCGGCCGATACGGCGCCTGAGTGCAGCGGCCGAGCGCCTGAGCCTGGACCTCGACAGCCCGCCACTTGATGAATCCGGCCCGCGGGAAGCACGCCAGGCGGCATCGACCTTCAACCTGATGCAGAAGCGTATCCGTGAACAGGTCACCCAACGCGCGCGGATGCTCGGCGCAGTGTCCCATGACCTGCGCACGCCGCTGTCACGCCTCAAACTAAGGCTGGAACAGATCGAAGACACCAAGCTGCAGGGCCAGATGCGCCAGGACCTGGACGACATGATCGGCATGCTCGACGCCACCCTGAGCTATCTGCACGAACAGCGCACCGGCGAAACCCGGCATTGGCTCGACGTGCAGGCCTTGGTGGAATCCCTCAGCGAAAACGCCCAGGACCGGGGTTCTGACGTGCAATGCAGCGGCGAATGCGCGCCGTTGCAGGTGCAGCCGATGGCGCTGCGTTCATCCCTCAATAACCTGATCGACAACGCCCTGCGCTACGCCGGTACGGCACGCATCGAACTGGCGGACAGCCCGCAGGCACTGGTGATCCGGGTAATTGATCATGGGCCGGGGATTGCGGCGGACAAGCGCGAAGCCGTGTTTGAACCGTTTTATCGGTTGGAAGGCTCGCGCAACCGAAATTCCGGCGGGGTGGGTTTGGGGATGACTATTTCCAAGGAAGCCGTGGAGCGACTTGGAGGCAGGTTGAACCTGGAAGAAACCCCGGGCGGTGGGCTGACAGCGGTGATGTGGTTGCCCAGGGCTTGAAATGGGAGAGCTGGCTTGTGCCAGCTTTTGCTAAAGAGGCTTATCTTCGCGGCGCACCTGAGCCTGGGTCGCACTCCAATCAGTCAACAGGCTATAAGCCACTGCCAGCAAGGTCGGCCCGATAAACAGACCGATGAAACCGAAGGCGATCAACCCGCCAAACACCCCCAGCAGCACGATGACCAACGGCAGGTTGCCGCCACGGCTGATCAGGTACGGCTTGAGCACGTTGTCCACGCCGCTGATGATGAACGTACCCCATACCCCGAGGAACACCGCGTAGGTGTAGTCGCCCTTCCAGGCCAGCCACGCCGTGGCTGGAATCCACACCAGCGGCGGCCCCATGGGAATCAGGCTGAGCAGGAAGGTGACGATCCCCAGCACCAGTGCCCCTGGCACACCAGCGATCAGGAAGCCGATCAGCGCCAATACAGCCTGGGCTGCAGCGGTACCGATCACACCATTGACCACCCGTTGCACCGTACCCGCCACCAGTTCGATGTAGTAACCAGCGCGATCGCCGATCAGGCGCTCCAGCAACCGATGGACAAACATCGCCAAACGCGGCCCGTCGCGATAGAAAAAGAACACGAATACCAGGCTCAAGGTCAGTTCAAGGATGCCGCCACCAATCTGCGCACTGCGAGCCAGCAACCAGTTGCCGACCTGCCCCAGGTACGGCTTGATGCTGACCATCAGCGCCGCGCCTTGCTGATCAATGCTGTCCCACATGGCCACCAGCCGCTCGCCGACAAAAGGGATCGAGCCCAGCCAGGCCGGCGCTTCGGGCAAGCCATCGACCTGCACATCCTTGATCAGCCCTACAGCGTCGCGCACATGATCCGCCAGGTTGAACCCCAGCCACACCAGCGGCACCGCCACCAGCAGCATCCAGCCCAAGGTCAGGATCCCGGCAGCCAGGGATTCACGCCCGCGCAACCAGCGGGTCAGCAAGCGCATCAGCGGCCAGCTGGCGAACGCCAGCACCGCGCCCCAGAACAGCGCCGACCAGAACGGTGCCATCACCCAGAAGCTGGCGCCAAACAGCACCAGGAGCAGGATCTGCACCAGCAGGCGATCGTTATTGAGCATGTGGTATCTCGAAAAGAAGTCTGTAAGAGGAGAGCTTAGGCGAACGGCGCGGGTCCGTTCGCCTTGTAACGGTCAGCGTATCAGATGCAGGTGCAAGCCTTTGGCTTGTTCGGTACCGAGCTCCAGGCGCGCTTCGCGCACGCCCTGTGAAACCAGGCCCTGGCGCCAGGCTTCGGCGTTGGGGCCGGTCAAGCTCACGCGCAGGGTGGCATCCTGGTTCAACCCACGGGAGATCAAGGTCAACCAGGTGTCGTCCGGTTCGCCATCCAGTTTGGGGAGGTCCAGTTCGCCGGTGCTTTTCAGCTCACGCAGCAGCGTCGCAGAGGTGGGCAGCAGGTCGCCCAGCGGTGCACTGGCGTCCATTTGCTCGACATGCAGATACGCCCGACGGTTGCCGCGCGTGATGCCATAAAGCGCCACCAGGGAGTTGGCGTGAGGCTCGGCGAGACGCAGCAACAGGTATTCCTGCTGGCCGTCGGCACCCACCAGCTTGGAATTGCCGAACACTTCGTTGGCCCACAGGCTGCTTTCCCCGCAATCACGGGCCTGGCACCAGAACAGCAATTGCGCGCCCTGCGCCTGCAACGCTTCGCGAGTCGCGGTGAAGGCAGCGCTGGAGGTGTGTTCGGCGGGCAGTTCGTAGGTGATGGCAGTGGCTTGGCCGCGGGCAGTGGCCTGGCCTTCATAGCGCAATTGGCCGCTGATCTTGCGGATCGAGCCCATCGGGTAGATACGCTCCTTCTCCTCGGCCGGACGGTAATCGGAGATCTGTGCATCGACCTGACGCGCCACGGTGGGCAAGTCCTGACTACCCGGCACGTCGGCAGCGAACACCAGCGGGCTGAAACAGCACAGACCCAGAATACGGATAAATCCCTTCGGCATACTCATCGGATCAGCACGCCCTGGCCATTGGGGTGCGCAGCGGTGTTGAGATCATTCATGGTTGACTCCCTTTCGATCCGCCCAGCCTCGGCAGTTGCCCTCGCCAAGTCAAGGCGTGGAGAAGAACCGATTGAAACAGTCTGCAACAAGGACGGCGCCTGCGTCGTCGTTCAGGTGTAAATGATGGCCTCCTGGCAGCGTTGCCACATTGAACGAAAGCTGGGAAAGCAATTCGACATGTTTCGCCAGCATGCCGTCTTCGGCGACCACCAACTGCGTAGGACAGGCGACTCGTCGCACGAAAGCCATGGCCTGTTCGTGCGTCAGACGCATCGGCGAAGCCAGGGTCAGGCGGCTATCGCTGCGCCAGGTATAACCGCCCGGTACCGGCATCAGGCCGCGCTGGGCCAGCAGTTCGGCGGCTTCACGGCTGACCGCCACCACGCCCTTCATCCGCGCTTCCACCGCCCGATCAATGCTGCTGTACACCGGTTTGCGCTTGTCCTGCAGGTTCAATTGCGCCTGCAACGCCATCCCAAGACGTTCGGCGGCGTTCTCTGGAGTGGCTGTCGGCGGCACCACGCCGTCGATCAATCCCAAGTGCGTCACCCGCTCGGGCATGGCACTGGCCAACACCAGAGAAACGATGGCGCCCAGGGAGTGGCCAAGTAATGCAAAACGTTTCCAGCCCAGTTGCTCGGCCACTTGCAGCACATCGTGGACGTAATCCCACAAGGCATAACCGGCGCCAACCGGGCGGTGGGCGGAATGGCCATGCCCGGCCATGTCCAGGGCAATAATGCGCAGGCCGCCCAGTTTCGGCGCCAGGCGAGCAAAGCTGTTGGCGTTATCCAGCCAGCCGTGCAACGCAATCACTGGCAACCCGTCCTCGGGGCCGAACAGGTGCGCCGCCAACTCAATGTGCGGCAGGCTCAGGCGGACTTCTTCGACGGATGAGGTCATGCGCAGGTGCGCTCACGCAGGCGGGCTTCCCAGCGGACGAACAGGTTTTTGATCAAGGTCGCGGTGTCCTGAGGCTGCTCAAGGGGAAACATGTGGCCGCCGGGAACGCTCAGCATTTCGCCCATGGGCATGCGCCCAACGCCACTGGCATGATGGCGCATCACCACCCGACTCTGCTGCCCACGTACCACCGCCAACGGCACTTTCAGCTGCCGGGCCTGGCCTGGGCTGGTGTGGGGCACGCCCCGATAGATGCTGATTTCGGTGGCGGGGTCAAAGCGCAACCGCAGGCGATCGCCGACCGGCTCCAGGCCGTGTTGCAGGTAAGCGTCGAAACATTCGGGGTCAAAAGCTCGAAACAGGGTCTTGCCGGCAAAGTACTGGCGCGCAGACGCCAGATCGGAAAATTCCTCGCGGCGCCCCAGGGTTCTGCCAGCAGGTGTAAGGCGGTCGATAAAACCAAAGCGCTTGGCCGCGCGAATCACCCAGCGGTCTGCCAGAGTCAATACCGGCGAGTCGAGCATCACCACCCCGCGATACAACTGCGGGCAGCGCATGGCCGCATGCAAGTGCAGCACACCGCCCAACGAATGACCCACGCCCCATACCGGCTCTGGTTGCTGCTCCAGATGGTGGATCAATTCATCCACCAGGTTCTGCCAGTTATCGTCCACCGGAAACCTGGGGTCGTGACCGTGTTGCGGCAAATGCGCGACGGTGTACTCCGGGGCCAGGGCGGCAAACAATTTGCCGTAGGTCGCCGAAGGAAAGCCATTGGCGTGGGCGAAAAACACATGCTGCGACATAGCCGATCCATCACCGTAAACAGAGTGTTGATTCTCCCCAGACCCGGCAGTCACGGCAATGACCGTAACTGCCAGGAATGATGACACTCACGCCACACCTATCGCGTCGGTGGGTTCTCACCCAGCGGCACTACCGCCATGGTCAGGCGCGACACACAGCTGGCCTTGCCTTCGTCACTGGTCAGGCGAATGTCCCAGACGTGGGTGGTGCGCCCGATATGGATCGCCTTCGCCACGGCCGTAACGCGCCCGGAGCGTAGGCCGCGCAGGTGGTTGGCGTTGATTTCCAGGCCCACGCAATAAAACTTGCTGGCGTCGATGCACAGGTAGCTGGCCATGGAGCCCACACTTTCGGCCAACACCACCGACGCGCCGCCATGCAGCAGGCCGTAGGGTTGATGGGTGCGGTGGTCAACCACCATGCTGGCAGTCAGGGACTCTTCGTCGTAGCTCTCAAAGCGAATATCCAGTACTTCACCAATGGTGTTTTTCTGGCTGGCATTGAGTTGTTCAATATTGGGTTGGGTGCGCCACAGGCTCATTAATGTGTCCTTATTGATTTTATTCGGTGCTCAATCCTGCCACAGCACGGCCTCGGAACGCTCGCTCCAGGCCTGGAACTGTGCGCCGTATTCGGATTCGATGACATTACGCTTGATCTTCAAGGTCGGTGTCAGAAATCCGTTTTCCACCGCCCAACTGTCTTTCACCACCACCAGTTGACGCAAGCGCTCGTGTTTATCCAGCGCCTGGTTGACCTCTTCCAGCAAGCGTTCGAGGCTGCCGTGCAAAGACTCGCGCGCCGGCCCGGCAGCGTCCTGCAGGCCCACCGCCGATAACACACAAAGGCCCATGGGCGCGCTCAGGCCATCGCCGACCACGCACACCTGTTCGATCCGCGCGTGTTCGGCCAGGCGGTTTTCAATCGGCGCCGGTGCCACGTACTTGCCTTTGCTGGTCTTGAAGATTTCCTTGAGCCGCCCGGTCAGGCGCAGGCGGCCTTCGGCGTCTTGCTCGCCCTTGTCGCCGGTGCGCAGGAAGCCGTCGTCGGTGATGGTCTCGGCGGTTTTAACCGGGTCCTTGAAGTAGCCAAGCATGGTCGCGCCGCTGCGAACCTGGACTTCGCCGTTGTCATCAATGCGTACTTCGACATCCGGGCACGGCGGGCCGATCCAGCCGAGTTTTTGCTGGCCGGGGCGACAGACATGTGAATAGCCACAGCTTTCAGTCATGCCGTAGACCTCCAGCACGTCCAACCCGAGGCGCCGGTACCAGTGCAGCAGTGCTTGCGGCACGGGTGCCGCGCCGGAGATCGCGACCCGCACCGCGTCCAGGCCGAGCCCGGCGAGCACTTTGTGGCCTACACGTTTGCCGATAAAAGGCAGGCGCAACAACCTGTCGAGCCGGCCTGCGGGCATTTTGCTGTAGACGCCCATCTGAAACTTGGTCCAGATGCGCGGCACGCCGAACAATGCCGTAGGCCGAGCCCGCTTGAGGTCGGTCAGAAACGTGTCGAGGCTTTCGGCGAAAAACACCGTTTGCCCGGTGTAGATCGAGGCCATTTCCACAAACATCCGCTCGGCCACATGGCACAGCGGCAAGTAAGACAGCAGGCGATCGCCCTCCCCCAAGCCAAATAACTCCGTGCCCCGAGTGGCGGCAAATGCCAGGGCGCCGAAGCTTTGCATCACGCCCTTGGGCAGCCCGGTGGTGCCGGAGGTATAGATGATGGTGGCCAGGTCTGAAGCGGCTGGCGCGGGATTGTCCTGGATCGGCGAGCAGTTTTGCAGGTCGGCCCAGGTGAAATCGAAATTGCCTTCGGGGCACAGCGGCAGGCTGATGGTCGGCAATCCTGGATGGATGCCTTTAGCCATCGCGGGCCAATCGTCGAGCTTGCCGATAAACACCAGCGCGGCTTCGGAATGCTCCAGCACATGGGCGACGGAATCAGCGGTGAGGTTGGGGTACAGCGGCACTGAGACGTGCCCGGCCATCCAAATCGCCAGGTCGGCGATGATCCAGTGGGCGCAGTTTTTTGAGATCAGGGCGATGTGCGAGCCTTGGGGCAGGTCGCGGGCTCGCAGCCAGTGAGCGGCGCAGCGGGCCTGATGGCCGACTTCAGCCCAGGTGAGGGTTTGCACCTCACCGGCGCCGACGGGCTGGACCAGGAACCGTTGGCGCGGATGACGCGCTTCACGTTCGAAGAAGACTTGCAGCGGCAAACGAAAAGCGACAGGCATGGGACGCGCTCCTTTGTGTTCCGACGATAGCCAACCAAGCACTTGCTTGGCTGACTATATATCACACACAAAAAAACGCTCGGTCCTACGGATTCTTCACGCTATTGAGGCTCATCAAACCCGCCAGCGGAAAATCCCCCTCCAGTTCCGCCAGGCTGGCGGTGCTCATGGGTTGTGGCTGCCGCAAATGCCCATGCTGCAAGAAGCTGATCAAACTTCCCACCAACGGCTGATGGCTGACCAGCAGCACATTGTCATCGGTATCCAGTTTATCCAACACCTGCAACGGGCTGCTTTGCGGCGTCAACCACGTCACCGTGCGGATCTCTGGCTCAAACCCCAACGCCTCGCGCACCAACTGCGCCGTCTGCTGCGCACGCACATAAGGGCTGGCAATGATCGCCTTGATGTCCCGGCCGATCAGATGAGCCGCACTGCGCAGCACTTCTTCACGGCCGTGATCAGTGAGATTACGCTGCGCATCACTGCGGGCATGCCCCTCGGCCTCACCGTGCCGCAACACCCACACTTTCATAGCTTCGGCTCCTCATCACGCGCAGGGTGCGGTGCTGGCGGAACACTGTGGGCAGCCTCACCTTCGGGCGCACGCGGGGTTGGCCAGTCGGCGAACGGCCAGGGCTTCTGGTCAGTGTGGAAGCTGCCAAAACGGCCAATCTGCGCCAGGAACTGGCTGAGGCTGTCGCCAAAGTTCATCAGGCCCAGGTTTGGCGCGCCGTACACCAGGCGGTAAACCAGTTGCACCAGCACCAGTGCGCCGAGCAGAAACTGCGCCACTTGCCACACCAGCGCAAACACCAGCATCCACACGACACGCAGGCCAATGGACTCGTATTTGGGTGCTGCTTTCGGATCGTTCATCGCGCGTTCCTCAGTTGAAACCACTGGTGGAAATAAAGTCGACATCGGTTTTCGGCTCGGCACGCATCAGCAGCTCAATGACCTGGTTCAAGGTGCGGCCCTCAAACAGAATCGCATGCAAACCGGCCACCAGCGGCATATACACACCAACCTCCTGGGCCTTGGCCTTGAGCACTTTCAGGGTATTGACCCCCTCGGCCACTTCCCCCAGCCGCGTCACCGCATCTTCCAGGCTCAGGCCCTGGCCGAGGGCGAAGCCGACCTGGTAGTTGCGGCTTTTCGGCGACGAGCAGGTGACGATCAGATCGCCCACGCCCGCCAAGCCGAGGAAGGTCATCGGGTTTGCCCCCTGATTGACCGCAAAGCGGGTCATTTCCGCCAAGGCGCGGGTGATCAACATGCTCTTGGTGTTTTCACCCATGCCCAAGGCAACGGCCATGCCGGCGATGATCGCGTAGACGTTTTTCAGCGCCCCGCCCAACTCGACGCCAAAACGATCGGCACTGGCGTATACCCGAAAGGTGCGCCCGTGCAGCACCTCCTGGACCCGCTCGCACAGGGCCTCGTCTTCGCTGGCGACCACCGTGGCGGTCAACGCGTGCTCGGCCACCTCCCGCGCCAGGTTCGGCCCCGACAACACGCCAATGCGCGCCAGGGGGGCAATTTCCTCGAGGATTTCGCTCATCAGCTTGAAGGTATGCGCTTCGATGCCCTTGGTCAGGCTGACCAATTGCTTGCCGGCCAGCAGCCCGGCGTGAGGCGCCAGCACTGAACGCAAGGCACTGGAAGGCAGCGCCACGAAGCACAGGTCGCATGCCGTCAGCGTCGCCAACAGATCAGTGACCGGCTCAACGGCCGGGTGAATTTTGATGCCTTTAAGGTAACGGGGGTTTTCCCGGTTGACCCGAATGGCCTCGGCTTGCTCGGGATCACGCATCCACTGACGTACCTGATGACCGTTTTCAGCCAGCAGATTAGCCACGGCGGTACCAAAACTTCCGCCTCCCAGGACCGCAATAGGGCGCTGTTCAGTCATATGCAATCCGTTAATCCATAGCAGTGGCAATCGCCGCATTATACGGAGCGACCCGCCTGCGGCCAGCCCCCGTGTCAATTCACACGCTGATCGGAAAATCCCGGGTGCAGGGTCAGCAATTGCGAGGGCAGCGACTGGCAAAAACCCTGACCTCAGTTAACATGGGCGGCTATCCGTAATTATCAAGGCCGTGCCGTGTATTTGGGCCCTCCTCCTCGCTCATCCTTTTTGTTGACGCTGTTGTGCATGCCGCTGTGTAGTGCCCCGTTGCTCGCCGATGACCTTTTCCTCGAAAGCCAACCGCTGCCGCAGGTACTCACCGCGACCCGGCTCAAGCAGTCGGC
>Ga0247816_10000601_pt1 | contig 19697 bp, 20 predicted proteins | sample UWRJL209509C1_FD_179930 | JGI IMG/M metagenome (GOLD analysis project Ga0247816, IMG submission 179930) | Plant litter microbial communities from Arlington Agricultural Research Station in Wisconsin, United States - UWRJ-L209-509C-1 | ecosystem: Environmental > Terrestrial > Plant litter >...
CCGCCGGGTGCGCGACCTCACCCAGCTCGTCACGCTCGGTTCCCTCACCCAGCAGGCTGCCGAGTTCCTCCGCGTCTGCGTGCGCGGCGGGCAGAACATCCTGGTGTCCGGCGCCACCCAGACGGGTAAGACCACCATGCTCAACGCGCTGCTGGCGGCGAGCCGTCGCACCGAGCGCATCGTGACGGTGGAGGAGACCTTCGAGCTGAGTCTCAGCGCGCGCGACGTGGTGGCGATGCAGTGTCGCCAACCCAGCCTGGAGGGAGCGGGGGAGATTACCCTGCGCCGTCTCATCAAGGAGTCTCTCCGGATGCGACCGGACCGGCTGGTGGTGGGCGAGGTGCGCGAGGCCGAGAGCCTCGACCTTTTAATCGCCCTGAACAGCGGCCTGCCCGGCATGTGCTCGATCCATGCCAATAGCGCTCGGGACGCCCTGGCCAAGCTGTCCACCCTGCCGTTGCTGGCCGGGCGCAACATCGACTCCGCCTTCGTGTTGCCCACCGTGGCCGGCTGCATCGACATTGTGGTGCACTGCGAGATCGACCACCACGGCCGGCGCCGGGTGACCGAGATCATCGCACCGAGCGGTCAACTCACCGGGTCGATGATCGAGGCCAGCCCGCTCTTCCTGATGAGAAACGGCCTGCTCGAGCACACCGGCGGGTTCCCGACCAAACTCGCGAAGTTCACCGCCGCCGGCCTCGACCCGGCCGACGTGCTGTTGCGAGGTGCCCCGTGATTCTGGTGCTGGGTTGTCTGCTCGGTGCCGGTCTGGTGCTGGTGCTGTCACCGTTCCTCTGGCCGGCCAGCCGAGCGGAGGCGTCGGGGTCACGCACGTTCGACGGCTGGCGGGCCCGGCTGGCCCAGGCGGGCTTCGGTTCGCTGCCGGTGTCGGTTTTCGTGACCCTGTCTGGCGTGCTGGCCGTCGCCGCCGCAGCGCTCGCCGAGGCGGTGTTGGGCGTACGGGCGTTGACCGTGGTGGTCGGGCTGGTCTGGTTGGTGCTGCCCAGCCTGATCGTGCTGTGGCGAGCTCGGGCCAGGCGACGGATGAACCGTACGGTCTGGCCGGACGTGGTCGACCACCTGGTGTCCGCGGTGCGGTCCGGCCTTGCTCTGCCCGACGCGGTCAGCAGTCTCGCGCAGGCGGGCCCGGTCGCCACCCGGTCGTCGTTCGCCGAATTCGAACGGGAGTACCGCGCCACCGGCAACTTCGGCTACAGCGTGGACAGGCTCAAGGCTGCCCTCGCCGACCCGTTCGCTGACCGGCTGCTGGAGACCCTGCGGATGGCCCGCGAGGTGGGCGGCAGCGATCTCACCGTGGTGCTGCGCAGTCTGTCCAGCTGGCTCCGGCAGGATGCCGCGGTGCGGGCCGAGGTGGAGGCCAAACAATCCTGGACCGTCAACGCCGCCCGGCTCGGGGTGGCGGCGCCGTGGATCGTGCTGGTGTTGATCAGCAGCCGGCCGGAGGCTGCGCAGGCGTTCAACACCCCGGCCGGAACCGTCGTCATCCTCGGTGGCCTGACCGTGTCGGTTCTGGCCTACCGGGTGATGCTGGCCCTGGGGCGGCTGCCGGAGGAACGCCGGTGGTTCCAATGAGCCTGGCGGCGTGGGGCGCTTTTTTCGGGGCGGTCCTGGGGGTCGGGCTCTGGTCGCTGGTGAGTCTCACCCCGCGGCTGAGCCGGCCCCGGCTGGCCAACCGGCTCGCGCCGTACCTGCTCGACGTGTCCGGCGAGGCCCGAGCGTTTGTCGGCCGACGGTCCGTCGACCCGATCCCCGTGCTCGGCAGCCTGTTCTCACCTGTGTTCGGCACCCTGAGGCGTCACCTCGCCAACTTGCTCGGCGGCGCCGACACCATCGCCCGCCGTCTGCACCAGTCCGGTTCAACCCGGAGCGTCGACGCGTTCCGTTCGGAACAACTGGTGTGGGCGCTGCTCGGCGCCGCGGGGGCGGTTCTGCTGCTGCTCGGCACCCCGCTCGCCCGCTCCTGGCCGGTCATCGCCCAGCTGATGTTTCCCGTCGCCGCGGCGGCGGGCGGCGTCGTGCTGCGCGACACGGTGCTGAAACGAGCCGCGACCTCCCGGCTGGCCCGGATCGAGAGTGAACTGCCCACGGTCTTGGAGTTCCTGACACTGTCGTTGTCGGCCGGGGAGGGCATCCTCGACGCGCTGCGGCGGGTGGCGCGCAGCACATCGGGGGAGCTGTCGCAGGAGTTCGCCGGGGTGATCGGTGACGTGCACACCGGGGTGTCACTGTCCTCGGCGCTCACGAACCTGTCGCGGCGGTTGCAGCTGACCTCCCTCAGCCGATTCGTCGATCAGGTGGTCGGAGCAATCGACCGCGGGTCGCCGCTGGCCGAGGTGCTGCGCGCGCAGGCGCAGGACGGCCGGGAGCAGGCCAAACGCAGTCTGCTCGAGGCGGCCGGCAAGAAAGAGGTCGCCATGATGGTTCCCCTGGTGTTCCTGATCCTGCCGATGACCATCCTGTTCGCCATTTTCCCCGGTCTGTTCGTGTTGCAGGCCGGCTTCTGACCGAGATCGTCCTTCCGTCGTGCCCCATCCGAGAGAAAGCAGGACAGCGTGAGTTTCATCATCTTCTTACAGAACCGTCTCCGCGAAGGGCTCCACGACGACCGAGGGGACGTACCGGGCTGGGTCTTGATCACTCTGATGACCGCGGGCTTGGTGATGATCATCTGGGGGTTGGCGGGTCCGGCGCTCAGCGGCATCTTCGAGCAGGCCATCGACCGGGTCAGCGGCATCTGAACCGCATGCGCCGGACGTTCTGGCCGCCGGGGGAGGCCGCCGAGCGCGGCTCGGCGGTGGCCGAGTTCGTGCTGGTGGCCGCCCTGCTCACCGCGTTGACCCTCGCGGTGCTGCAACTGGCGTTGGCGCTGCACATTCGCAACACCGTGCTGGATGCCGCCGCGGAGGGTGCCCGCTACGCCGCCCTCGCCGACAGCGGACTGGGTGCCGGTGCCGACCGCAGTCGGGATCTGATCGCGGCGGCCATCGGCCCCGCCTACGCCCAGGACGTGTCGGCGAGCTTCACCGACGTGGCCGGGCAACCGGGAGTGCAGGTGCGGGTGCTCGCGCCGCTACCGCTGTTCGGGCTGCTCGGCATGGACCGCGGACTGGAGGTGGTGGGGCATGCGGCGATGGAGGGACTGGTGGGACCGTGACCGCGACCCGGCCGGCGAGCGCGGGTCGGCGTCGCTGGAGTTCATCACGGTGGGGCTGATCCTGCTGGTGCCGCTCGTGTATCTGGTGCTGGCCCTGTCGGCGGTGCAGGGTGGCGCGTTCGCGGTGGAGGGTGCGGCCCGGCAGGCCGCCAGAGTGTACGTGCAGGCGCCGAGCCCGGCCGAAGCCGAGGCGCGCGCCGAGCGGGCGGTGCTGGTGGGACTGACCGACTACGGCATCGACGTGGCCGCCGCCGAGGTGAGCATCGGCTGCGCCGGCGGTGGGGAGTGCCTGTCCCGCCGCAGCGTGGTCACCGTGACCGTGCGGGTGCGGGTCGACCTGCCCCTGGTGCCCGCGATTCTCACCCAGCCGCACGGGGCCAGCATCCCGCTCGAAGCGGCCGCCACCCAGACCGTGTCCCGATTCTGGCGGGAGGGCTGAGTCGTGCCCGGACCAGTACGGCGGGACGGGCGGAGTCTCCGCGGTGATGCGGGGTCGACCCTGCTGCTGACCATCTTCTACGGTTTCCTGGCCCTGCTGCTGGTGCTGATCGTGGTCGCGGCCACCAGCCTGTACCTGGAGCGCAAGAAGCTGTTCACCCTGGCGGACGGTGCGGCGCTCGCCGGAGCCGAGTCGTTCGCCCTCGACGCGGTCGCTCTGGAATCCGGCGAGCTGCACGCCGCGCTCACCAGCCCGGAAATCCACGCCGCCGCCAGCGCCTACCTGGCCGCCGCACCGCATCCGGACATCGACAGCCTGCACATCGTGCGCGCCGACACCGCGGACGGGCAGAGCGCGACGGTGAGCCTACGCGCTTGGTGGCGACCGCCCGTGCTGACCCTGTTCGTGCCGGACGGCCTGCCGGTGGAGGTCACCGCGGTGGCCCGATCGGTCTTCCAATAGTCCGGCCGATTCCCGGGGTAGCCGGCAGCGCGCCAGCAGCGGGTGGTTCGTCCGGCCGGGTGCCATCGCCGGTAATGTCGTCGAGGTGCGGCATCCGGTCGGCGAGGGAGAACAGTGACAGCCAAGCGTGACCGCCTGACCGGCGCCGGGGCTCAGCTCGTCACCGAGGTGACCATCAACTTCGGCTCGTCCCTGGCCGGTCTGCTCATCCCCGTGGTCGGTTCGCCCGTGGTCGTAGCGGTGCGCCAGCTGGTGATGGCCATCACCGTGCTGCCGTTCTACCGGCCCCAACGGGTCAGCTTCACCTGGGCAAGGTTGTGGCCGGCGCTGCTGCTGGGCGTGGTGCTCGCGGTGATGAACCTCACCTTCTACGAGTCCGTCGCCCGGCTGGGCCTGGGCGTGGCCGCGACCATCGAGTTCCTCGGCCCGTTCGCGGTGGCGTTGGCCGCCTCCCGCCGCCTACTCGATTTTCTCTGCGCGGCCGTGGCCGCCGCCGGGGTGTTCCTGCTTACCTGGTCGGACGGCACCCTCGACCCGGTCGGCATCGCTTTGGCGCTCACCGCCGCCGCGTCCTGGGCCGGCTACATCCTGCTCACCCGGCGGGTGGCCATCCAGTTGCCCGGCCTGGAGGGCATCACGATCGCCAGCGTGGTCAGCCTGGTGCTGCTCGTGCCGGTGGCGCTGGTCACGCTGGATTTCGCCGAGTTGAACTGGGGCATCATCGGACTGCTGGTGGCGGTTGGCGTGCTCTCGTCGGCCTTTCCGTACACATTGGACACCTTCATCCTGCGCCGGATCACCCCGCGGCTGTACGCCATCATCACCAGCTTCGGCCCGGTCTTCGGCGCCGTTTTCGGGGTGCTAGTGCTGGGGGAGGTGCTGTTGTGGCAGCAGCAGCTGGCCATCCTGGCCGTGTGCCTCGCCGCCAGCGCCTCGATCGCCACCCAGCGGGACCGGCCGGTGTCCGACCTCGAACGCACCGCCCGCGCCATTCCGTGACGGAGCATTGTGCGCCGGCCGTTGCTCAGTCCCGGGTCGGGATCGACTCCAACGCGTCGGTTTCGAGGGCGGCGACGAACTCGTAGGCCACCAGATCACGCGGTGCCTCTTCGATGCCCACCAGTGGGGCCAGCACCTTCGACTCGTCCAGAGCGTTGAGCTTGCGGGCGGTGGGCAGCACCTGCCGTTCCATCGAGCCGACGAAGCCGTTGTAGTCCTTCACCGTGCGCTCGATCGCGCGGCCGAGCTTCTCGATGTGGGTCGCCGTGGTGGCCAGCCGGGAGTACAGCTCCCGGCTGAGGTCGAACAAGACCTGAGCGTCGTGCGTGAGCACGTCTTGCTGCCAGGAGAACGCCACGGTCTTCAGCACCGACCAGAGCGTCACCGGGGACGCCAGGGCGACGCGCCGGCTGAACGCGAACTCCATCAGCGACGGGTCGGCCTCCAGCGCCGACGACACCAGCGACTCGCTCGGGATGAACGCGATCACCAGCTCGGGGGAGGCATCCAGGCCCTGCCAGTACGCCTTGCTGCCCAGCGCGGTGACATGGTCGCGCACCGCTTTCACGTGCGCCTTCATGTAGGTCGCGCGCTGGGCACCATCCGCACCGGTCGCGGTGGCGGGAATCTGGCTGGCCTCGAGGAACGCGGTGAACGGCACCTTCGCGTCGACAGCGATGTTCTTTCCGCCGGGCAGGTGCACCACCATGTCCGGCCGGCCCGCTCCGGCGTCAGAGTGGATGCTGGACTGCACGTCGAAGTCCACCCGCTCGATGAGACCGGCGGCCTCGACCACGCTGCGGAGCTGCGTTTCACCCCAGACGCCGCGGGTGTTGTTGGCGCGCAGGGCGGAGGCAAGCGACTCGGCGGTGCTGCGCAGACGCTCCTCGGACTCGGTGGCCGAGCGCAGCTGCTCGCTGAGCTCACCGTGCTGCAGGCTGCGCTGGTGCTCGAGCTCGGCGACCTTCTGCTGCATGCTCTGCAGGCTGTCCTTCACCGGGGCCAGCGCCTGCAACACCTGGCTCTCCTGCCGGTCACGCTCGGTGCGGGCGGCGTGGTCGTCGCGCTGCCGGTCGACGATGTCGCGGTACTGGCGTTTCTGATCGTTGATCTGGTCGCGCAGTCCGTCGGCGGTTGCCTGCATCGACGCCAACTCTTCGCGGAGCAGCGACTGCACGGCCGCTTCGCGCGCCCGAGTGTCGGCCAGCACCACCTGGTGCCGGGCCTCGAGCACGGCCGGGTCGTCGCCGCCTGGCGCACCCGACCGGCGGCGCTGGAGGAACACCATGCTCAGCAGGGCGCCGAGAACCACACCGATGATCAGGCCGAGGAGAAGCGCGAGGGGATCCATGCGGCCAGTCTGACAGCGACCGCCGACACGGGCCGCCCCGCGCGGCGCGCGTCGTCGGTTGCGACCGCGGCCGGTTAGTTCAGGGCCATCGGTCCGTGCACGGCGCGGTGTTCCTGGGTGGCGACCGGTCCGATCGCGCCCATGTTCACGCCGCAGATGCGGGCGAGATCTTCGATGCTGTCGGCACCGTGCCGGTCGGCGGCATGGATCATGATCGCGGCACAGGCCTCGCTGTCGGCGAGGGCGTCGTGGTGCGCGAAGTCCTCGAACCCGGCGGCCATCGCGGCAACGGGCAACCGGTAGGAGTCCAAGTGGTAGGTCTTGCGGGCCACCTGCAGGCTGCAGGCGTACCGGAAGTCGGGGACGACCATGCCGGTGATGGTGGACGCAGTCTTGATGACGCCCAGATCGAACCCGGCGTTGTGCGCCACCAGCACGTCGCCGTCGGCGAAGTCGACCAGGTGCGGCAGCTGTTCCGGCCAGCTGAGGGCATCCACCACCTGTTCTGGGCGGATGCCGTGGATGCGGATGTTCCACTCCAGGAACGCGTCATGACCCAACGGCGGCCGGATGAACCAGGCGATCTTGTCGACGACGACGCCGTCGCGAACCTTGACCAGTCCCACGGAACAGGCCGACGCGGCCGAGGAGTTCGCGGTTTCGAAATCGATGGCGGTGAAGTTGACAGGCACGCCTCATGGTCTCACGGGCCACCGACGTTGCCGGCACCCGGGCATCCGCTGGACGCGGTCGGCCGCGAATTCACGCGGCAGAACGGTGGACGGGCGGAGCCGGTACGATTGACTCCCGTGGCTCTTACTATTGCAATCGTCGGACTGCCCAATGTCGGCAAGTCCACCCTCTTCAACGCGTTGACCAAGAACAACGTGCTCGCGGCGAACTACCCGTTCGCCACCATCGAGCCCAACGTTGGCATCGTCAACCTGCCCGACCACCGCCTGGCCAAGCTGGCGACGGTTTTCGGCAGCGAGCGGATCCTGCCGGCGCCGGTGTCGTTCGTCGACATCGCCGGCATCGTGCGCGGCGCCAGCGAGGGTGAGGGCCTGGGCAACAAGTTCCTGGCGAACATTCGGGAGGCCGACGCCATCGCACAGGTCATCCGCGGCTTCGCCGACCCTGACGTGGTGCACGTCGACGGTGCGGTCAACCCCGCCGGGGACATGGAGACCATCAACACCGAGCTCGTGCTCGCCGACATGCAGACGCTGGAAAAGGCGCTCGTGCGGTACGAGAAGGAGACCAAGGGTCGCAAGCTCGACCCGATCGTGCTGAAGACCGCCCTCGAGGCGCAGGCCTTCCTCGACACCGGTAAGCCGCTGTCGGCGTCGAAGATCGACGTGGAGCCCATCCGCGAACTCGGCCTGTTGACCACCAAGCCGTTCATCTACGTCTTCAATGTCGACGAGGCCGTGCTGCAGGATGCCGCCAAGCTCGCCGTGCTTGCCGACCTGGTTGCCCCGGCGAACGCGGTGTTCCTCGATGCCAAGCTCGAGTCCGAACTCGCGGAGCTCGACGAAGAAGACGCCGCCGAGATGCTGGCGTCCACCGGCCAGGAGGAGAGCGGCCTGAACCAGCTCGCCCGGATCGGCTTCGACACCCTCGGCCTGCAGACCTATCTCACCGCCGGCCCCAAGGAAACGCGGGCCTGGACCATCCACAAGGGCTGGACCGCCCCGCAGGCCGCTGGAGTCATCCACACCGACTTCCAGAAGGGCTTCATCAAGGCCGAGGTCTTCGCGTTCCAGGACCTCGTCGACGCCGGCTCCGTCGTGGAAGCCCGCGCGAAGGGCAAGGCTCGCATCGAGGGCAAGGAATACGTCATGCAGGACGGCGACGTCGTGGAGTTCCGCTTCAACAACTGACCCCGGTTCAAGAAGTCATCCCGATGGCCGAAGCAACGATGCGAATAGAGCACGCCGGTGCGACGTTTACTAGCTGAGTAGGCGCAGCGGTGCTGAGCTCGCCTCCCGCCCACCACGGCGCAACCGCGACCGCGCGAAGGTGATCTTGGTCGCCGCAGGCCCAGCGTGTCCTGCCCTACCCTTGTATCCATGGGGGTACTGCTGTGCTGAAGAACATTGACCAGTGGGACGTGCGGGTCTTTTACGCCGGGATCGTCGCTCTGATGCTGGCGGTGTTCGTGTGGCTCGCCGGCGATCGCCTCCTTGAGTCGTCAGCGTTCCTTTCGATAGGGGCGGTCTACGCATTCCTCGTGGTTCGCGTCGTCTCACGATCATTCCGGGCATTCACGGTGATGCTCTGGACGTTCCTCGTGAACTACCTGACGTTGATCTCGCTCAATGTCGAAGGTGCACTGGGCATCCCCGCGGCAGGGCCGTGGTTCATAGGCTTCATAGTCGGCGGAATCGCCGGCGGATACGTCTGGTCGGGTCCACGTGCCGGGTCAGAGGGCACGCGAAGGCGCCCACGCCGGTCCGACGCCGACGGCAAGTTCTCCGGCGGGTGGCGCCTGGCATTGATCAATGGAGTATGCGCGCTGGTGTTGCTCGGCATCGGAACAGCCCAATTGGTCCTCCTTTCACCGACGGCGACTGCTGTTGCAGTGCTTGTTATCGCTGTCCTGGCGGGTTGGGCTTTGTTCCGCTTCCCGTTGCCGCTGCAGATTAGAAACTGGCTCCTTCTCCTCGGCCTACCCGTTGTGTGGTTTGCCTTGGTGTTCGTTGGCGGTGGTGGCGACCAGATCGCCCTACCGCACGCGTCGGCCTATGGCGCCTTAGCCGGCATTTTGATAGGCGGACGGTACTGGACCGGCCCCCGGTTGGGCGAGCCTCGGCCGCCCTTCAATGGCCCGGGACGGCGGCGCCGGCGGCGGAAACGTCGGCCGAAGCAGCAGATGCAAAAACCGAAGCGCGAAATGCCAGGTCCAGCCGCTAGTCCAGACACAGTCCGCAAAAGTTCGCACAGGGGGAGCGTCGCATGACCATCGAGGTCACCACATCCGTCGCTCGAGGTGGCTGCGATGGTCCCGAGGACCCCGCCGCGGGCGATCGATGAACTCCGACGCGACGGTGGTTGCGCGCTACGACGAGGCCAAGCGAGCAGGCGTCGAGAAGACCCTCCGAAAGCTCGTGCGCAGGCAGGGCATTCTGCTGCTGATCCTCGGAATACTGCTCGGACTCATGGTGCTGGCGCCGTTCGTTGCCGTGGCGACCGACGACCGCGGCTTTGACGCGACAGCGCTCGGCTGGGCGACGTTCGCGATGCTCCTGGTTCCCATCGCTATCGGGGCGCTGGGCGTGCGGCAAGTTCGGCGACAGTTCCACCTGCCAGAGGTCGCGGTCACGATCACTCCCACCGCCGTGCTGTTTCCTGCCATCGAACGGCCGTCGGCGCTCACGCCTCGGATCCGTGCCGAGGAATGGGCCAGGGAGGGAACGAGCGCAGAGACCCTCCCTGCGTCTGGTCTGCTGAAGGAGGCACGGGTGGTGTTCACCCGGCAGGACGGACGCAAGCGGCGCCGGCGCTCGATCGCCGCCGGCAACCTCGACGTCGACGCCCGGGTCATCGTCGATGCGCTGAGGGGCTCGCACACCTCATAGCCCAGTTTTCGTGCCCGCTCTCTCCCATTATTGCTCTAGCAAACTCGCGCTGGCGGTCGACTGCAGCGCCGTCGCCGGTGGCGTCCTTCGGGATGCCGAGGAACGGAACTGCGTGATTGGTCACTCCCGCAGGACCGCCCGCGGCACATTAATGAGCTCACGGCGGTCACAATCAAGCGGTTGTTGGCGGGCCGCCAATTCTTTGCGTGCCGTGAGCACTTTTCGCGCGCCGTGAAACCGGGCATAGTCGTCACGGGCTTGACCTGGCCCCTAAGACATGGTGTTCACTGAAACGTTGCGGTTTGTTCGGCAGCTATCGAAAAGGACGTGCGGCATGTCGCGTGCACTACCGAAGTCGGATGTCTTCCGGGACACCACCAGCATGTTGATCGCCGGGGCGATGACTGCGGGCATCCTTGCGATTCTCCACCTCGCGACCGACCTGGTGTACACCGAGCCGGATCGCCTTCTGATCACCATCTATGTGCTGGCCTGGCCGCTGTACACCGCGGTTTATGTCGGGTGGAGTTCGCTTGTTTACTCCCAACTCGACCCGGCAGCACTTCGGCAGGTGTCGGTCGTCAATGACCGCGCCGAACGACGCCTCCTGCCTCGCTTTTTCGGGGGGAGCGGTGCGACGGCCACCACGATCTCGGCGGCGATGCTCGCGGTTGTCGTCACTGTCCTGATCGCCCAACGCCCCGAGTTCCGCGCCGAGGCGGTCTACGTCGTTGGCGCTCTGCTCACCGTCGCCAGCTCGTGGGTGCTGTTGGTTTTCTCCTTCGCGCAGAGTTATCTCCGCCTCGGTTCCTCTGCGGACCAACCCGCGCATCTCACCTTCAGCTTCCCCGAAACCGCACGATTTGGTGACTACATCACGTTGGCCGTGCTGGTCTCGACCATGGCCGCGACGGTGCCGGCAGAAGTCACCTCCCGTCGGGCGTGGCGGCTGGTGCGCGCCAACGTCATCATCGCGTTCGTCTTCAATTCGGTGATCATCGCGATGATGGTGTCGCTGGTCTTCGGTGGTTTGCTCGGCTGACGCTCGGTCGTAGGTAACGCCGATAGGTCGTCGAAGGTGAAGGTAAGTGTCGCGGCCCGCATGAGCTCTCCTGGCGAGTGAAAATGCACGATATTTCACGTGCCGCGAGAACGACCGCGTGCCGCTCAAGCCACGCGACTCGCCACGATCACCGATTCGACGACGATGCCAGCCAGAGGGTCAGTTTTTCCGGACTGAGCGGACGGGAATAGTGGAAGCCCTGCACGATGTCGCAGCCGAGCTCGGTGAGATGCATGAGCTGCTCGGTGGTTTCGACCCCCTCGGCGACAACGCTGACGTTGAGGGCGTGGGCCAGCTCGATGCAGCTCGTGACGATGGCGGTGGCATCCGCTGAGATGCCGACCCCGCTTACGAAGGAACGGTCGATCTTGATCTCGTCGATGGGGAAGTCGTTGAGGTAGGCGAAGCCGGCATGACCCGTGCCGAAGTCGTCGATCGACAGCCGAACGCCGAGGCCGTCGAGTCGTTGAATGTTCGCCCGAGCTTGGGGTCCATCGGTGATGACACCGCTCTCGGTGAGTTCGAGGGTGAGTCGGCCGGGCTCGAGGGTGCTCGCCTCGAGCAGGGACTCGATGGTGCCGGTGAAGTGGGAGTCGCTGAGTTGCCGTGCCGAAATGTTGACGGACATCTGACTGGCTGCTGCACCAGGGACGCCGCTGCCCAATGTCGCCTGCGCGATTGCGGTGTGGCAGGCCCAGGTTCCGAGCTGACTGATGAGCCCGGTTTTCTCGGCCACGTCGATGAACCCGGCGGGGCCGATCACGCCGCGATCGGGGTGGTCCCACCGGATGAGGGCTTCGAAGCCGTGCAGGCGTCCGGTGCGGAGGTTGAGCTGCGGCTGGTACTCGAGGCGGAACTGGTCGCCTGCAATCGCACTCCGAATCTCTCCCAGCAGCCGGATCTCGTTGATAGCCGAGTCGTCAGCGATGGCGGTGGAGTGTTTCCAGCGGTTGCGGCCAGCCGCCTTGGCTTCGTGCATCCCTGTGCCCGCGGTGCGCAGCAACCGCTCCACGACAGACACGTGAGCACGGTCAGTGTTAACCGAAGCCACCGTCGAGACACCGATGCTGGCCGAGATGATGATCTCGAGGCCGTCAACAATGAGGGGGTGGGCGATGCGCCTGAGGATGCGATCGGCGTGGTCCGCATAGCCCGGCCCGAGGGAGGTCAGCACGAACTCGTCACCACCGACTCTGGCGATCACGGCGTCGCCAGTGCAGCCCTCGCGGAGACGCCGACCGACGGTCGTGAGAATCTCATCACCTGTCGACCGGCCCAGACTCTCGTTGATGACTCGGAAGTGGTCAAGACCTATCCAGTACACGACGTGTTCCCGGTGCGGAACGATTTCTCGCAGTGCCTTCATCAGCCCATCGCGATTCAGCAGCCCGGTGAGAGCGTCATGGTCGGATTGATGCTGCAGGTCGGTCTCGGCAATTTGACGGCGGGTGTCTGAGGCCTCTGCACGGTGTACAGCGGAGATGAGTTGGGCTTCCTCGACGGAGCGCTCACGCCGAGGTCCGAGGACGAACATATTCAGGGATGTGTCCGTCACTACGCGGGAGACGCTCAATGTCGCCGGCACGGGGACCCGACCTGCGCCGAGGATGGACAGTTCGACCTGGGACGCCCGCCCGGTGAGGTCGAGGAGGGGCTGACTTCGGGTGGAGAACAGGATCCGGTCGCCGACCGGCAGCAGCCGGAGGAACGACGTTCCGACCAACTCCGCCCGATGCAGGCCTGTCCAGGTTGTGAACTCAACGTTGACGTCGAGTATGGTGCCGTCAGCTGCGGTGATCACGGACGCTTCCGGCGCAGCCCGAAACAACGACTCGTAGTCGAGTGGCGTTCCATTCGCCGCACGGCTGCCCTCCGTCATGAGGTCGACGCGAGATAACGGATGATCACTTCGGCAGTTTCGCGGGGAGCGCTCGCTTGCGGCACGTGGCCGGTGGCGGCGAGCACGACGAGTTCGCTGTGCGCCAGGTGTGCGGAGAGGTAGTCGCCGACGGTGAGCGGAGCGAGCGCGTCATTGGAGCACTGCACGATCAGGCTCGGAACGGTGACCTGGGGGAGTAGGCCACGCACATCGGAAAGGAACGTGACCCGGGCGAAGCTCCGCATGACTCGGGGATCCACCCGGCAAAAGCTTTGCTCGAGCTCATCCGCAAGCTCGGGGGACCTCTCATTTCCCATCACCACCGGCGCCATCGCCGACGCCCAGGCCATGTGGTTGTCGTCGAGTGACCCAAGCAGGTCGTGCACATCGTCGGCGGACAGCCCGCCGACGTAGCCGGTCTCGGTGTCGTCGAGGTACGACGGGGACGGCGCCAGGAGAATCAACCGATCGAACAGTTCGGGCCGTTCCACCGCAGCCGCGAGCGCCATCATCGCCCCGACGCTATGCGCTACCAGGGTGACGCTGAACAGCTCAAGTGCCGCACAGATTTCGAGAAGGTCGGCGCTGTACCGGTCCAGGGAGCTGTACACCACCGGGTCATAGGACGACAGGTTCGAGCCACCTGAGCCGACGTGATCGAACAATACAACCCGATACGAATCGACGAAGAACGGCAGGATTCGGTTGTACATGCCCTGGTCGCAGCCGAAGCCGTGAACAAACACCAGAACCGGTGCGTCGTCCCGGCCGAGAACGGTGACGTTGTTGCGCGCGAGGACCTCTTCACGAGTGAGCGCAGGACTGGGCAGAGCGGGCATGTCCTCAGCATGGCATAGCTGTTGCCATTTCAGCCTCGAATGGGGGACGCGACTGCCGGCCGACGGAGAGTTCAGCTGCGGCCGCGCGAACTGTGCGGGGTGGGCCGGCAGACGAGAACCGGGCACGGTGCGGAGTGCTGGACCCGTGACGCTGTGCTGCCGAGCAGGATGGTGGGGCTGAGGCCCCGGCTGCCCGCCGCCATCGCGATGAGATCGGCATTCAGGTCCTCGGCGGCGCGGATGATCTCCTGAGCGGGCGAGCCGCTGCGCAACTGGGTGTGGATGCTCGGGCCCCAGTCGTCGAACTCCGCCGCGACCACGGAAAGCGCGACCCGGGCCTCCTCGGTGAAGCTGAGCTCGGTCAACCCGGGGTTTCGCTGGGGACCCAGCTCGTTGGCAAACGGGGCGGCGGCGTACGGGCTGACGACGGCGACGATGGTGACGTCGGTGACCTCCCGGGAATCGGCAATCCACTTGAACTGTCTGGCACCCAGCAGGGAGGCCTGGGATCCGTCGGTGGCGACGATGACGTGCATGGCTCAGAGTTCCTTATCCGCGAGGAGCGAGTCGACAGCAGAGGGGTCCTGCTCTGCACCCGGAAGGCGCGCCTTCGTCTTGCCGAAGAATCGTTGGGCGAGATACAGCACCAAGCCAACGGCCAGGAGGCCGCCGACCCAGTACAGCGCCTCCGGATCGTCGATCAGGGTGTACGCGAGGACGGACAGATTGCCGAGTATCCCGACGATCAGGAGTGGCGTGTTGGCCCGGTAGGTGTCTGGGGTCTCGTCTCTGCCGCGCAGTTTCAGGCAGGCCACGATCACCAGCGCGTAGATGAAGAGCAGGAACACCACCGTGATGGTCGCGAGCCGGTCGACGATGTCGAGCTGTTCATCCGCTGGCAGGCCGGTCTGACTCGAGCGGATGGCCGCGCCGACCACCAGCAGCACCGCGACGATGGCGGCGCCGAAGAGCAGCGCGACGTAGGGACTGCGCCGGGTGGGGTGCACTTTGGCGAAGACGGCCGGCACCACGTTCTCGCGGGCCATGCCGAAGAGGATGCGGGACTGCGCCACCACCGTGACCAGCGCGGTGTTGCTGATGGCGATCATGGCGATCACACCGAAGACCACCAGCATGATCGTGGCCGGGATGAAGAAGAGGTCGGCTCGGATGACCTCGAGCAGCGTGTTCCCGGCCAGGACGTCCATCGGAACGGCCAGCGCCGCGGCGATGGAGACGAGCACGTAGACGACACCGGCGGTGAGCATCCCGCCGATCAAGGCACGGGGAAACGCCTTCGACGGGTTGATGGTCTCCTCGGCCACGTTGGCGGCGTTCTCGAAGCCGGTCATGGCGAAGAAGGCCAGAGAGACTCCGGCGAGCACGGCTAGAATCGACGACCCGGCGCCGCCCGCGGTGTTGAACTGGAGAAGCACCGAGGGGTCGTTGACGCCCTCGACCAGAGCGATCACGCCGATGCTGACCACGATGATCAGCCCGGTGATCTCCACGAACGTCATCACGACGTTTGCCACGACGGATTCCGTGATGCCGATCAGGTTGATCCCGGTGATGATCAGGACGAACACCAGTGCTACCAGGGTGCTGATCCAGATGGCGTCTTCCGGCATCCCGACCAGATCTGCGAAGTAACGTACGAAACCCGATGCGAGCGATCCGACGGCAGCGATGTTGGCCGAGAGCATGCAGATCGTGATGAAGAAGGTCAAGACCGGGCTGCGGAAGGCCTTGTTGATGTAGAGCGAGGCGCCGGCTGCTTGGGGATACTTGGTGACCAGCTCGGCGTAGGCGAGCCCGGTGATGGCGGCGATCGCGACCCCGGCGAGGAAGGCCATCCAGAATGCCCCGCCGACCGCCGCAGCGACCAGACCGACGAGCACGTAGATGCCGGAGCCGAGGACATCCCCGACAACATAGAAGTACAACTGTTTGGTCGTGATCGACCGTTTGAGTTCACTGTGCGAGACGGATGTTTCGACTGTGGTCGCCATGCCGTCAAACTATGCTCCCTCGAGCACCGGTCCGGCAAGAGTATGAGCGTAATTCGCTTTACAGCTCCTGGGTGAGTCCGCCGTCGATGCGGAAGTCGGCCCCGGTGACGTTGCCGGCCCGACTGCTGGCCAACAGAAGCACGAGGTCGGCGACTTCCGCGGGCTCGGTGAACCGATCGGTCGCGGTTCCGCTGCCGGCGTCGAGGGCGCGTCGTTGCACCTGCTCGGGTGAAATCCCCAGGGCTTTGCCCACGGTCGCCGCCACACCGGTCGGCCCCAACCACAGCGCGGTCGACACCGGTCCGGGGCTGATGGTGTTGAACCGGATGCCACGATCGCCGAATTCTTTGGAAAGTGACTTCGACAGGTTCCAGACCCCGGCCTTGGCCGCCGAGTAGTCGATCACTCCCGGGTCGGGCAGGAACGCGTTCACCGAGCAGACGGTGACCACGGTGCCGCCGCCGCGCTCGAGGAGTAGTGGTATCGCTGCGCGGGTGGTGCGCACGACGGCCATCAGGTTCAGGTTGAGCGTCTCGAGCCAGTCGTCGTCGGTCACGTCGAGGAACCCCGTTGTGCGCGAGGTCAGCCCACCCACGTTGTTGACGAGGATGTCCAGACCATCGGTTGCCTGGGCGACCAGCGTTTGTGCTGCCGACGCCGTTGACAGGTCGACCGGAACGAACCGAACGGCGTCGCCGAGCGCGACGAGCCCAGCCGACGATGATCGCGATCCGGCAATGACCCGCACCCCCTCGGCAACCAGTGCGGTGGTCACGGCGAGCCCGATCCCTTTGCTGGCTCCGGTGACGATGGCGGTCCTCCCGGCAAGATCTAGATCCATGGGTCACGTTCCTTCGGCTCGGGGCGAATGGCGCGTTGGCGTGACACACAGTAGCCCCGGTACGCCGCGCCCACCTGCCGGCGCTGCCGCTGGCGGCACGTCGTAATGCTTGCGGCGCGCAGAAATGCTCGCGGCGCTCAAGAATGCGTGGCCTTTCGGGTGCCGCGAGAAATGGCGCGAGCCATGACTCCGGCCGGTTGAAACGCGTGGAAGCGGGGCTAGGCCTTTTGCTTGCGTCCCTTGCCCCAGATCGTGCCGTAGATAGCGAAGGCCAAGCCCAGCGCCACTCCGCCCCAGCCGTAGAGGGGGTCGCCGGCGCTCAGGAGCACCCAGGCTCCGATGACCAGGCGCGCGCGCCCGCCAAGGTTAGCGGCGCGCAAGACACTCGCGGCGTGCAATTCTGCTCCCGGCGTTCGAAAAGGCGTGGATGTTCGGGGGCCACGAGAAGGATTGGGGGCCGCGAGAAGGATTGGGGGCCGCGAGAGCTGTTGCGGGCGGCGAGCGCCAGGCCTGCGCGACCATCGCAGGCGCCGGAAGTATCGTGGGGGCATGACTTCCGGACCGCTGGTGCGCCTGGTGCTGCCGCATCAGCTGTTCGAGCAGCACCTCGAAGCGGATGCCGACACCCGGTTTGTGCTCATCGAGCACGACCTGCTCTTCCGGCAGTACCGGTTCCACTCGCACAAGCTCGTGCTGCACCGTGCCTCGATGACCCGGTTCGCGGCCCGGCTGCGCGAGCACGGCTACGCGGTGACCACCCTGGAGAGCGATGCCGCCCGCAGTTCCCGCGACCAGCTCGCCGAGGTCATCCGGCAGCAGCAGCCCGCCCAGGTGATCTGGTTCGACGTGGTCGACGACTGGCTCGAGCGGGATCTCGTCGCCGGGCTGGCCGACGGCGGCTACCCGATGCGCCCGGAAGACGTGCTCGAGACCCCGAACTTCCTCACCGACCGGGTTCAGGTCGACGAGTGGTTCGCCGAGAACGCCTCCCGCATGCAGGACTTCTACATCTGGCAGCGCCGGCGCCTGGACATCCTCGTCGACGACGGTAAACCCGTCGGCGGCAAGTGGTCGTTCGACGCGGACAACCGCAAGAAGCTGCCGCGCGGCTACGCGCCGCCCGTTGTGGAACGCTTCCAGCACCATCCGCTGCTGCAGAGCGAGGGCACGTTCGACCTCGACGCGCTGATGGCCGACCCGGTCGACAACATGGTGACCGACGAGGTCGAGCGTGCGATCGAGTGGGTTCGCGCCGAGTTCCCGCACGCGCCGGGGGACCCGCAGCTCTTCGCCTGGCCGACGAACGCCGCCGAAGCCCGGAAGCATCTGCGGGAGTTCGTGCGCGACCGCCTGCACGACTTCGGGCCGTACGAGGATGCGATCTCCGCGACGCATCCGTTCATCAACCACGGCCTTCTGACCGCGAGCCTGAACATCGGGCTGCTCGACCCGCGCGAGATCATCGAGGCGGTGCTCGACGGCGCCGATGAGAACACGCCGCTGGCCTCGCTGGAGGGGTTCGTCCGCCAGGTGATCGGCTGGCGGGAGTACATGCGCGCGAGCTACCAGACGCACGGTCGGCAGATGCGCACCGCCAACCGGCTCGACCACCGGAACGCGCTCGGGGCCGGTTGGTGGGACGCATCCACCGGTCTGGCGCCGGTGGACCTGGTGATCACCCGGGTGCTCGGCACCGGCTACGCCCACCACATCGAACGGCTGATGGTGCTCGGCAACGCCATGTCGCTGCTGCGGGTGCACCCCGACGCCGTCTACGAGTGGTTCATGGAGATGTTCATCGACGCCTACGACTGGGTGATGGTGCCCAACGTCTATGCGATGAGCCAGTTCGCCGCCGGCGACGACATCACCACCAAGCCCTACGTCTCCGGCAGCAACTACCTGCGCAAGATGTCCGACCTGTCTGCGGGTGAGTGGATGCCCGACTGGGACGGCCTGTACTGGACCTTCATCGACGACCACCGTGCGGTCTTCGCCGCGAACCCGCGCACCCAGATGGTGGTCTCGCTGCTGGACCGGATGGACCCGGCCACCCTGGACGACCACCGCCGGCGCGCGGCGGCGCTGCTGACGGGTGGGCAGGACGAGCGATTGTTGAGCGCGGATCGACCGGCCGGGCGCGGCGGGCGCGGCGGGCCGAAGAACCCGGAACAGATCGAACCGGCCCGCCCGGGCGATTAGTCACACCGGACGGACCGCGATCGCGGAGCTCCTAGTGAGCGGAGTAGCCGCCGTCGACCAGGTGGTAGCTGCCGGAGATGAATGAGGCGGCGTCGCTCAGCAGGAACAGTGTGAGCGCGGCGACCTCCTTGTCGGTACCGAGCCGACGCGAGGCGTGCTCACCCTCGAGCGCGGTGAGCGCCTCGGCGGACAGGCTGGAGCGGACCAGCGGGGTGTCGATGAAGCCGGGACCGACGGCGTTGGTGCGCACGCCGTCCGCGGTGTACTCCAGCGCGGCGACCTTGGTCAGCCCGATCAGGGCGTGCTTGCTGGTGACGTAGGCGGCGTTCTGCGCGATGCCGACCGAACCGAGCACTGACGCCATGTTGACCACGGCGCCACCGCCGGCGGCCACCATGGCGGGAAGCTGGAACTTCAGGCCGTAGAACACGCCGTCGAGGTCGACCGCGCGCACCCGGTCCCAAGCGGCGATGTCGTAGTCGCCGATTTTTTGCGGGGCGGCGCCGATGCCGGCGTTGTTCACGGCGAGGTGCAGGGCACCGTAGGTGTCCTGGGCGAACTTCACCGACGCCTCGGAGTCTTCCCACTTGGCCGTATTCTGCGCGAAGGCGGCAGCCGCACCGCCCGCGGCGATGATCTGGTCGACCACGGCCTGAGCGGCGTCGAGGTTGATGTCGGTGACGACGACCGAGGCTCCCTCGGCTGCGAGTTCCCGCGAGATCTCTGCGCCGATGCCGCTGCCGCCGCCGGTGACGATCGCTACCTTGTTGTCGAACCTGGCCATGATGACCACTTCCCATCTTTTCGAATTCGTGTCTAACGACATGCTTTTCATGCGTACACATGGAACG
>Ga0247816_10000602_pt1 | contig 19677 bp, 20 predicted proteins | sample UWRJL209509C1_FD_179930 | JGI IMG/M metagenome (GOLD analysis project Ga0247816, IMG submission 179930) | Plant litter microbial communities from Arlington Agricultural Research Station in Wisconsin, United States - UWRJ-L209-509C-1 | ecosystem: Environmental > Terrestrial > Plant litter >...
GAGCTGGCGCTTGGCACGACATTCTCGGTGGGCGGCATTCAGCTGTGTGTCGCCCTCGCCGACGCGCCCTGGCCCCAGATGCTTCAGGAGCGCGTGCCGATCGCCAGCCCGGCGCAAGGGCAGGTAACGGCCTCAATGCCGAGGTCGCAGCACAGGCGGTTGATCAGCCTGGTGCTGTTGGGTGCAATCGTCATCACGGTGCTGGGCATAACCTCCAGCGATGAGCAGCACGCGCAGGCATCACTGACCCCGGCCAGCGATCAAAAAACCGAATTGGGCTCCTCTTATGAGGTGCGCCAGCAACTGCTGAAGATGCTCAGCGAACGGGAGTTGGGCGCGCAGGTGAGCCTCCAGGTGGCCAACGGTGAAATAGCGCTTACCGGTGAGATTTCCCGCGAGGAAGTGGAGCTGGTCAGGCGCATGCTCGACCGTTTTGCCCAGCACTTCGAAACGGTCGTTCCGGTGATAAACCGAGTGACCGAGCGCAACAGCGTACCCCCATTCAGGATCGTGCAGATTGTCGGCGGCCCGAATGGCCATGTAGTGCTGGAACAAGGGCACCGGCTGTTTCTGGGGGATGAAGTGGAAGGCTTGCGGTTGGTCTTAATCGATAACCACAAGGTGGTTTTCGACGGGCAGCAGCGTTACGAGGTGCTTTGGTGAGCCCTGACATGCAGGCGCGCCTCGATGCCTGGCAACAGCGCCAGTCAGCCAGCCTCGCCACGTTTGCGCCGGTGACGGTGCGCGGTCGCATCCAGCGCGTCAACGGGATGTTGCTGCAATGCCGCCTGCCCCAGGCGCGAATCGGCGAGTTGTGCCAGGTCGAAAAAAACCCAGGCGACAGCATGCTCGCCGAGATTATCGGCTTCGATCAGCAGGACGCAGTGCTGAGTGCCCTTGGCAACCTGGAAGGCGTGCAGGTCGGTGCCCGTGTGCAGCGCCTGGGCGTACCGCATCGGGTAAAGGTCAGTGATGAACTGTTGGGGCAGGTCCTTGATGGCTTCGGTCGACCGATTACGGGCAACGGCCCCGGTGCGTTTGTCGACACTCAGACTGAGGACTCGACCCCGGTGTTGTGCGAAGCGCCATTGCCGACGGAGCGGCCACGGATCCATCGGGCGCTGGCAACCGGTGTGCGTTCGATCGACGGCTTGCTGACCTTGGGCGAAGGCCAGCGTGTTGGCTTGTTCGCCGGTGCCGGCTGCGGCAAAACCACGTTGCTGGCGGAGATCGCCCGCAACGTTGAGTGCGATGTGATCGTGTTCGGTTTGATCGGCGAGCGAGGCCGCGAGCTGCGCGAATTCCTCGACCACGAGCTGGACGATCAATTGCGCGCCAAGGCCGTGCTGGTGTGCGCGACATCCGATCGTTCCAGCATGGAGCGCGCCCGTGCTGCTTTCACCGCGACGGCACTGGCTGAAGGGTTTCGGCGCAAGGGCAAGCGCGTGCTGTTGTTGATTGACTCGTTGACCCGCTTCGCTCGCGCCCAACGTGAAATTGGCCTGGCTGCCGGCGAACCGTTGGGCCGCGGTGGTTTGCCGCCCTCGGTGTACAGCCTGCTGCCGCGCTTGGTAGAGCGGGCAGGGCTGACTCGCGAGGGGGTGATCACCGCCATTTACACCGTGCTCATTGAGCAGGATTCCATGAGCGATCCGGTCGCCGATGAAGTGCGCTCACTGCTCGACGGCCATATCGTGTTGTCGCGAAAACTCGCCGAGCGCGGCCACTACCCGGCAGTCGACGTACTCGCCAGCCTCTCCCGGATTTTGAGCAACGTCGCCGACCCCGAGCATGTACGTGCCGGTACTGCGCTGCGGCGTTTGTTGTCGGCCTACCAGCAGATTGAGCTGATGCTCAAGTTGGGGGAGTACCAGGCTGGCAACGATGCCCTGACCGACCTCGCGGTGGAGAGCCGGCAGGCGGTCGATGATTTTCTGCGCCAGGACTTGCGTGAGCCTGCGCCGCTGCTGGTAACCCTGGATCAACTGGTGGAGCTAACGGCTTATGTGCCTTTCTGAAATCGAGACGTTGAAACGCTTGCGCAAGCATCGCGCCGATCGCGCCGAGCGGGGATTGCTTGAGGCGAAAAGGCTCCAGCGTGCCTTGCAGGCGCAGATCGGGCAGGCCGGTGACGCGCTTGAGCAAACTCGCGAGCAGGAGGCCCGGCAAAGTGCGCAACTGCTGAGCCAGCATCAAGGGCAGGTGCTTTCCCTGCAGCAGCTCAAATCCTGGAGTGCCGAGGAACACAGTTTGTCTGCCGATACCCGGCGCGAAGAGGAGCAATTGCATGAGCTGCACGGGCAAAGGCAGACCTGCGTGATCAATGTTGAACAGGCCCAGCAACAGGTCACCCGGTGCTTGCGCCAAGTTGAGAAACTTCGGGAGTTGTCGGTGTTGCTGGCGCAGGAGGACACATGACCCAGGTCTCGGTGAACAAGCCGGAACGCGTGCGCCTGCGCGAACCCAGGGAGGAGCGCGAGCCGGGCGCCGTGGGGATCGTGCCCGGTGAGCAGGGGCGGATGTTTGCGCAGCTGCTAGCCGGCGAGGGTGAAGGGCAAGGCTTCGCTTCGACGATGCCCGCTGCGACGACACACACCGACGCCTTGATGCTTGAGGCGTTTACCGAGCAATTGATACCCAGGCTCAACGCTGCTTCGCAATGGCCTCTGCAGGCGGCGTTCTATCTGCCACGGCTGGGCCGAATCAATGTCAGCGCCCGGCACGAGCATGGCACCTGGAGCATCGGCCTGGACGCTGAGGAAGAGCGCACCAAAGGTTGGCTGACCAGCGTACGGCAGGGGTGCCAGGACCGGCTGTCGCGAGCGTTTGGCCAGCCGGTGAATTTGCAGTTGGTGGCAACGGGCACCGCATGATCATTCCTCTTTTGACATTGTCTTCGGTTGACGGCTTGACCGTCGCCGCGCTGCGCCGACTGGGCCGTGGCTTGCGCCTGCCGTTTCAGGTTGGCGACCTGCACGGCGAGCTGCTGCTTGAGCCGGGAAAAGCACCGTCCGTTACTGGCGCCCTGTGTTTCGAGACGGCCCACGGCGTGCTGGCGTTCAGTGAGCCAGGGCCTTTGCTCAGCTTGCTGGGAGAGTGCCCGGTGACCCTGGCAGAGACGGGCAACGATCCGGATTCCTGGTTTTGGGCGTTGTTCCAGGAACACTTGAGCCCACAGGTGCAGGCGCTGCTGGGCTATCTGCGGTTGCTGGGCGAGGCCCGGCCAGCGGCTTTTGGCTGCCGGCTCACGGTGCGGCTTGGGCCTTCGCGGGTTGTGGGGCACCTGCGCCTGAGTCCCGAAAGCTTTCTGGCGTTGTGCGAGGCAGGGCCCTGGCAATCGGTTACGGGCCAGTTGCCTGCGTCGTTTCCACTGGCTGTCGCCGTGACCCTGGGACGCTTGCAACTGCCCGTCGCGCAATTGAGCAGTGTGCGGCCTGGCGACGTGCTGATCCTCGAACAACCGCTGTTCGGTGTGCAGGGCACCGGCCATGTGCACCTTGGCAAGCATCGATTGCACGTGCATCTCGACGACGAAACCGGGCCGTTATGCCTGACGCTTATTTCTATTGAGGAGACGTCCATGGACGAGGATTTTGCCGAACACTCATACCCTGCGCTTGAGCCTGAGCCGTATGAAGATGACGAACCGCCGATGGATGAATTCGGCCACGAGCCGTTCGATGAATTGACGATGAGCCTGAATGTGCGTTGCGGCACCCTCAAGCTGACCTTGGGCGAACTGCGCCAGCTTGCCCCCGGCTCGGTGTTGGGCGTCTCGGGGTACGCCCCCGGTACCGCCGGGCTGTATTACGGTGACCGGCCTATCGGGCAGGGCCAATTGGTGGACGTGGACGGACGCCTGGGCCTGCAACTCTCACGCGTGATTTTCGCCCGATGAATCTTCAGGGCGTGGACCCACTTCTACTGGCGATGTTCCTCGGCGCGCTGTCGTTGATGCCCATGCTATTGATCGTTTGCACGGCATTTTTGAAGATCGTGATTGTGCTGATGATCACCCGCAACGCCATTGGTGTGCAGCAGGTGCCACCGAGCATGGCGTTGTATGGCGTGGCGCTGGCGGCGACGTTGTTCATCATGGCGCCGGTGGGGTATGAGATTGCCCAGAACCTCAAGGCTTCGCCGGTGGACCTGGGCAGCGTGCAGGCCTTTCAAGAAACGGGCCTTACGGCGATCCAGCCCTTGCGCGCATTCATGAGCCGCAACACCGACCCGGATGTGTTGACGCACCTGCTGGATAACACCGCACGCATGTGGCCGCCGGAGATGGCGCAGGCCACCCAGCGTGATGACCTGATCCTGTTGATCCCGGCGTTTGTGTTGTCGCAGCTGCAGGCGGGGTTCGAGATCGGCTTTCTGATCTACATCCCGTTCATTGTCATCGACCTGATTGTGTCCAACCTGCTGCTGGCGCTGGGGATGCAAATGGTCTCGCCGATGACCATTTCGCTGCCGCTCAAACTGCTGTTGTTCGTGCTGGTTTCCGGGTGGTCGCGGTTGCTCGACAGCCTGTTCCTTTCCTACCTCTGAGGGGCCTATGGATCCGATCATGCTGTTCAAGCAGGGCATGTTGCTGGTGGTGGTGCTGTCTGCGCCGCCGCTGATTGTGGCGGTGATCAGCGGCGTACTGACGTCGTTGGTACAGGCCCTGATGCAGATTCAGGACCAGACGCTGCCCTTCGGCATCAAGCTGGTGGCGGTTGGCATCACGCTGGCGCTGACGGGGCGCTGGATCGGCGTGGAGTTGATCCAGTTGATCAACCTCACCTTCGACATGATCGCTCGTTCTGCCCTGAATTGAGGTACTCCGCTTGCTCGCTCTCCTCGAGTTTTTGCCCAGCCTGGTGATTGCCATGGCGCGCATTTATCCCTGTGCTTTCCTGGTGCCGGCGTTTTGCTTCCAGCACATCCGCGGCATGCCGCGGCATACCATTGTGATGGTCATGGCGTTGATCCCGGCGCCTGGAATTCACGCGGCATTGCAGGGGCAGGAATACAGCCTGCTGATGATCAGCGGGCTGGTGCTCAAGGAAGCGGCGCTGGGTTTTCTGCTGGGGGTTTTGCTGGCAATGCCGTTCTGGTTGTTCGAGTCGGTGGGGGCGCTGCTGGATAACCAGCGAGGCGCCTTGAGTGGTGGGCAACTCAACCCTTCGCTGGGGCCGGATGCCACGCCGATCGGGCATATGTTCAAGCAACTGGCGATTTTGTTATTGATGGTCACCCTGGGCCTGGGGGCGTTGACCCAGGTGATCTGGGACAGCTACCTGATCTGGCCGCCTACGGCGTGGCTGCCTATTCCAGCGGTCAATGGCTTCAGTGTTTTCCTTGAGTTGCTTGGCGATACCTTCACCCACATGATGTTGTACGCCGCGCCGTTTCTTGCGGTGCTGTTATTGCTCGAATTTGGTATCGCCTTGCTGAGCTTGTACAGCCCGCAACTGCAGGTGTTTACGTTGTCGATGCCGGCCAAGAGCCTCGCGGGCTTGGCCTTTTTGCTGCTCTATCTGCCGCTGCTGCAAGACCTGATTGTGGGACGCATGAGCCTGTTGGGCGACCTTAAGCATTCCCTCGGCCTGTTGTTCCGAGTCTCGGGGGCATGAGTGATTCGGGCGAAAAGAAACACGCGGCCACACCCAAGAAACTGCGTGACCAACGCAAGAAAGGCCAGGTTGCGCAAAGCCAGGACGTCGGAAAATTGCTGGTGCTGACGGCCCTGAGCGAGATTGCCTTGTTCACGGCTGAAACCAGCATGCAACGCTTCCAGCAATTGTTGGTGTTGCCCATGTCGCGCGTGAGCCAGCCGTTTGTGCGCGCCCTGGAAGAAGTGATGGTGGAGGCGCTGGCGGTTTTTTTCGGTTTCGCGATGCTGATGACCGGCGTGGCGATTGCCGTGAAGCTGATCAGCAGCTGGATGCAGTTCGGGTTTCTGTTCGCCCCGGAAAGTCTGACGCCGGACTTCAAGCGGCTCAATCCGGTTAACCAGGCCAAGCAAATGTTCTCCGGCCAATCCGTGATGAATCTGTTGATGGGCGTGGTCAAAGCGTTGTTGCTCGGGTTGATTCTGTATGGGGTGGTCGGCCCGTCACTGGGCGCGCTGATCAGTTTGGCCAACAGCGATTTGCAGAGCTATATTCTGGCGCTGATCGTGTTGTTCCGGCATTTGCTGCATGCGTGTCTGGGCTTGCTGCTGGTATTGGCGATTATCGACCTTGCGCTGCAAAAATACTTTTTTGCCAAGCGTATGCGCATGACTCTGGTCGAGGTGATCAAGGAGTTCAAGGACATGGAGGGCGACCCCTACATCAAGGGACAACGTCGCGCCCTGGCTCAGGAACTGGCGCAAGAGGCGCCGAAACTCAAGCTGCCCAAGCTTGAGGAGTCCGACATGCTGGTGGTCAACCCGACGCACTTTGCCGTCGCGTTGTACTACCGCCCCGGCAAAACACCACTGCCAAGGCTGGTGGAAAAAGGCACCGATGCCGAGGCCAGAAAGTTGATTGATCGGGCCAAGGCGGCGGACATTCCGGTGATCCAATGCGTATGGCTGGCGCGCACGCTGTACCCGAATGCACTGGGGGCAAATATTCCCAGGGAGACCCTGCAGGCCGTGGCGTTTATCTATCGCACCTTGCGTGAACTCGACGATGAAGCCAAGCGCGAGACCCTGCAGTTGCCGGAGCTGGAACAGCGCTGACGGCGCGCAGTGGAACCAACCGGTGAGGCGTCACCACTAGTTTTTCGCAAAGAACAGCGGACTACTTGAGGTTTGCCATGCGCCCTACACCTGTTTCTGGTTTCTTTCGTCGGTTCATTTCACCTTCTTCTTCAAAGGGCCAGCCCAAACCTGCGCCCGTTGAAATGACGGGTTTGCGGTCGCTTAAACCCAAGTCGATGCTGTTTAAGGCAGGGCTGAAGCAGGGGCAGGTGCAGATTACCGATAACGCTGAGGGGCAAGCCATCGCCCGGCATCTGAATCGGGCAGACAAGGTTTACTGCGCAGACGGTGTTGATCACTCTGGCGGGCATACCTTGCGAATCAAGGATGCCAGGCATGACGTGTTTCATCTTCAGTCCACCCCTGCGGTGGCGGCCGTGCTCAAAAGCAGCCGGCCGGCTCTGGCGGATTCTCCTGGTGACCCAGGGCGGGCGCACCTTGGACTGGTCAGCGGGGTGCAGACCACCCACGCAGGTCAGCAGTTTTGCCTGGCAGACGGACGCTTGTATCGCTTCGAACCTCAAGTCGACACTTGGCTCCCGGATGCCGCCCCACAGAAGCTCAGCCGCATTGGCCTGACCGATAATGGCGAGTTGTTGAAGGTGCCGCAGGGCATTGCAGACCGTAGTCGTTATGGAAATACCCACGCCGACCTGATCAACAGTGACGGGGCCTCTGCGTTACGGGTCCACCATGGCCGGGAAAAAATGCTGACCCCGGTGGACGAGTCAGGTGCTCCCCTCACGTTGACCCGCATCGGGCTGGCGGGCGATGTGCTGTATGCCAGCAATGCCCACGGTGAGTTGGTCTGTGCGAATGTGATCGATGCCCGTGAGGGGAAATTGCGAATGGTGCATCACCCTCTTGAGTCGGTGGAAAAAACCCTCAAAGGCGGCGTCAGTGTCGAGGGCTTTCAGCACGATGACAGCGGCCGTCTCAACGCATGGGTGCGCGATTCACGGCAGCAACTGCATAGCGTTCCTCTGACGGGGCCTGGGGCGTTGGTGCCGGAATGGAACCTGAGCGATGTGTTGGTCAGGGGCATTGAAAAAGGATTGCCGCAGCCCAGTCTGAATGCGCTGGCCGGTGTGATCGACCTGGGGCAGCGAGGCAGGATCGCCTGTGACGGGGAGCGCCTGTTGTGCTGGGATCAGTCCGAGCAACGCTGGGAGGCGACTCAGCAAACAGGTATCAAGGGTTTTGAACCGGGTCTTGATGGTCGCGCCTACGTCGTGCAAGACGGGCAATTGAAAGCCCTGGCGACACAGCAGGTGCGCCCGCCGCTGTATGCCGGTGCCAGCCATGAGCTGGCTCCCATCCCTGCACCACGTACCCAGGTTGTGCTGGATGAGGTACTGGCGGGGGACAAGCAGCGGCGCATCGTTGACTTCGCAGTGGTAGACGGCAGGACATTCGTTACCCTCGGCCATGACAATCAACTGAAGGTTCAACTGGACGGCCGCACCGTCGCGCTGCGGTTCTCCAACCCACAGGCCTTACAGGCAGTGGCCCTTGATCACACTGGCAATCTTTACGCCCAGACGAAAGACGGCGGCTTGCTGACGCTGGATAGGCAGGGCTGGCAGGATTTGGCGGGAAAGGAGGTGAGCTGGAAGCAGGTACAGCCTGCCAAAGACGGCCCTCTGGAGTCGCTACGCATGGGCAGCGACAAACGTTTGATTGCCACTTGGGGTGGTCATAACTATCAATTGGAACTCTCCGCTGCGGGAGGGCATGAGTGGCTTCCACTGCGCTCGCAGGCTGTACCCGCCGAGTCATTGGCGCAGACGATACAAGGTTGGCAACCCTCCCGGCAGTACAAGGGCATGTTGCTGACCTCCAGCAGCAATGTAATGGGGCAGACCAGTGAAGGCGTACATCGACGCCAGGGGTTTTTCAAAGGGCTGAAGACGCACTTCCATCCAATCGACGGTGTCCGCCAGATTGGGCTGGATATCCAGCATCGTATAGGGGGCCGCCAAGGGTTGGAGAGTCTCTATGCCGATGACAAACAACTGCATGGGAAACTTCAATCCCTCGCTCATTCAAAGCCGCCTCACCTGGATATCGCATCGCTCCTGGCTGGCTTGAGCGCTGCCGGGCCACAGAGCAAATTGCTGAACGACCTCAAGGCGGCACTTGGGCAGGTGGAAGAAAACAGCACATCGGCGGCTCGTCGGCTCGGTGATGTGCACGGCTATAGCGTTGATCAGAAGGCGCGCAAGGCAACGTCAAAAGCACCCGCCAAGTCGACCCTCCATCAGCTGCATACTGCCTTCGAAAGCGCATCGCCGTCCCGCACAAATTCGACCGCGGCGTTGTTGCGCAGCTTTGCGGAGCAGGGAATGGTGCTGCCTGCATGGGCACCGGAGCGCAAACGTGATCGTAGCCATCCTTCGTCCTTGATCGAGGGGGATTTGATCCACCACGCCGTTACTCTCAAACAGCTCGGCGAGTTGGTTACCGACCTTGAGCACGCCTCGGACGATCCATCCGGCCAGGCGAAAATTGGCCTGAAATTGAAAGCGTTGATGCAGGCCTACGATCAAAGTCCGGTGCACAAGATGTCCACCCAACAGATCGATAACTATGTCCAGGCCGAGCATTTGTATAACAACTTCAAATTGTTGGCCAAAGACCTCGGGACCGAAGGCTCGGCTTTACAATGGCAAATAGCACATGTATTGGGGCTTCCCAAGAATGCCAGCATCAAGGAGGCAATGACCCGCCAGGTTCAGGAGCTGGGCAGTGGGCAGAGCTTCACGCCCAAGCGCACGACAGGAATAAGTGTGGGCGCGATTGTCACGGGGATCGCTCCGGTATCGCCCGTCGAGTTTTTTGTTGGGGTAACGAAGGCTCATGCCAATGCTGTGCGTATCAGCCGCACGGATATAGGCGCGAGGGTTGAGATCAATATGGAAGATACCCTGGCTGCAGCCGGTGAGGTTGCGTTGGGCATGACCGTCGACATGGCTCCCTTTAATCCGGGACCGAAGCTGAGAGTCGCCGGGGAAGCGACCGGCATCGTGGCCAGGAAAAAAAATGCGACGGCAAGTTTTAATGTGAAGGAGTCTGACTTCCCGAAAATGATGGCGATCCTCACCGGCGAACAGGGCAATGTTTATGACTTGCTGGATTTGGGAACGGAGCACGTATCAGGCGATACCGTGAAAACCACCGCCGACCTTCACCTGACGGGCAGGGCTCAGGCGCGCTTGCAATACAACCCACAAGACAAAAGCGACACGCTGGACGTGGTCTTGCGTTCTGGCATGGGGCCTGTCGCCAGCGCCAACCTGGCCCACAAGGAATGGACCCAGGCACGCACGCAAGGGGCATCGAGCACAAGCCACGTCTGGGGAGAGGGTTTTCAATGGCTGAGGCAAGGTGGTTTGAGCGCCAACATAGCCCCGGTTAACGCCTTGGGCATCGTTAACCTTGGGCAGGACGCGGTCAGTTTGATTGGGTATGCGGTTCCGGAATTATCCGTGTCACGCACCTTGGAGCGAGGGCAGTCACAGACCTTCAGTTTCTCTTTCAAGCAGCCTGTAGCGGTGACGCAAGGGCAGGTTGATCAGGTAGTTGTTGACGTATCTCGCTACTCGCCGCTGTTTCGACGGGACGTGGAGGCGCTTGGGCTGCATCAAGGCGGCATCAGCGAGCAACTTGGCAAACTGCAACGGTTCCTCGATACACACAAGGTCGCCGAAGCCGACGCCAAATACCCGCAGTACCAAGAGATTTGCCAGGCAGTGGATCAACTGACTCATCAGCATCGATTGGTGGACAACCGCTTGCAGCAGATAAGTTCGATTGACGCTACGGTGACACGCGTAGGGCTTAAAGGCGACGGGCTGCATTCGTGGCTCGATGACGTGGCGCCGGCCAACAAGGCTGCCATTGTGCAGTGGTTCAAGGACGACCCACAGTTTGCCCAGGTGCTCAACGACCTTGAGGGGGGCGCAGGCACATCCATCAGCATCAACCTGGAAGTCAAACCCGATGTATTACGAGTCATCGAAGCTCGCTACGCCGCGGGTGAGCGCGTCAAAGAACTCGTCAACAATGCATTGAATAATCCGGCTAACCTGCGCATCAAAACCATGAGTCTCAATTGCAGCGCCAGCAGGTCCCATGGCATGGCGCTGCCAAGCCTGTCGAGCCTCACGTTTTCAAGTAAGGCTGAACTGTCCCACGCCTATAACCGGGTCAATGTGGAGCTGGAGTATGGCAAGGACCCGGATCAGCCACTGAAAATGCTCAGGAAAGAGGTGGGCGGCTGGTCACCCCCGCCGCCCTATTTGAGCATTGAGCAACGTGAGCAAAACGTCAGGACTCCGGCCCGCCCTCAATAACGGTAGGACGAGGTGTCCAGCGCCTCAAGGCTGGCCAATGAGAGCATCTGGCGGATCTTCTCGTTCAAGGCCTTGGCATCACGCAGGTCGGACAGTGCATGCCAGATCACCAGCGCGCCTTCGGCATCGAGGTAGATAAAGCACCCATCGAACGCCAGCGCCTGTTCAAACCGGCGCTCCAGCACCTGCTGCAACTGCCCGGCGCGTAATCCTTCGCGAGAAATCTGCAACGCCATGCCGAACTGACTGCCGGCTTTTAAGCGGCGCAGGCCGATACCTGGGCAAAGCACCAGGTGGGCATCGTTACCGCTCGCCAGGCGCTCCAGGAAGTCGGGCAATCCCTTGAGGCTCATCGTTCCAGAGACACCGTTTGATGGTCTGCCCGTTCGCCGGAAGGACCAGGTTCGACCCGCATATGCTCGGGCCACCAGATCACCATTTTTTGCTCGCTCGATTGCGGCCGGGAGCAGGAGTCGCCCTTGCAGTTGGACGTGCAACCTGCGGTGACCAGGGCCAGGCCGACGAGGGTGAAGCGAAGCGATTGTTTGATCATCACAGGCTCTTCCCGGTGGGAGCGATCAAGGAGGGGCGAGACTCACCGATATGCTCATCCTTCAGCACGGGGCGCATGGCGATGAACACTTCCGCTTCTTCACCCGGCTTGAGCCAGGCGTGCGGCCAGACGGTGACGGCCAGGGTCTGCGAGGTGCTGCACTCTTTCTCATCGATGCGCACGTGACGGTTGTGTTGGTTGCGCAGCACGACGACGGCCACATTGAACTGCGGGCCGGCATACCACTGGCTGCGGTCGGTGTTGAGTGCCAGCACCTCGCGGGTCGAGCACAGGCTTTCAATGCTCAAAGGCAACGGCGAGGCCTTGAAGCCCTTCGGCACTTGCCCGGTGACGAGGTGGGCCAACGTACCGGTGATGTCGCTGCGGTTGATCACCGGTTGATACTCCCCAATGCGCCTGGCCAGTGGCTTGAGGGCCGTCTGCAACTGGGCTTGGTCTTCTTGCGGCAGGTAGCGTGACGGATCGGCCTGATCGCCGATGACTCGGGGCGTCAGGATGAACAACCGTTCACGCCGGTTGTTCGTGCGTTCAGTGAAGGAGAACAGCGCCTTGCCCAGCCACGGGATGTCTCCCAGCAGCGGGATTTTGTTCTGGGTGTCCGTGTTTTCCGTGACATGAAACCCGCCGACCACCAGAGAGCGTTTTTCCGCCATTACGGCTTGGGTGCTGACGGTGCCTCGGCGTACATCGGGGCCGAGACGGTCGGGGTTGGACTCATTGAAGTTGCCGTCTTCGATATCTACCGCCAGATGGATCTGGTGAGCTCCCCGGGAGGTAATCACCCTGGGGACCACCTGGAAACTGGTGCCGACGGTGATGGGCAAGATAGTCGCGTTCTCGTTGCCGGCCGTCAGGTACTGAGTGCGATTGAAGTCGATCACCGCCGGCTGGTTCTCCAGGGTCAGCACCGACGGGTTGGACACGATAGTCGCCAGGCCCTGGGATTCCAGGGCCCGCAGGTCGGCGTAAAAACGTTCGCGGTTACCGATCTGCAATTGCGACGATGTGCCGGGCGCCATGTTTATTTTTGAGCTGAAGCGACTGTTTTGAAAGCCCCAGTTGATGCCGAATTCGCTCAGTGAGGTACGTTCGATATCGAGAATGATGGCGTCGATTTCCACCAGCTTGCGTGCCACATCCAGTTTGCCAATCAGGTCGTGGTACATCGCCTGGCGTTCTGGCAGGTCATAGATCATCACAACGTTATTGCGCACATCGGCTTCGACGCGGATCCGGCCACTGGAAACGGCTGCGCGAGGTGTCAGTGACACGCCCTGGTCAAGTTGCGCCTGGCCGGCGGGTGGGGCGAGCATCTGCCCAAGCAACGGGTTGCCCAGCGAAGACAAGCCTTGGGCCACGGGCGAAACTACCGGTGCGGAGGGCGGTCTCTGGGTGGACTTTTCGAGGGTTGAGGGCGAGCGCGGTTCGAGTAACCCGCGCAGCACGCTGGCAACCCCGGGGATGAGCATCTTCTGGCCGCGATAGTCGATATGGCGGTCCGCTGCGTTGGCATATTTGAGCGGGAAGGTCAGCACGCCCTGTTTTTCATCTGGCGAGCGACGCTGGCTGCTGAATTGCTTGATCTGTTCGATGTATTGCCGGGGACCGGACACCAGCACCACGCCGTCGTCGTGCAATTCACCCCAGCCGAAGCGGCCGTCCAGCAGGCCAATGTCGGTGAGCGCCTGTTTCAAGTCGGCGATGGTCTCGGATGAGACTTCCAGCCTTGCAGATTCCTGTTGATCCAGCGTGCTGATGTGCAGGGTGTTGTTGTACAGGTACCACTGGAAACGGTGTTCCATGCCGAGCCGGTCGAGCATGGACTGCGGCGTATTGGCGCGTATCTTGCCATTCACACTGCCCTCCAGCAGGCCTTCGATTTGCAATCGAGTGCCGAAGGTTTGAGCGAAGTCCTCGAGCACACCCCGTACGGGTTTGTGCTCTGCTTCATAGGCGTAGGCGGTATTTTTCCATTCGGCAGGAATGCCAGCCAGGGCACTGTGCGACGGGATCAGCAAGCAGGGCAGGGCGATCAGGCAGCTCCAGTGAGCGCGAAAACGATCACGCTTATGGGGATTGTCAGACATAGAGAATTCTCTGATTAGTACGGCTGCGGGCGTAGCGATGTGGGATTGAAGTTCAAGGCCGGTCTTGCAAGGCGCTCGACCAAGGAGCGCCAGGTGTCGCGTTGGTTGAGCAGGGCTTCAAGGCTGGCGAGCAACTGCGGTTGGCCGCAATCGCGTGGCAATCGCTGCAGCAACCAGAGGTGGCCGCCTGCAGGCTCCAGGGCAAGTGCGCCCCGGAAGTGCTCCAGGCTTGCTTGCCCTAAACGTGTCCAGGTTTCCAGGGCTTTTGGGCCGAGGTTTTGGCGGGTCAGTTGAATGCTCAGCAACAGGCTGTGTTCAAAACGACGCAGGTTTATTTCATCGTTCTCTTCAAACAGCGTGATCTGGTACTCGCGTCCGTTCAGATAATTAACCAGCTGCTCATCCCAGTTACTGGATTCCATCGAGAACGGCTTTCCTTCTCTCGTTCACAAAGCTGTTACAAGCCGCACTCGCACTCAAACTGGCAGCCTGGTTGAGGGCCACCTCAAATAACGCACCCATGGCTCCCTCGCTGTCCGGACCATAGCGATCCAATTGCTCGAAACGCTTTTCGGATTTGTTGAACTGTCGATAGAGGTCGGCTTGCAGGCGATCAAGGCTCATGGGTTTTTCTCCAGGGGGGTGCTCTTCTATGTGGCGGTGGTTTTGTTACCGGTTCCATCGCGGCTTCTTGTGGCCGGCGAAAATGCTATTGGCTTGGGGTGCTTGGCTGCGTCATCAACAGGCCTTCGAGCGCGTGGTTCCAGTCGATACAAAAACCACCTTCGTCCGTTTCCAGAACCAGTGTTTGCACCGCCAGGTTTTCCTCGGAGCGAAGGGCCCAGGCAACATCGCAATGGCGTTCAAGCCATTGCTCGACGTGCTCCTGGTTCAGTGGGTTGCACAGCAGCGTCGCCTTGATCACCGGTACCTGCGTGGCCAACAGTTGCCTGAGCAAAGCATTGAGACGATGAACCGTCGGGGTGTCCTGCAACAGCTTGCGAATCGCCTGGTTAGTGACGCAAGTGGCCGTGCGTTCCAGGCTGTCGCACATCGCCTGACGCTCCAGTTCCCAGCGATGCAGTTGAGTATTGGCGCGCTGCCAGAACTCAAGCCTGGCACTTTCCAGCAGGTGGTCGCGCTGGTCTTCAGCCTCACGCACAAGTTCGTTCGCCTTGGCCCTGGCGCGACTCAGTATCTGGCCCGCCTGGGCGCAATCAGCCAACACCTGCCTGGGAATGAGCGTTTGCAGCGGCCCTGGGAAGTGATTGTGCAGTTCAATCTTGCGTTGGCAGAGCATGTCTAGCGTTCTCGCCGGTTGGTGGATGAGCGCCATCGCCCGAGATGGAAGTGGCACGCCAGATAACGGCTTGCCAGAGGGTGTTCAGTCGGCCATGGCTGTCGTGCAACCTGGGATGTTTTTCCAGTTCGAGCACCCGTTGGCGTGCAAAGCCCAGCCGCAGACGTTGCCAGACGAGGGGCTCGACCCAGGCGCGCAGGTAGTGCAACGGGTCTTCGGCGCTTAACAATCGAAGATCCCGTGCCAGCGCCTTGGCCAGGCGCTGGCACCACAGACGCTGGTGTTCACTCAACCGCTCGTTGCCTGTGGCGTGACACACACACTCAATCAGCAGCAGCATCAGATCCCGTTGTTGGGTGGGCGCCAGCATCAATTGCAACAAAGAGGGAATGGGGGCGCAGGGAAGGCAGGGCTCAACTTCCAGCACAGCACTCAACCAGCCAGGGTGGTTTCGATAGAGCGCTATGGGGGCTGTGCTGAAGGCCAGCATTTGCCATTCGTGATGAGCCGTGAGCCATGGGCAGGCCCACCATTTGGCCCAGGCAAGTTGTTCACTCATGGGCAGGCGGAGCATTGGCCGAAGGGGCGGGTTCCGGTGTCTGAGGCGTTGTGTCGTGCGGCTGCATTGCCCGTCCGCGCCAGAAGAGACCTGCCATGGCAGCCATTACCAACGCTATCAGCGACGCGGTCAGGGTTGCTCTCCAGAAACCGAGGTCGTCGGCTGTCACCATGAAGGGGCCGAAAGAGGTCAGGCGTTGCTGTTCCTGATAGGCCGCTGCCGGTACGAACACCACCGTCAGTTTTTGTCTGTTTTCTACCGCCGTGGACATTCCGGGAATACTACTGGCTACCATCCTGCGTACACGTGGGCGGATGTTGTCGGGGTCAAGTCGCGGATCATGCTTGATGAACACCGAGGCAGAGGCTGGCTGGACAGGCTCACCCGGCGCAACCCGTTCAGGCAGCACCACATGAACTCGGGCGACAATCACCCCGTCAATGTTCGATAAGGTGGCCTCCAATTCCTGGGACAGTGCATAGATATAGCGCGCACGCTCCTCAAGCGGAGTGGAAATAACGCCTTCCTTGCGAAAGATCTCGCCCAATGTAGAGCGTGCAACTTTGGGCAGGCCGACGGCCTCCAGCGTGCGAACCGCTCGGCTGATGTCTTGCTCCCGGACGCGCACAACGACACCGTCTTTTGCCGGGATTTTTTGGGCGCGGATTTGTTTGTCAGCCAGCTCTGCAATGACCTCATTGGCCTCCTGCTCGGACAGCTGACGATGAAGTTCTACGCTGTCACTGCAGCCACCGAGCAGCAATGCCAGTGATAAAAGAAGTGTGGCAGTTGGACCGCGGCGCATGTGTTACCTACTGAAGGTTGGTTACTTTCTCTAAAAATTGCCCGCACTTGTTGACGACCTTGACGGACACAACCAGCTTTTGATGGGCCTCGGCGATGGTTGTGTTCAGTTCGCGCATGTCCTTGGTATTTTTGTTGATGCTCATGTCGCGCAGGCCTCTGCTCACACGTTTCGCCAGCCTGTCTGCATGCGAGGCGCTATCAGATAACGCGAGTTTTTCGATGATTGATGTTGGGGCAGTTTTGGCCGGTTCGGTGTAACTCATCTTGGAGCTGAAAAAATTCATATCTGAAGTTGAGTCGAGGGAGGCAGGGGCCTCGGTGACGCGCGAAGTGAAGCTTTTCTCTGAAACACGTTCAGTGGATATGGACATATAAACTCCGGAAAAGGCTAATCCAGATGATGACCCCCTCTGCTCGTCCGACAGAGGGGGTCAAGATTTTAGTTAGTACCTATATGATTTTACGTTTGCCAGTTGTGCGTTGAATTTATTAATCTCCATGCTTTTCTTAGTTGCATCCAGAGCGTTTTCTTGTTGCTCTCTATCCATACTGTCGGAGCGGATTTGGTTGACCGCAGATGCGACCTGCGTTGCACCCTGGCTTGCGCCCGTGAACAGACTTAAAGCGGAACCGAGAAGGGGGATCGCCATGTTAATTTCCTCTATGTTTTTAAATTCAAGGCCAATAAGTTGATGGGTTGCTTGAACAGTTGATGCGCTGTTGCCAAGGTGTGGGTGGCCGAATTTTCAGGCAAGGTTCCAGATCTTTGATCGGTTTTATTTCTGCTTATTTCGTGTGTGGGGCATAGGGTTTTGCTTCATGTCAGCAGTATTTCAAGGTGCTTCATTCGGTAATATAACGTGCGTTTTGCGACACCCAACTCGCCAGCCACCTTATCTACGCTATGTGCATGACGGCGTAACGATTCCTCGATCATCAGTTTTTCGATTTGCTGTAATCGTTCTTTCAAACCCCTGCCTGTCTCTTGTTTACCTGTCACAGGCATTGCAAGCGCTGGCAGGCCCAGCACAAAACGTTTGGCTGTTGAGCGCAGTTCGCGGACATTGCCCAGCCATGAGTGGCACAGCAATTGTTGTAGCAATGGGTTGGGTGGGAGCGGGGCCGGGCATTTAAAATATTCAGCCTCTTGGCGGATCATGTTTAAAAACAACGGAATGATGTGCTCGCGTCTCTCCCTCAGGGGCGGCAGGTTTATGCTGACGACATTGAGGCGAAAATACAGGTCTCGCCTGAAAGCGCCTTGCTCGACCATTTCATGCAATGAGTGCTGGGCCGACGCGATGACCCGCATGTCTACCGGGATAAACCGGGTCGAACCCAGGCGCTCCACACCTCTGGACTCCAGCACCCGCAGCAACTTGGCTTGCAGGACGAGTGGCATGCTGTCTATTTCATCAAGGTACAAGGTACCCAAATTGGCAGCTTCGACGAAACCTGCCCGCGATTGCATCGCGCCGGTATAGGCTCCGCTGTTTACGCCGAATAGCTGGCCCTCAGCCAGGCTCTCGGGTATCGCGGCACAGTTAACAGCGACAAAGTTACCCTTTCTCTTGGACAGGCGGTGTACGCGCTGGGCCAATGTATCTTTGCCAGTGCCTGTTTCCCCCAGCAACAGAATATCGATGTTCAGCGTGGCCGTATTGTTAATGGTGGTTTCAATAGAAGGGCATTCGGTGAACGGGGCATCTAATACATCCTCGTTCTGATAAGAGGCCGACATATCGCTAATGCTCCAATATAGTTGTTGCTTTACTATTATTATTAGAAATGCAGATTGATGCTGACAGTAGACCGGAAATTATCAACTTTGTCATGGGGGTTGCGGCAGTCAAGTCTCCAGTGAGGATGGCTTGAAATTTAAGTTAGGTAATTTCAATGAATACTCAAGGGCTTGTAGGAACAGGCTTCCGCAGCGCGGGTAAGGCGAATCCCAAGGTTGCTTGGAATTGTTGGAAAGTTACCAGTTTGTGTCTTTAAATAAGTGATTTTGTTGGCTGTTAGTCTTTTTTTAGTTCGACTATAACGTATGAAGATATGTCGTAGTGCCCACGGCCAGTAGAGTACGAAGCCCCGAGAATGCTCTGCCCACAAAAAAGCCGATGCAGGAGCATCGGCTTTTTGTTACGACTGGCGCCGCGGGGGATACTTAGACGTTAAAACGGAAGTGCATCACGTCGCCATCCTTGACGATGTATTCCTTGCCTTCCAGGCGCCATTTACCGGCTTCCTTGGCACCGGCCTCACCCTTGAACTGGATGAAGTCGTTGTAGGCGATGACTTCGGCGCGGATGAAGCCTTTTTCGAAGTCGGTGTGAATCACGCCGGCCGCTTGCGGGGCGGTGGCGCCGACCTTGACGGTCCAGGCGCGCACTTCTTCAACACCGGCGGTGAAGTAAGTCTGCAGGTGCAGCATTTCGTAGCCGGCGCGGATCACGCGGTTCAGGCCAGGTTCTTCCAGGCCCAGGGCCTCAAGGAACATGTCTTTTTCTTCGCCGTCTTCAAGCTCGGCGATTTCCGCCTCGATCTTGTTGCACACCGGAACAACGATTGCGCCTTCTTCCTCGGCAATGGCCAGGACCACGTCGAGCAGCGGGTTATTTTCGAAACCGTCTTCAGCCACGTTGGCGATGTACATCACTGGCTTGGTGGTCAGCAGGTGGAAGCCTTTGATCACCGCTTTTTCGTCGGTGCTCATGCTTTTCATCAGGCTGCGTGCCGGCTTGCCCAGGGTGAAGTGGGCGATCAACTGCTCCAGCAAGGCTTTCTGAACCACTGCGTCCTTGTCGCCGCCCTTGGCGTTACGCGTGACCTTTTGCAGTTGCTTCTCGCAGCTGTCGAGGTCGGCGAAAATCAGTTCCAGGTCGATGATCTCGATGTCGCGTTTCGGGTCGACGCTGTTGGAGACGTGAATCACGTTCTCGTCTTCAAAGCAGCGGACCACGTGAGCGATGGCATCGGTCTCACGGATGTTGGCGAGGAACTTGTTGCCCAGGCCTTCACCTTTCGACGCACCGGCTACCAGGCCCGCGATATCGACGAACTCCATGGTGGTCGGCAGGATGCGCTTGGGATTCACGATGGCCGCCAGAGCGTCCAGGCGTGTATCGGGCATCGGCACGATACCGGTGTTGGGTTCGATGGTGCAGAAGGGGAAGTTCTCCGCCGCAATACCGGATTTGGTCAGGGCGTTGAACAGGGTGGACTTGCCGACGTTAGGTAAGCCGACGATGCCGCAATTGAA
>Ga0247816_10000603_pt1 | contig 19664 bp, 24 predicted proteins | sample UWRJL209509C1_FD_179930 | JGI IMG/M metagenome (GOLD analysis project Ga0247816, IMG submission 179930) | Plant litter microbial communities from Arlington Agricultural Research Station in Wisconsin, United States - UWRJ-L209-509C-1 | ecosystem: Environmental > Terrestrial > Plant litter >...
AAAACTCTCGGGGTCGATGGCGTTATGCACCACTTCAACCTTGTCGGCTGGAATACCATACTTGTTAACGATAATTTTCTTCGTAATATCACTGACGGCAATGATGCGATCGGCGACGATGAGGCCTTGGTATTCAATTTCGTGAACGATCGGATTACCTTGGTTACCGCCAGCGCGGTCGAATTCAGTCGCGTGAACGTGTACGATCAGTGGGGCGCCGGTCAGTTCTTTAGCACGGATGCCGGCTTCAATGGTCAACCAGTCGTGTGCATGAATCGCATCGAATTCTTTACGGCCAACAAGGCGTTCGACGTATTTCGTGTAATGACGCTGGACACCACGGATATCTTTGACGTCAGTGACGGTTGAGCCAGGTTCGGTAACAACGGTAAAGTCACTGTCGTACGCGCCCATGCCGTAGCGATCAAGGGGTGATAAGGTCGTGGCGTTATGGATCTCCATATAATCGATGTTATCGTGTGGTGCCGAGTAGGGAACCACGAAGTCGATTGATGCGCCTTCGAGAGCGAGAGCTTTTGATAAGTGATAGCACGCCACACCAAGCCCGCCACTATTGTGTGGTGGTAACTCCCAGCCCAGCATTAATATCCTCATACCCCTGTTAAAACGAGTAATACCTCGTCTCGTGCTCCCTCTTATTTTTGGCACAAATTTCTGTCACAATTATAGATGTAAGCGGAAGCTTTTACAACAACATTCCGTTTAAGTTTAGAACTATTTATTCGTCAACTTGTGGAATGTCGTGCGCGCGCCAAACAGCGACTGCTTTTTGTAGCGGCACCAGCTGTCGATACCCATATAATTCCATCCAGCGACGAACGACAAATCCAGCCCAGCCAGATACATAGATGCCCATCCATTCGACGTAACCCCACTTTTCACCAACCGGCATGCCAGACATGACAGAATGTGGTTGGAAGGCGATCTTACCCCGACCAGTATGTAGTCGTGCCAGGTGTTTTGCCACGTAGGCTGCCTGGTGTAGTGCAGGCCAAGCCATGCCACTGAACTTGACGGTATTACTGTCGCCCAAAACATAGACATGTGGGACTGCCTCAAGGAAACCGTTGACGTTGACGCGACCATTCGGTGCTAGGTGGAACGCGTGTTCATTAGCCTTAAAGAACGGGTTATTGGCGACCCCGGACGTCCAAATAGCGGTCGTGGTTGGAATCTTTTTGCCTTCAATGGTAATGAACTGGTCATCGAGGGCGCTGACTTTGTGGTTGACCATGACGCGTATGCCTAATTTTTTCAGGCGTTTTGAGATAATTTTCGCAGCTGTCGCTGATGAACGCGGCGCAATCCGAGGCGCGGCCTCAACGATGGTGACACGGGTATGGTGGCCCTTCAGTCGGTAGGCAGACTTCAGGTAGTTCAAATATTCCTGCAGGGCACCAGCTAATTCGATACCTGTTGGTCCGGCACCGATCACGAAGTATTCTTTGTCCAGCTTCTTTTCAACTAGTTCAGTGTGGATGTGGTCTTTGAATCGTTTGATCTCGTCGAGTGATTTGATGCCGTAGGCGTGCTGTTCCATGCCATCGATGCCAAAGTAGGTCGTGACTGAGCCGAGAGCGAGGATAGCTTCGTCGTAGCGATACTGCTTTTTGCTGCCGATGATAAGTTTGCGTTCGGGATCAATTGAGCTGACGATATCATGAATGACCGTCACGTTCGGGTGCGCAGCAAAGATGTCATGAAGCGAGATAACCGATTCAGCAACGTTCTTGCCGGTGGCGGTCGCGTACAATGTCGCGTGGTGTAGGAAGTATGTTTCATCAGAGATAAGGGTGACTTTACCAGTCTGTCGCTTGCTTAATTCAAGGGCAGCTTTGACACCTGCAAATCCACCACCAACTACCACTACATTCATGAAATAATCCCTTTTAGAGTTTATGTATCTATTCCTGCTTATGGTATCAGATAGGGTGGTGTGAGCAAAGCACTTTTAGCTAAGACTGCCATCTGTTACAATGTTATAGCTACGGTATATCCGGAGTAACCGAAGGGGTATAGTACAACGGTTAGTATATGGGTTTCCAAAACCTAGGATCGTGGTTCGATTCCACGTACCCCTGCCAAGAAAATGAAGTCATCGCAAGATGGCTTCTTTTTCTTGATTGGGTTATGCGGATTTGAATTAGGATCTTCGAGCGCAGCGAGTATGATCGTGGTTCGAGCACGAGGAGCAACGAAAATGTGTTTACATATTTTCGCGTGACGATGGGCTATCTTTAGATATTCCACATCTCAGGCTTTGCATTTGCTCTTCTTGCAATATCATGAAACAATTTTGTGTATATGAAACAATTTTTAAAAGAACTTAAAGGTGAATGGAGACAATTAAAGTACTTTCCAAGATATAGGTATTCATGGAAGAATAGTGGTAAGTATCTCACAAGGAGTCTACTGATACGGCTCAATAGAGAATTTAGCGCGATCATAGTCCACCTAGTAAATAATCCGACTTCAATTCTAGTTCTTGTGGGTGCGATCGCATTGTCGGTATTATTGCCAATAACAGTATTAAGAGATGATATCCTTGGATTGCTCACTACCGTGTCTGGGTTCATAATAAGTTTTATCTCAGTACTGGTTGCTGCCGCGATCTTCGTTTCAACTTTACATAGACAATCGAGTAATAGGTCTGCTGAAGAGGATGTGAAATTTATAGAAGTAGTGACCGACAATAAGGGTACTTTGATGAAAGTTTACGAATTGTGCAGTAGTATTGCAAGCGACGATCAAAGGCTCAAGCTTTTCAAGGCAACGCCATGCGATAGCGTAATGGATCAAGCAGACTACGATAACTTCAAGTCATGGCATTCAAAAAATGTACAGTCGCTAAACGGGGCTAAGCTTGAGCCGTACGATAACTTTGTTAAATATCCCTACAACGCGGCCATGTCTGTTTCATGGTCTAGGGCGTACTACATGTCTGAGGGTTGTGAAATAGCCAGGATTCTTTTGGAGAAAAAAGGTAATGGAAATAAAGCATTAAAAAATTCCGTCAAAGAGCTAACGGTAGCATCAAAGAGAAATCAAGCATCAGGATCTCGTAGCTATCATATACCTGTCGAATTTGTTGGGCAGCGCTTGTACAGAGTAGTTGTATATAGCTTAGTTGCACTTATTTTCATTTTTACCTCAAGCCTGCTTAGTCATTACTCATCAGATATTATTGTGAATACTGACGTAGGCATGAAAATGATATTTATATATTTCGCAATAGGTGCGACCACTGGATCCGTATACTTAATATTGAGGTATGTGTTTAAGTTCATCGCTTACTTGAAAGACAGTACGGCGTATGCGACATCAGGCTTTAACAATCTTTACATATATGAACCAGATGTCACTATGCACGATTCAAGCATTCCAAGATAGCAATGTATGTGAATACCACTAAGTTGTGACTGTAAAATAAATGGGACTTTATAGACATATGAAATACTGGATCAACGTCGTTAGCCAAGATCATGTTCTCGCAGCCGTCGAAGGTGGCTTTACGCAGGCCAATCACGGCAAGCCATGGGCCCTAAAGAAAATGATGAAGAACGACTGGCTAATCTTTTATTCTCCGAAAACAAAACTTGAAGGCGGCGAGCCGGTACAATCATTCACGGCCATCGGGCAAGTGATTGATGACGAAGCCTACGAGGCCGAGCAAACACCAACCTTTCATCCGTGGCGCCGCAATATGCGCTATGAAAAAGCACAGCTGGCATCAATTCGTCCGCTGATTGATTCGCTTGAATTTATTGAAAACAAACTCCAGTGGGGATATAGGTTCCGATTAGGTGTCATAGAGATTAATCAACACGACTTTGAATTGATAAAAAAAGTGATGACAACGTAAGCTATGGCCGATGTGATATTTTCAAAATAATGATCAAAATTATATCTTTTAAATTTAGTATTTTAAGCTTGTCATCAAGAATATGTCATGTGCTATAGTTTAGCTATAAAGGAGTCATAATGAGTTCGTACGTAAAACTGTTGAAATCTGTACTGCCACACTTAGATCAGGGAGAAACAATTCAAGGGTCTGTATTTGGCGCTTACGAGACTAAAATTCTTGGACAAGATTCAGTGAGAAATGGTGTATTTGTTGCTACAGAGTCTAGATTGGTATTTTTTGCAAAAAAGATCACGGGCTATGATCTTGAAGTTCTCCCTTATTCAAACATATCTTCGATTGAAATGGGTAAGAATATAATGGGCCACCATATATCACTTTTTGTTACGGGCAATAAGGTTGCGATAAAGTGGATTAATAAGGGTGATATTGTTGCGTTTGTTGAATATGTCAAAAAAAATATTGGCAAAACCCACAATCAGACCAATTCGGCCTCTATGGATAATAATATCGCACACCTTAAACAATTAGCAGAGTTAAGGGATCAGGGCGTTCTTACTGAAGACGAATTTACTGCAAAGAAAAAACAAATCTTAGGGCTTTAGCCCGGCCTCTGTTTATTGGAAGGAGTGTAGTGTGGTGCGCAAAAGTAAAGCAATAGATATAAGTCTTGGTGCGGTAGTAATGTCACTCGTTAAAGGTAGTGGAATGACTAATAAGATAACAGAAGAGATTCAGCCTAAGCGCACCGTTTATTATTCCTCAATTCTGGCGCTATCAAGTGCGGCACTAGCTTATCTTGGTCAGTATGCATTATCGACTCAGGGTGATGCATATAACACCCTCATTGCATTTTCTGTTTTATTTTTTGGACTCACGCTTGTCACCTTGATTGTTATATATTTTTTACAAGTAATACATGGAGTGCACTGGGGTAAAGTTATGGGTGCTTATGAAAAAATAACCAATGAAGGCCCTCTTGAGGATGCTATGAAGGCGTTAGATCATGAGTATTTCAAGAAAAACCCAGAAGAGAAACAGCCATTTCGGGTATCAATGTACATATCAGCAAGATTACTCGGTATTGAAACTATACTAGATTTTTTGCTGCTCACATTCGTTTCATTAGCTGTAGTTACTTACACTGTAATGTTAATACTTTCATTTCTTGGCTAAATAAAGTAGCCGTCATATTAAGCATTGGAAAGAAAAGAGGTCGTTCAGCGTTCGACATTTTCCTCTTTCGTCCTTTCGGATAGATGGGGAGATGTCTGGGCTGAACGACCTAATGGTCGGCAAGAGCTGATGGCTCTAGTTGTTGTGGAGGTTTTTGCTGCGTCGCACCGTGCGGTGTCGCGACTCTTCGGGTGTGTAGGCCCGGATCCGTAACATTGCCCGTGCGGTGGACATGTCGTCGATGACCCTCTTGTGCTCGATCATGTGCTCGTAGTGCACGACCAGGCGGGTTGCTTCTTCCCTGTATGGGATGGTGGTCGCGTAGGGTACGGCGATGGCTATGATGAAGTCTGCGCGACTCATCGTGTCCCAGCCGGCTGCGCCGACTGTCTGCATGAACTGCTCCTGAGCGAGGCTGAACTGCTCGTCACTCATTACCGATTCTGTTTGTACTGCATTCTCGTTCAACTACTCGTCCTTTCATAGACATACGTGGGAATAGAAAATACTATCCTTCTTATAGCATATTTACTATTAAAAGTCAATTTGGTAGCTGGCTATATCTGTTTGACAATAGTCTAGCGACTCGCTTAAAACTTCACCTCGAAGATACGATGAAGCACCTACAGGCTGTACCGGTGAGCGTAGACATCAGCGCATAGACGTATCGCTACACTGATCTATGTATTAGTGCTCATGTTTGACATGCCACACTTATGACATCATAATTATAGTATTGTCCCTTCCTAATTCGAGTGAAAGAAGAGTGTATGCCATTCAAAGTATCTATTGGCAGTATGTTGATCGGCGTGGTACTTGGTATCGCTGGCTCGGTTATTGGAGTAGTTGTCACTAATATGACCCTTCCAGAACAGTCCGACGACTACATCTACACGAAGTTCAACTCTGAGTATCTGCAGCCGCTGGTGCCACCGTCCGAGTTTGAAATTCAATCCAGTCGTAGCCTCGGCGCGTTCTTCTCGGTGGAGACCGTGACGGACGCTACAACGACGATCATCTTCAATGATGCCGCCACTGCACCGTGCCGATTCGAACTCCCGACCAACGCCGTCACGATTGTAGGGGAGATGCATGGCGCGTCGTTCCTTAGGTTGAGCTACGATGATGGGGTTAATGAAAGTGACCTGCAGTCGTGTGCCGACCTGACCACCAACCTCAAGTCTGTCGAGATCACGCCAGAGCCCGAGGTAGCTGCACAATTCGCTCGATAGATGGACATGACCGTCACCAGCAAGTCGAGCAATAGAATATCGCTCCTTGTGTTTGGGGCGGTATTTTATATTCAATACACATATTACATTGACAGGCGAGGTACATCGGCCTACAATATAATCATGAACAACAGCAAACTCACTTCTGATCTACTGCGTGGTCACACCGACACGATCATCTTGAAATTGCTATTATCTGGCGACAAATATGGGTATGAAATCACCAAACTCGTTGCCGAGCTCTCTGGCAACAACTATGAACTAAAAGAAGCTACCCTCTACTCAAGTTTCAAACGCCTAGAGGCTGATAATCATATCATCTCATACTGGGGCGACGAATCGCAAGGTGGGCGGCGCAAGTACTACCGCATCACCAATAGCGGACGTGACCGGTATAAACAGAATCGACTGAACTGGGATAACGCAAAAGTAACACTAGAACATTTATTGTAAGGGGGAATATGGAAAAGGATTTAACAACATTTATCAACGAAGTATTTAAGCCGTACGGTGACTTCCCGGCCAAAGCTGACGTCACACGCGAGCTGCTGACGAACCTACAGGATAAATATAAAGATCTCAAGACACAGGGGTTGTCTGATCAGGGCGCCTACCAGCAAACGATCGACTCGTTTGGCGACGCCAGTGAGATTATGGACGAAATAGGGCATACTGCCGCACCAAGTAACGACAACGCTATCTCTACCGTCCATAAGTTCAAAGGCGTTGCACTAGAGGAATCTGACCTTAGCGGTGTAAACCTAAAAGATGCTAACTTTAGTGGCAGCGCGATTCAAAAAGCTAACTTTGATGATACTAACCTGACTGGTGCAAAGTTTGTTGCCTCTGCAATTTCGAATGCAACATTCAATAGTGCGCAGCTACAAGATACGATCTTTAAAAGTAGTGACATCCGATTCGGTAGTTTTAACGCCGCAAAACTTGTAAAGGTACAAGCGAAATCATCCGCCCTGCAAAGCGCTACCTTCGCCGGTGCAACAATTAGTGGATCCAACTTTAAAACATCCGACTTTACTGATGCGTCATTTGATAACGCCACGATTACCGATACGGTCTTCCAAAGTTGCAGCTTGACACGAACATCGTTCAGCGGGGCAATACTGACGAACGTATCTCTTCATTATAGCGAGGTGAAACACACTAATTTTGACGGTGCTTCGATGGACAAGGTGACCTACGCATTCTTGAAAAAGACGAACGCCAACCTAGATAACGTCACGGTTATATAACGATTAAAATTTCTATAAAAATGTTGACGACGATTATCGAAATTGGTATATTTATTTACGGAAGATCAAGTGATACAGCGCACAAGATCATTATATGTAACCAATCAAGTTCAATAGTTCAGTTATTTAGTTCGTAGGTTACATCTGTTGGTGCAAATCTTCCTTATACGAGACACGAAAGTGTCTCGTATTTAATTTCAGGTAATCTACTTGTTGTGAAACGGACTAAAAATCCGTAGTTTACCGTGTAGGTATTGCGAGTTCGTCACGACAACAACTGCGACTAACCATGCACCGCTGACTAACCAGCCAGCAACGATATCAGTCGGGTAGTGGACGCCGAGATATAGCCGTGATAGTCCGATGACAAGGACATATAGGCTGGCAGCGACTGCGACTGGCCAGCGATAGCGCGTCGCCCAAAAGATATAGATAACGACGAGTCCTAGGGCGGCACTGAGCATTGCGTGTCCACTTGGGAATGAGTAGCTAGTTTCGACGATTAACTGCTCCCACAGGTCAGGACGTGAGCGCTCAAAGACTAGTTTCAAGATGAGGTTCAATAATGCCGCGCCGCCAACAGTTAAGGCGAGGACAAATGCAGCTCGACGTTTGTGTCGAAGGATGAGTACAGCTAATAGTCCTAATGTAAGTGTGATGATACCAATAACACCACCAAGTTGCGTTACGATCACGAAGAAAGTATCCCAAACACTCGTTGAGAATCCATTGATCGTTTGCAATATCGCATCATCGATCCCGAGCGTCTCGCCTTCGTGTACTTCATCGGCAATCTGACCGAAGCCAATCAAACAAGCTAAAAAGATCAAGAAATATACAGCAAGGCTGACTAATTTGTGATCGGACATGTACTGAAAAAGTTTTTGCATTATGGTTTATTGTAACAAAAAGGATTAACAAAATAGACTCCCCGGAATGAGGAGTCTATTTTGTTATAAGTCTACGATCTATTCGACCGCGAAAAGTTCGATATCAAACACCAGGTCGCTATTAGCCGGGATCATCGCAGATGCACGACGACTACCGTAAGCCATGGCCGCAGGGATCATCAGGCGGCGTGTGCCACCGATCTTCATGCCAGGAACACCTTTTGTCCAGCCTTCGATTACTTCGTCGAGGCCGAAGGTGACAACGTTACCAGCGTAATCTTTGCTGCTTTCGAAAATAGTACCGTCCGCAACCAGTGCGCCGGTGTAGTGAGCGGTGATAGTTGCGCCAACTGGGACTTCGATGCCGTCACCAACCACGAGGTCGATAACTTCAAGTTCAGCTACTTTGTTCTTTTTGCCATATGGCGTGAAATCTTGCAGGGGAGTGCCCTTGAGTTTTGAGTTTTTCATATGTATCTATTGTAGCAAGGTATCTGTATATTGACAAAATAACGTAATCTATTATAGTACATATATTCCATTCGGCCCAACCAGGAGATGAAATGTACCTACTGAGTAAAACGCAGACAATCCTTCTCGGTGCCGTACTGGTGTCGCTATATGGTTTGCTGTGTAGCTTTATTATCGATGCGTTCGCCAAAGAATCGGTCGGCGATCTGCTCTTTGGTTTCGGGTCTTGTATCGTGTATGCGTTTTTTGGGCTGGAGTACTATCGAGCCTTCAAGCGACGTATGTATGACCGCAGTTACCACAAGGCAAAAACCGCTTTTCAGGATGCGTTCACCGCGTACCTACCTGTAGCCGGCAAGACCAAGTTCGTTCATGGGGGTGTCAAGATATACGCGCGACGCGACGCCAAGCCGCCATTCAGTGACTTCTTCTCACTCTTTGTTGTTAAGGACAGAGAAGAGAGCTACGACGAAGAGACGCTTGCTCGTGTGTCGATGATATCGATGTACTGCTACAGTTTCAGGAAGAGCTTTCACCACGTAGACAAGTCCTATAGCGTCATCGTGCTCCGCTCGGTGAAGGAGCTGGGGTCGAGCGAGCTTACGAGGACAACCGACCCCGAACCTGTCATATCGAACCGACAAAAGCGACTAGCGCTACGCAAAACACCCGAAGCACTCCGCTGGGCATCTATTGATGAAATAGACGAACTGACTGCGCTCCTGGTTGATGAGAAGAAAGGAATCGTCTCGTAATGAGACTCGCTGACCGAGTACGGTCTTTTCTTGTGTCAAAAAATAATTATCATAGATATTTGCTATAGTGGACTAATGAAAAAGATTTTTAACCACTCATCACAATCAGGTAAAGTTCACGTTAAGTTCTTTTGGCTGGCAAGTATCATTATCAGTATCGTGCTGACGGTGATTATCAATCTTATTATCTTTATCGCTCAGCAATAGTTATTTAGGCTGTTGTCCTAGCGCGGGTTTGATTTTCTAGTCGGAAATTAATCTCAGCGCCAATTAGAATGGCGAAAGCTGTCAGGTTTAACCATGTCATCATGACGATAATGCCCGCAAAGACACTATACGAATCGGTGAAGTGTGCAAAGTAACGAGCATACACGAAAAATAACGTCGTTCCTAGTAGCCAGATAATGGTCGCAATACTCGAGCCCCACGTGACCCATTGCCAGTGAGGATTTTTACGGTCAGGCGCATATCGGTAAAAGACGGCTAGCGCCGACGCTACCAGCGCAGCAATAAATACCCATCGAATGACGATAATACCCATCGCAACAACTTCGGGGACACCGAGCGATACGAGGAATGATTCGCTGAGGACAAGAAGTCCGACAACGATAATCGCGATAACACCACCGGCAACAATAAAGAATAGACTGGTCAGACGAAGCTGGACGAACGTACGTGTCTCGTCAGTCTCGTAGATAGCGTTGGCCGCGCTAATAATATTACTAACGGCGCCGGACAGGCTAATCAGCGAGATTAGGATACCAAAAACGATAATAAATACACCCGATGATGGATTCGCCAAGGCGGCTTCGAGTTGTGTCGAAATGAGATGTCCGATATCGGACGGCAGATATGTCTCGATAACTTCGAATGCTTTGTGAAGGTCTGATCCGGAAATTGCAAAACTCAGGATCGCAACCAGCGCAGCAATGGCTGGAAAAGTTGCGAGTGTCGCAAAGTAGGCGATACCGGCTGCTAGGATACCGATACGTTTGGATTTGATGGCATTTTTAGTTTCGTTTAAAGCGCTTTTCCAGTCCTTGACGGCAAATTTACGCGGAGTCCGAGCGAATGATTTCGTCTCGTCGGCAATGATGTCTTGGGCACGCGAATAGAGGTTTTTAATAGTAAACATAGTAAAGATTATACACTTTCCGACGTTGTGGTGCGTCCACTAGTTCCGATATTATCAAGAATTGTCGCATGGACATCAGGGTCGTTCATGATCCTAAAATGACCGTAGGTCGACAGCTGAATATTCTTTGCTCCTTCAAGTTTGCTACCTCCGGGAATATGTGGGTCGAACTGTCCATAGATCGATACGATGCGACTGTTAGCCAGTTCGTCATGAGCAAGGGAAGTGAGAATTTTTGAATGGGGGGTAAAGATGCGCAGTGAGCGAATAGGTAAGAAATACGCATAAAACGAGCCAGAAAACGGTGTATTGAGCGTAATAAGTTGACGTATAGTCGATTGGTCAGCGAATAGCGCGAGGAGGTACTTACCAATCAGGCCGCCTTTGCTGTGAGCGATGATAGTGATGTCGGAAAGTTCGTTCGCTGTAATGTACTGCTTAACTACTTTGGCCATCGCCTCGACGGTACCACGGTTATAACCCAGTCCGTCGATGATATGAACATCAAAACCATGTGTGGCGAGGAGCTTCGCGACTGGCCGCATAAAGCGCCAGTTCTCATATACACCAGGGATTAGAATGATCGAACGCCCATCGTCTGTGCGGTACTGATCGGGTTTGCTTCTACTCAGGATACCTAAGACCTGTTCTTTTGCGACGTAGATATAATCCAGTGCCCAGAAGTAAAGATTGATGATTAGTTGCCTCATGATTCAATAAAATCTCGAGTCATAGTCAATAGTGCGGCTGGCTTTTCTTGTTGCAAAAGGTGTGGCGCATTAGCCAATATGGCCGAATGTCCAGTGGAGGTAATGGCCGCGAGGTGATCAATCCATGCTTTGGGAACAATTTTGTCACGGGCGCCGGTAACAAACAGGATAGGTAAGTTAATCTTGCTTACGACGTCTTCGATATGATCATCGACCATGAATTTTGAGGTAATTAAAAATCGTCGAACACCCATACGTGCGTAGTTAACAAAGACGATAAGGTTGGTCGCAAGTGACTCGTGAAAGGTGTCTTGAAAAAGCCTAAAACCCTGCGCGAGCACGGTACGCTCTTTGTTATTGACTGTCGGAGCAAGCAGAATAACTTTTTTAAATAAATCAGGCGAAGCTACAACCGTGTGCGCCACGACCTGGCACCCCATTGATTGTCCCATAATGACGCTACCTGTGATGCCACTGGCGAGAATGTACTGGCGTAGTACATCTGATAGCTGTACGATCGTTAGCGGCTTTTTTGGTTTTGGTGTTTTTCCGTATCCCGGTAAATCGATAATATATACATCGTAATGTGACGCGAGCTCCTTGGTAAATTTGAGGTAGTAGTCACCCGACACGCCAAGGCCGTGTACCAGAATGACGGGGGGCTTGCCGGAGACAATAGAGCGTACATGAACTGTATCGTTGCCGACAACGAAAGGAACTCTTTCCATACGTTCCTTTCTAGAATAGTTGGGTGATTATTCACTTATTATACGTCATAATTGCGCGTATAATAATAATATGAATAGCGAGGATATCATCAGCTATAACGCGCGGCAATCCGATGAACAAAAGCGGATCTGCGAAATACTGATGCACGAAATCGCTGAATCTTTACCTGAAGCAAGTGTTAAATTGTACCATGCGTCACCCGTTTGGTTTATTGATGGTAATCCGATTGTTGGTTACGGCGTTAACAAGGGCTATGTAAATTTATTGTTTTGGAGCGGGCAATCATTTAATGATTCCAGACTACGCCCACAGGGTAAGTTTAAAGCCGCAGGCGTCAGTTACGGCGTTATTGAAGCACTAAATATCTATACTCTGCGTGCATGGCTGAAAAAGTCAGCAACAATTCAATGGGATTACAAGAATTTGCGTGCTCGTGAGGGCGAGCTGCGAGCGATTACTTTGTAGGACGAAGTCGTGAAATAGAGGCGCGCGAACGATACAGTTCTGGACCGTAAAGTAAAAATCCAATAGACACGATGATCGAGAGGAATTCAAGTATTGTAATCGCAGTTGGTGGTGGTGTGGTAAAGAAGAACCCACCTTGGTCGCCAGCAACCAGGAACAACATGATAATCGCATTGATCACAACAAAGATACCAGCAAGGCGCGGCTTGATAAATAAGAAGATAGCTGCGGCAATTGGCAATCCGAGTGAGGCAGTGATAAAGAATGGCACTATCGCGTATGTGCGCAGATCAGCCGTGCGTGGCTCAAGTCCAAGCGGTGTGAGCAAGTATCCGAAAACGATTGCGAAAACGAGCAATGTGGCGACGATAGTGCGGGGAGTGAGATGTTTCATATAAGCGTAAGTATATCAAAAAAGCCCCCAATTCGGAGGCTTTTATGATCTCGATGAATGTTATCCGTGAATAACGACTGGTTCGGCCGAGACGGTGCGAGTCTTTGGTTGACGAACCACAAAGAAGGCAACCAGGGCAGCGGCAATCGCGAAGAAGGCGCCGACAAAGAGGGCTGTTTGGTAGCCATCAACAACTGCTTCTTGAGCGCTTGCTACAACCGTAATACCGGCAGTTGTACTGGCTGCGATGCCCGATAGGATCGCCAGACCAAGTGCGCCACCAACTTGTTGCGCAGTATTCAGTAGTCCTGAAGCGAGGCCTGATTCGTGTTGTGGTACACCTGAGGTAGCAGCAACTGAGATCGAGACGAAGCTCATGGCTGCACCGAAGGCGAGCAACATAATGCCAGGCAGAACAGTTGTGAAGTAGTTACCGTCGACACTAATGTGGCTTAGGAACAACAACGCAATCGCGATAAACGATGGGCCAGCAACCATGAATGGCTTGTAGCCATACTTACCGATAAAGCGTGACATGTTAGTCGAGACGAGTGCAATCACAATCGTAAATGGCAGGAAGCTGAGGCCGGTTTGGAGTGGACTGTATCCTTTAATCTCTTGAAGGTAGAGTGAGATAAAGAAGAACATCGAGAACATGGCAGCAGTAATTGGGAGCTGGGTGATGTTCGCACCGGTCAGGTTGCGGATCTTGAAGATCGATAGCGGCATCAGCGGGTGCTTTGAACGTGACTCGTTAATAACGAATAGGACGAGCAGAACAATAGCAGCGGCAATCAAACCGATTGTCCCAAACGATGTCCAGCCCCATTCAGGTGCCTTGGTGATGGCAAAGACGAGTGTCATTAGTCCACCGGTTACCAGAGCTGCGCCAGGCAAGTCGAGGTCATTGTGATCAACGGTTGATTTGTGTTGTGGGACGAAACGAAGCGCTAGGTAGGTGAGGACGATACCAACGGGAACGTTGATAAAGAAGTCCCAACGCCAACCAAGGTACTGAGTGAGCAGCCCGCCGAACAGTAGTCCGGCAGCAGCACCACCAGCAGCAACGGCTGACCAGACACCAAGGGCGCGGTTACGATCTTTACCTTCGCGGAACTCGGTCAGTACGATCGAGAGGGCAGCCGGTGACATGAAGGCAGCAGCCAGACCTTGAACGGCGCGGGCGGCAATCATCATGGTTTCATTTTGAGCGGCACCAACGAACATCGAGGCAATAGTGAAACTGACCAGTCCGATGATGAAGATCTTGCGGCGACCGAAAAGGTCGGCTGCGCGTCCACCGAATAGCAGGAAGCCACCAAAGGCTAATGTATACGCGGTGACGATCCATTGTAAGTTTTCTGTACTAAAATGCAGGCTTTGCATGATAGCCGGCAGGGCGACGTTGACGATTGAGGCGTCAAGTACGACCATAAATTGGGCAAGCGCGAGGATACCCAGGAGTAATCCTTTGTGTGTTGTCTTCATATAATCCTTATACGTATTGTTTAATTGTTTGGAAACTTTAAGTCTCGGGCAATTGTTTTGGCCTGGGCACCGACTCGCTTTGCGAGTGCCTCATCGCCGCTTTCAACTGCGCGCCAGTAACTAAGTTTGATACGAACATATTCTTCTCGGAGGTTCAGGAACTTCGCTTCGCTTTGGATGCGGTCGTGTTGGGCCTGGAGTAATGCGATCTGTTCCTGGGCAGCATCGGCACCGTGGGTGCGGTTCTGTAGGTACGTACGCATGTCATCAATCGACAAGCCAGTTGCGTTCAAGCAAGCGATGGCATCAAGCAAGTTGATGTTATCTTCGCTGTACACACGATGTTTACTACTGTTATCACGAGCCACGGCATCAATGATTCCGATTGATTCGTAATAACGGAGTGTCGATTCGGGCAAGCCACATTGTTCTGAAGCTTCTTTGATCGTATATGTTTGCACTAACTCTTGTTCTGCACTCATAAAAACTATTGTACATACTTAAAGTACTTTAAGCAATGCTATATAAAATAAAGTGATTTATTTATTCGTGAGGATATTAACCAACCAGGTGACGCCGTATTTGTCCGTCAACATGCCAAAAGTGTCACCCCAGGGTGCTTTGGTTAGTGGTTCACCGATAGTGCCGCCATCGCTCAGCTTCTCAAAATAAGTGTTTAGTGCAGCTCCGTCGGTACCACTAAGAGACATGCTGATATTGGAGGTGGGGGATAGTTCCATTCGATTTGGCGTATCTGCTGCCATAAACGTCACGTCGTTGTCTCCCTTGAGGACGGAGTGCATAATTTTATCCTGCTCAGTCGGATCATCTGAGGCATGGAATTCTCCAAAAGTACTCAGCTCGAGTGTGCCGCCAAAAACTGAGTGATAAAACTCCATAACCTCTTTGGTAGTGTCTCTAAAATTAAGATACGGGTTTAGTGAAATGCTCATACATGTCCTCCTGTTTATACTATCTATTATAGCGTAAGGGCATTGACGGCGAAATTAAGGTATAATGGATAAGTACTTTTCGGAACACAGATCGTCAGGAGACACATTGTATGTTTGGATTAGCGGAAAACCTAAAGCGCTGTTTTACACGGCCTCCGTCTTATTCATGCCTGTCATTACACTGGTCGATAGCCTCGGTTATCTCAGTGGACACATAAAAATTGGAGAAAAAGCTACATGGAACGACGAGTTACTGCGCATCGCGCATGACACTCGAAAGGTTGAGATTGGAGTTGGGTTGATAAATATCGCCTACACCTGTTTCTCAATTGTATGGTTTTTACTGGGGGTAAGTTTTTTTGTACCATCGTTTGTGTTGCACTGCGTGCTGGGGATTTTTGCCACGCTGGTAGCGACGTATACAGCTTTCGTTTTCCAATGGTCGATTACTCACGAAGTAGATCCCATTAATGGAACACGACGAATCTTGACGACGGTCGAATAAATACACGGTGGGAGTCGCAGTGCGAAAGCATTGCTACTCCCACCATATTTAATTTGTGCTGAAATTATTGATATACTGAACTAATGAATACTACTCCCTCAGCAACACCCGACACTCCATCAACTGATTCAATTAACTCACTTGTCACCGGTCTCTACTGGCGCAAAAATCTTTGGAACGGTGCGGCCACAGTGCCCGCTATTCTGAGTTTTGAGAACGAAGCGGTCACTATGACAGACAAGAAGGCGCAGGTCTTTAGTGTGCCACTCAGCAGCATCCAGGCGCGTATTACACTACTCGGGACACTCATTTTGACGGTTGAAGGCAAGCAGTATGCCTTCGTCGGTACCGGATCTGGTATCTCAAGTCAGTTTAGTGCCGAACAGCAGGCGACATTGCTCGGTGCTGGCCAGAACGATGCAACTAATCTTACTAAAACCGGCACCGTCGGCGCTGCAGGCGGTGGGGTCGTTGGTGCGATTGCTGGGCAAGGCGCTGGTGCAGCAACGAGTATAGCTGGCGCAGGCTTGATGGCTGCAGGATACTTCGTTGGCCTCGGTGCAATCAAAAAGTGGCAAGAACTATTGGTACAAAAAGGCATCATTGATGCTAAAGACCGATCAAAAATTGGTCGCAACGCTGCGATCTTCTTTGTCGTTTTAGTCGTCGTTGTCTTTGGTGCTACAGCCATCTTGTCAGCCCTTTTCGACAAATCTTAACGCATATTAAAATAATATACGCTCCCGCGATTACTATCTTGCATAGTAATTAGCGCGGAGCGTATACTTATATCAGACGACATACTCACTGGCCGCAGGGCTAAGCGTCCCTGGAAGTCTTTATACAATCTCAGTTTCCTGTCGCGAGCACGTTACCAACGGTTTCCGTCTCCACCAGGCAGCTACATACCAAAACCCGTTACAGCTAGACGTCTCGTTTTAGTTGTTTTTTATTTATAAAATTATAGAAATTATCGGAGAAGTATATGTATGAAGAGACAGACCAAACAGCGTGGAGTGACTACCTTGAAACACCTCGTCGTGGTGGGACGGCAATGAAGCTTGATCGTATCCTCAAGCGCCGCATGAAAGCTTTTATCAAAGCCCGTCACATGAGTCAATTGCACCTCGATATCTAGTCAGTGCAGCATATATAAAAGCCCTCACCGGTAAAGGTGGGGGCTTTTTGCTATACTACAGTAATGCCCAAGTATCCCCGTAAGTCTGATTACAACACCTACACACCGAAACTTCCCTGCGAAGGCAAGCGGGTGTTTGCAAGTGAAAAGATAGCACTCGAGGCAGCCGAGTTGCGGATGCTTGATCACTTAGGTCTCGAAATAGCCGTCTACCAATGCAATGTTTGTGGTCATTGGCATTTAACAAGCGTCAAGAAAAATATCCGGTAATACATATTAGCCGGCAGTGATGAAGGCGGAATCGTGATTGAGGTTCACTGTTACCGTTTGCTCGCCGACAACGAATTCATAATGAGCGCTTTTTTCATTAACGGGGACGTAGACTCCGCCTAAAGAGATGACGCTATTATCGTCAGTCACTAGCTGTACTTTTACGCCCGCAATGTCGTTGCCATTCTCAAAGTAAACCGGGGTAAATGCTAGTTGTGAGGCCTTTTTGTGTGTTTCTCCATGGTCGGAAATACCATCGGTAGAGGTCGGTAGATCGAATGGTGCGCTGATGTCGAGTGAAGCGATAGTCGTAAACGAGGTTCCTCTATAGAACGATACGTCACCATTGGCTAAGTTCTTCGTCTCGTCGTAAAAGTTTTCTGTATCAAGTTCACGAAATGGCCAAAGGAGCTCACTGATATGAATCGGATTGAGTTTGTCGTACTCGGGAGTGTCGGTAGGGTATCCCATAACTTCCGCGCTTTGATACTCGGCATAGCTGCCGCCTGCGACATATGTCGGAATATCGAGCGATGTAACGCGCTGGCTTTCCCTACGTTGAAACCAGTCTGAAATATCAGTGTCCTCGTTATGCAGCGCTCCGCTGTGACCAATGCCGTATAGGTGCAACAATTCATGAGCCGCGATAGTCGTCACGATAGCCGGATTTGATTCATCGCTGACGTTAAATGCCTCGGCATACCGATAGTGCCCGCCAGAGGCAACGCCACCAACGGTCTCATTGCATGACGGCATGGCTTCTAGTCCTACAATGCTATCGTAGGCATTGAGCTCGGGCATAACGGCATTAGCGATGTATGAGCCATAGTCAGCCTCTTTGGTGTAATCAATGCAGTTGTCGGGACTTTCTTCGGCATGCAGTGCAATCGCTTCATCGGATGGGGTAATTACGGTTACCTCAAGATTCATAACACGAGCGGTCATGTCTTCAACTCTCGCTTCAAGGCTCTTAGCAATGGCTTCGGCAGCATCCTCGTCGAGCGCATAGTTAACGATGGCAACATCCATATCTTCATAAACTGCCTTGCATTCAAGCGCTTCAGCCTGTTGCTGAGCCTGATCCGTCAGCTCAAGGGTTTCAGTCGGTATACAGTCTGACGACAGTGAGCGAAAGTTGCGAAGGGGATTGCTCGATTCAGCGTTTGTATCGCTAACGTCAGTCACAAATAAATACCCAGATACGAGCAAGGATAATCCGCCCAGACCGGCCACAAGTCGTGTTGGGATCCTCGGTGCAATTTCAGTAGATCGCTGCGTATATGAGCGATACTTTTCGGAGGTAGCGTGGCTGTGTATTCGTCTCATAACTGAAGTAATTCTGATGATATTATAGAATATGAGTTGAAATATGTCAATATTTATGCTATCCTGTATCCAACTCAGTGAGCCATCTCAACGAGCGCATTTCGGTCAATCGAGCTTCCAGCTCTTGGCTGGACACACAACTTAGGAGTGACATGTCATACAGAGCCGGCCTGATACGTCGACAAGCAAGAGATAGAGCTGCACAACGCAACACCGCGACAATTAAGGAGATCAGAAAAGAGCTAGGTTGGAACTTAGTAGCAATCGCGGCCTTTATGGTGAATATCGTGCTGTCTTTGCTGAACGCAGTTCACTTCGTCTTCGTGATCGAGCTGTATCCAGCTACCATGGATGATAACACGTTGCGTTCATCGCTGTGGTCATGTGGTTGGCTGATCATATCAGTAGTGCTGGTGACGATATATGCCACTCGGCGCAGTGCGCTGCAACAGCACCTACGTCAGGCACAGCGATGACAGTCCAGGTTCCGCCCCCATCGATTAACGTATCGAGCAAAGATGCTCTACGTCGTATGATGTGGGGCTTTTTGTTTGCTCAAAAATAAGTATTAAGCGACTTTAATGTCGTGCTTGTCGAAGGCAGATATCAGGCGTTTGCGCATTTCAGCGGTAACTGACCATTGGTCTGATGGCTGTGTCTTACCAACAATTGTAATTTCAATGCTTGTGCCCGTGAAAGCTCCAATCGAGCTAAACTGCGGTGGACTAAGGATACGACCTTTCCACTTACTGTCGTCGGTCAGGCTGTCACCGACTTGATTGATGACACTAATGGCATTATCGAGGTCAGTCGAGGCTTCGAGCATGATTGAAAAGTGCACCTTGCTGTAACCCATTGTCTTGTTGATGACATGAATAATTGAGCCGTTTGGAA
>Ga0247816_10000605_pt1 | contig 19644 bp, 21 predicted proteins | sample UWRJL209509C1_FD_179930 | JGI IMG/M metagenome (GOLD analysis project Ga0247816, IMG submission 179930) | Plant litter microbial communities from Arlington Agricultural Research Station in Wisconsin, United States - UWRJ-L209-509C-1 | ecosystem: Environmental > Terrestrial > Plant litter >...
CTCTAATTGTTTGATCTGACTTTCGACCTTACTTAATTTGTTTTGTAATGCTTTACCTTTTTTCTGATCTTCGTAAGAAGTTTTATTACTTTCTTTAGGAGCTGCGGCTTTGGCAACATCTTTTTTCTCTACTTCACGCATGTTTTCGAGATTGCGTTGTTCTAAGAAATAATTGATGTCTCCTAAATATTCTTTTATTTTTTGATCTTTGAATTCGTAAACGATATTCGACATTCCCTGAAGGAAATCTCTATCGTGAGAAACCAATAATAAAGTTCCGCCAAATTTTTGAAGTGCCGCTTTTAGAACGTTTTTAGATTTAATATCTAAGTGATTCGTAGGCTCATCCATAAGCAAAACATTGATAGGCTGTAACAACAACTTACAAAGTGCCAAACGGTTACGCTCGCCTCCTGAAAGTACTTTTACTTTTTTCTCGACATCATCGCCACGAAATAAAAACGATCCTAACATATCACGAACTTTAGATCGGTTGGTATCCATTGCCGCATCTTCCATAGTTTGAAGCAAGGTGATTTCACCATCAAGATATTCGGCCTGATTTTGGGCAAAATAACCTAATTGTACATTGTGCCCTAATTTGATATTTCCCTGGTACTCAAACTCGTTTACAATGGCTTTAATAAAAGTTGACTTTCCTTGTCCGTTTTGCCCAACAAAAGCAATTTTACTTCCGCGTTCTACCAGTAAATCAATATCTTTTAAAATAACTTTATCGCCGTACGCTTTAGTCACATGTTCTGCTTCAACCACTACTCTTCCTGGTTCTTTTGAAACGGGAAAAGAAATATTCATTACAGAATTGTCGTCTTCATCGACTTCGATTCGTTCTACTTTATCTAATTTTTTAATCAACGATTGCGCCATTGAAGCTTTTGAAGCTTTTGCACGGAATTTCTCGATTAATTTTTCTGTTTCTTCAATTTTCTTTGCCTGATTTTTTTGAGTCGCTAATTGCTTCTCGCGAATTTCATGACGTAATTCTAAATATTGAGAATAAGGTTTATTGAAATCGTATGCTTTTCCTAATGAGATCTCGATGGTACGATTCGTAACATTATCAAGGAACATTTTATCGTGCGAAACGATTACTACAACTCCGGGATAATTACGAAGAAAACCTTCTAACCAAATAATACTTTCGATATCTAAGTGGTTGGTAGGCTCATCCAGAAGCAAAACATCATTTGACTGTAATAATAGTTTAGCCAGCTCGATACGCATTCTCCAACCTCCTGAAAATGTTTCGGTTTGGTTATTGAAAACTTCTCTTTTGAAACCTAATCCTAAAAGAATTTTCTCTGTATCTCCCACATAATTGTAACCTCCAAGAAGTTCAAAACGATGTGTGTAATCAGATAAATCTTCGATGATCTGGCTGTATTCTTCACTTTCATAATCGGTTCTGGTAACCAATTGATGATTGATTTGCTCTAGTTTTTTTTCAACAATTTTTATCTCTGTAAAAGCTTCATAAGCTTCTTCAAGAACAGTTCGTCCTTGCTCAAAATCGATATCCTGACGTAAAAAACCCATTCTGATATCTTTCTCCTGAGAAATAACTCCAGAGTCAGGAGCAAAATCTCCTGCTAACATTTTAAGCATGGTAGATTTTCCCGCACCATTTTTCCCGACAAGTCCTACGCGGTCGCCGGCGCCTAAACGAAAAGTAACTTCTTCAAATAAATATGTTCCTCCAAAAGAAACCGAAAGATTGTGTATATTAAGCATAATTTGTGACTATTAGTACAGGAAGTAAAGGTTTTAAGTACCTTATTTACTTTACTTTTTGAAAGTGCAAAAGTATGACATTTAATTGAAGTTTTAGCTTCTGTGTTAAAAACAAATAGTGAGGTAGTTTTAAACCGCTCTTTTGATAATTCCCATTAAAAGAGATTATAAAAAAAGGATGGAGAATCTTAAATGATTTTCCATCCTTTTTATTATCTAAAACTTTTATTTATTCTGCTGCCTCTTCTTTTGGCTCTGGTAATAAAATTGATAACAATACTGATATTACCAAGATTCCTCCAATAACAATTAAAGAGTAAATTGAATCGATATGGTAAAATGGAGCGATAATCATTTTTACACCAATAAACGAAAGGATAATTGCCAGTCCGTATTGTAATTTGCTGAACAAATGAATGAAATTGTCTAATAAAAAGAACAATGCTCTTAAACCTAAAATAGCAAAAATGTTAGATGTATAAAGGATAAACGGATCATTTGAAATCGCAAAAATAGCTGGAATAGAGTCAACTGCAAATAGTAAATCTGTAAACTCTATTACTGCTACCACAACTAAAAGTGGCGTTGCTAATTTTTTTCCGTTTTCGTATGTAAAGAATTTATCTCCATCGTATTTATCGCTGACACTGAAGAATCTTCTAATCAATCTTGCTCCTCTTGTATTGTTATAATCCTCATCATCGTCTTCATCACCAGCAGACCAGGATTTGATCCCAGCATATACCAGGAATAATCCAAATGCAGTCATGATTAAATTGATATCATATTTAAAACCTTCTAAACCGGCAAGGCTCAATAGTTTGTTTAGGTAAGTAAGCTCAATAAGGAATGCTCCTGAGAATATAAAAATAGCTCTTAGGACCAAAGCTCCTATAATTCCCCAAAATAAAACTTTATGCTTGTTTTCGTTTTGTACATCAAAAAACTTAAAAACTAATATAAAGACAAATAGATTATCTACAGAAAGTGCTTTCTCAATCCAATAAGCAGATTGAAACTCATAAAATTTGGCAGCTCCTGCATAGTGATAAATCAAACCACTAAAAATCATTGCTAAACTTATCCATACTAATGACCAGGTTATAGCTTCTTTATTGCTTACTGCATGGCTTTTCTTATTGAAAATTCCTAAATCCAGCAACAGCATGATTACTACTGCGACCGCAAATATTATTATTAAACCTGGATGTTCTGAAAAAATAGGGTGTTGATTCATTTTTAAATATTAATTAAATTAGATTGAAATTATTTATTAGCCATTGTAACTACTATAACTCTGCCGCCTTCTTCTTTAGAAAGCAGTATTTTTTTTCCATCTGTAAGCTCCAGCATTGTACCGATAGGAATTTCTTTATCTTCAGTAACATCTTTTAACGAGGTGAGTTTTTGATTGACAAATACCCATTTATCATTATAAAATGTAAAGTAACCTACAGGTACTTTTTGTTCTGCTGTGAGCTTCTCATTTCTGGCAATATTACGATTAACGTGCCATTGAAACAAGTATTGATCGTTGTATACCATTAATCTGTGATTTTCGGGTTTCCATACTGTTTCCTGGAACTGATAATACAAATCTAAAACCGGAAGCGTGCCTTTGTGAGCCGTATTACAAAATGGGCATCTTGGCGTATTGGTATTATCAAAAACATACCATTTTTGCTCGCAGGAAGTATTATGGCATTTTTGCATTAAATCTGTTGTTTTCAATAATGCTATTTCCCATTCTTCAGCATTTGGTCTTTGCATAGGATTGTGTAATCCGTCTATAAAAACTTTATCGAATAAGGTCTTTAGATAAGGACCTGTAATATCATAAGGTAGCTTCGTAATATCTGCCCAAGGTAAATCCCATTTTGAAACCTGATTGAGTTTTGGCCGGTTTGTCGCATCTGTTGGATGCTCTATAAACATTGCTTTTTCGCCCATCGACAGTAAATCATCTTTTTCAGTATCAAGATCATGTACTTTCCCTCCTTTTAAAGGATGCCTGTGCAATAAAAACATATAAATTAAAACCGGTAATGCATGCAAGTCTGTTAATCTGCTTGGTAATTTTCTATTTGGATCTGTTTTGCTCAGATGTTTTGTCGAAAGAACTTCGGGAGCGATAAACTCGGCTGTTCCAATTACTTCTGCCGGAAATAATCCCGGAACAACTAATCCGTCTAAATCAATCATGCAGGCTGATTTACTAATGGGATCTATCAGAACATTATTGTATGATAAATCAGAATGTGCCAGTCCCATTGCGTGCATCTTTTTTACGCCGCGGGTCAGATTAACGCTCACCTGAAAATAACTCAGCCAATCGCCCAGCTCCGATTTTGCCACACGAAGCGGAAAATGCGGATTTCTGAATTTTGGACCTGCAAACCATTTTCCATTCTTTTCTTTTCCCTGGATCAGATCGCTGGTTTCATATCCTTTTTTAAAGAAAAACTTATTATCATAAATAGGAACAATGATCCCCGTTAACCCCTTATATTCAATAACATCCGTTGGCCATCTGTAGACTTCATTTAGATAATAATCGCCGGCATCTCCGTTCTGAATCTGAGTTAAATATTTATTGGTGATTCTTTGTAATCTTTCTTTTTGATTAAAATCTAATTTATCCCTAAAAATAGCTACAACATATTTTCTGTCAGGACTAAAATAAACATCCTTTACACCACCGCGCATAGGCTCTCCATTATCAACAAACTGATAAGTTTTAGCGGCGTCATTAATTGATTTTACTGTAATCGTGCTCATACTTAATAAATTATAGCAAGGGTTCTGTCATCATGATTTCCCGGACTCCAAAAGTCCATCCAAGTCGAAAGCTGCGCTGCAATATCAGAATTTTCTTTATTAAAATCAACTTTAATTCCATCTTCATTTTTTCCTTTTAAATCTTCGAGGAATTCATTCCAATTTTCGATTTTTTCCAGATTGGCTTCCACTACAAATTTAGGATCGTAAATTCCGTCTGTCATCAACATTAAATAAGAGAAATCATCTACAAGTTTAAAACCAAATCGTGTCGAAAATTTATCACTCTGAAAAATCTCGGGCATGGTAATAAAACGGGTTCCGCCTCCAAAATCTCCCACATCAAGCCAGTTCATTAATTTAATTTCGTTTAGCTCTTTATTTAATAACCCTATTGGGCAATCACCGATTCCGAATGTTAGAATGGCATAACCAAAATCATATTTTTTAACTAAAGTAAAAATTAAGGTTGCATGGAAATTTTTTAGTTCTGTTTCGCTTTGTATCGCAAATTCTTCGATTTTCTGATGTGCAAAATGTGCCGCTTTCGAAAGGTTCTGGTAAGCGAAATGACTTATTCTCTTTGATGTTTCGTCAGTTATCTTATTGTTATGTTCTACCAGAACCTGATCGAACTCTTTTAGGTTTTCTGCATTTAAATTTTCTTCAAAATATTGTATTGCGGCATCACATGCTATTTTAGAACCTTTTCTTGATAATTTTGCAGAACCTGCACCATCTGAAACTGCTAAAGCACTCCAGCCAATTTCATTGAAATTTTTAAACGCAAAATCATCTTCTCTAAAAGCCCCTGTATTGGCATGGCTTCGACCGCGCTTAGAAGCTATTACAATATTTTTATCCAAAAACTGATCTAAAACTTCTACATTATCCGGTTTCCAGAAAGGATCATTTTTATCACTTTCAAGATTCTTCCACAATGATTTTGGATCCGGATTTATAATAAGGGTTATTATTTTTTCATTTAAAACTGAATCTTCCGGCTCGCCTTCAATTCTAAATAGTATTTTTATTTTTAAATCTCCGCTTATTTCAGGAACTCCGGTTAATTCATCATTCTCATTAAATTCAAGTCCGGTATTTTCTAAACCTTTAATTTGAAAGGAAACAAAATCACTCCAACCCAAAGTATTGAAATCAATTTTTGCATGATATTCTTTGTTCACCGTGCCATTTGGTATTGAGACAGTCTGCGTCAAAATATCGTCAATTCTATTTTTCAATATCCAATTCTGCATAATCATTTTTTGGTTTTCCTGAATTATTTTTACTGCATCAACATTTTTTTCATCAGACGCAAAGGCAGCAAAAAGAACCGCTTTATCTGCAGAAATGTCAATTTTCTTTTGGGCTAAAAAAGACTGAATATATCTTTTAGTTTCCTCCATGAAATTATCCTTGTGTTCTGTTTACATCAAATCCGCCTCCGTCACTACAACCATAACTCCCCTGGTTGTTACACCATGGACATGTACTCATATCCTCATTTCCAATACAATGTATTTTACCACAAACACAAACTGCAAAAGCAACTTGATTGCCACAGCATGGGCAGGTTGGTCCGCCAACAAGTTCGTCTGTATTTACTTTATTGCTAAAATTACCTGAATCTGCCAATTCAAAATAAGCATTATCAACCTGATAAGCACCCACTAACCTATAATTTTTAGATGACAATTCGATTCCCGCATAAATAGATTCTGCGATTGTCTTGCGGTATTTCATCAAATACGGTCTTTTTGTATTTTGGCATTTTCCGTTTAAAACCACAAAATTATCATCAACATACTGACGACTGGGAGTTTCTTTGGTCAAATCTATTTTCGAAAGTGTTTCTCCGTCTAATTTAGCCAATTCAAATCCACTGGAATTATTTTCTACACTTATACTACTTGTTTTAATGGAATCTGTTACCCATTTAAAAAACTCTTTGTAGGATTGTACATTTGTGTTTTTAAAATGAAGTACATTCTCTGTAAGCTCACCTAATAATTTTGTATCTGTTTCGTTTCCAAAAGAAATCGCAATTAAATTGGCTGTTCTCTGCCAGTTTTGTTTCCATTCGTTTATTGCTGCCTGACTGTCATCAGTAGGAACTCCGTCTGTAAATAAGAACACAATTGGTTTCCAATCGCCTTTTACTTCATAAGTCGTTTTAACAATATTAGTCCTTAATTCATGCATCAAATGTCCCAAACCTTTGCTTAATGATGTTCCGCTGCCAATTGGGAATTTTGGCGGATAAAAGCTCACTATTTCTTGTAAAGGAACTAATGTTTTGGGCTGTCCCGCAAAAACTATAATAGAAACAAAGACCGTTTCAAGAGCATGCGGATCTGTTTTTAATGCTTGAATAATAGTAGCCAATCCTTCTTCAACTTGTTGAATAGGCTCTCCAACCATCGACTCCGAAATATCGATTAAAAAATATATAGGCAATCTTCTCATTTTAAAGGAAATTTAATAACATTAAAAAAATAATTAAAAGTACAATCTGAGTCATATCAACTGCTAAACCAACTCCAACCTGAAAAGGTTTTATTATCGTTTTTAGAAAATTGAATATGGGCGAAAAAATACTATTGAAAAAATCAAAAATACTTCTGTACTGTGGATTCAATTTATCTTTGTAAGGCAGTAGTTTGGAGTACAAAAACAACCCAACAATTAAAATTTGAATAAATATTTTTACGAAATACATTATGAAACTGCGTTTATTAACTCGTTTGCAATTTGTTTAGAAACCAGTTCTTCATCGGCATTTATTTTCTTTGATCCATAAACAGAAACACCATTATTTATGGTCATAAAATTGATGGAAAAAGAAGCTCCGTAACATTTATTTCCGCTATTATACGGAACGGCATGCATTACTTTTATATACATACAATTTTGACGTATGATAATGTCGTCTATATAAAAATCTTGCTTTACGTAACTATTAAGCAAAGTACGTCTTGCACGTTCAATAGAAAAACCACTAATTCCTGCAGTTTTATAACAAATATTCAGACTGTCGATGTTCATATTTTCTAATTTTTCTTGTGGAGTAAATTCATGAACAACTTCATAAGTGGTATCTCTGTAAGAACTTCTGCCATTGTCATTTCCATACGAAGATTGATTTACTTTATGAACGATATGTACAATTATACTAATAATTGATATTAGAGTTCCTAACACTTCCATAATTAGATGACAACCGTAATTTCGCTTGGCGGTGGCGGCAATGTCACGCTTTCTCCCGTTCCCTGGCTTTTATTACCTTGTTCGATAGTTTCAGAAACCCATTTGAAAAATTGTTTCAATGTAGAACTATCAGCTGAAGCCAAATGCACTACATTATCTGTCAATTCTTTCAAAATATCATCGTTTGCCATGTGTCCGGCCGCACAGCCTACTACAGCACCAAAACTCATATTTCGTATCTCACGGGTTTTTTCTCTGTAAAACTGAATGTCTGAAGGTTTACCATCTGTAAAAACAAACAATAAAGGTTTCCAGTCGCCTTTTTGGGTTGCAGAACCTTTTATTACGTCTTTGTTTACTTTTTGAATAACAAAGTCTAATCCCGCTCCCGTATTGGTTGGGCCACTTTGCGGACAGGTAATTTCAGGAAGCTGAAAATTAACCAGCTCTGTGAGCGGAACTATTTCTTTTACTTCGCGATCGTAGGTTATAATACTAATCCAAAGCGAATCCAGCGCCTGAGCATCTGAACGCAAGGTATTAATCATGCCGCTTAAAGCATTATTTAAAGCCTGAATTGGCTCTCCATACATAGAACCTGATGTATCTAATAAAAAATAAACGGGTAGTCTTCTCATAACTTTAAAAATGATTTTAATAAACGGAACTACTGAACTATAAAAATTAGTTTTAGAAATTCGCAGGCATACTTGTTTGGTACAGCTTTTCTAAAAAAGATGCACTACAAAAAAGTTAATTGAATTAAAACGATATTATAAACTCCGCCCTGCTGAAATTTAAACCACGATGTTTAATTCAGATGGTGGTGGAGGTAATTCTTTAAAATTTGTAAAATCTTTGCCAAAATCTTCCACTTTTGTTGAAGTCACTCCAATAGAAGCTGTCACCCATTGAAAGAACTTTCCAATACTAGAACTGTCAGCTGTATCAAGGCTTACTACATTATCTGTAATTTTTTTAAGAATGTCAGTATCAGCACCGCCACCTGCAGCACAGGCAACTGTAAAAGCTACTTTTGCTTTTTTAAATTCATTCAGACCACTTTCCCAATTATCGGTTGGAATTCCGTCGGTCATAATAAAAACCAACGGTTTCCAGTCTCCTTTTTGTTCTGTTGTAGTTTTGGCCACTTCAGTTTCTATCTTTTGTGCTGTTAATCTCAATGCATCTCCAAGAGCAGTTACTCCCGTTGCTTTAAGATCTACCATCTGAAAAGAGGCTAAATCTGTTAATGGAATGATTTGCTGCGCTGTAGTATCGAAGGTAATTATGCTTAAAAAAGCGGTTTCAATGGCTTGCGGATTTTGTCTTAATGAACTAATCATCATCTGAACGCCATTTTTCACAGCTTCGATAGGCTCACCAGTCATTGAACCGGATGTGTCTAGTACTAAATATACAGGCAGTCTTCTCATAGTTATAATTATTTATACGGGAATATTATAAGTTGGTCTTTCAGCGGTATCAGGTTCATGGTTAGAGCTTTCCATACCATTGATATTATACGTGCTTGTATTGGCTTCAGGATCATGCTGCGTTAGATGACTCATAACAGCCTGAGTAAGATCTTTACCTCCAACTACATGATGATACGCTGAACCTATTGTATAAATAGGTCCCCACGGAAATCCCCACCATCCAACAAATAAATTCAGAAACACAAAACCATAAGAATACTTAAAAGTATTTTCACCAGGTCTGATAAAATAAATATCAGAACTTCTTTTTAAGGTCATTAATATAAATGAGACAGTGTATGGAAACACAACAAATTTGCCTCCCTGATATACCAGATCCCGCACCTGCGAAACTCTTAGTCCTTCTATATTCCTGATTTGCATTACAGGTAAGACTGTACTATTTTATGAATAGTCTGACCTAAAAATGTATCGTCTGTAGGGTCTCCAATTGCACTAAATTTCCATTCGCCATTACGCTTATATAATTTTCCCATTATAATAGAACGTTTGTTTACATATTGCGAATCTGCAGAAACATTGTAAGAAGCAAATTCTGAAACTACTCTTGTTGGAGTACCTTCATACATTCTGATTTTTGCATAAGGAATTTGAGAGAAATCTTCTTTTCCTGCATTATTTAAAAAGAAAAATATCTGAGTTACTTTAGCATCAACTTTAGACAGGTCAACAGTAATAATTTCGTTATCCAGGCCATCATCTCCGCCTGTATCACCAGCAAGATCATCACCTGTGTGTTTTAAAGCACCATCAATACTTAATAATTTACCCTTTGGCAAACCAAATTGCTGTAATACTTCTACTCTGTATAACGGAGAATACAAATGATCGCAAAGTTTATTCTGATCATCAATTAAAATACAGCTTAAATCTAAGTCGATTTCTACCACATTTTTTGATAATCCTAAAAATCCTTTCGTTTCAATTGCTCCCCAGTTTACACCAACACAGAAATTAGTTAATGTTTCACCGCTTGATTTTCTTAAATCAATTTTTTGTCCTTTGGTTAAGTTAATTGCCATGGTTTTTTACTAATGTTTTATAATTAATTAAATTTATTTAAATAATCCTGTAAGCCGCCTTTCATTCCAATACCAACAGCTTCAAATTTCCATTCATTATTTCTTTTGTAAATTCTTCCAAATTCAACTGCCGTTTCAATAGAAAAATCTTCATCAAGCTCATACTTTACTAATTCTGTATTCGTCTGATCCAAAATTCTGATATATGAATTTCTAATTTGTCCAAAATTCTGTCTTCTTGTATCAGCATGATGAATGGTTACAACAAATGAGATTTCATTAACATCTGGTGAAACCACAGACAAGTCAATTTTTATTTTTTCGTCATCTCCGTCGCCATCTCCGGTTAAATTATCTCCTGTATGAATTACGGATCCATCGGGTGATTTTAAATTATTGTAGTAAACAAAATGGTTATCATTTGGAATTTTTCCATTAGCCCCAACCAAAAAAACCGAAGCATCTAAATCAAATCCTTCTCCTGTACTACTCGAATTACTGTCCCAACCAAGTCCTACAGTAAATTTTGGTGCATCAATACTTTGTCTTTGACCTTTTTCTAAATTTATTGCCATCTTATTTATCCTTTACTTTATATTAATATTTAACATTGTTTTTAAAATATTCGTTTGTTCATCAACGTTTTGTAAATCTTCCAAAAAGTCAACAGACGATATTTTATTCAAATAATCTTTTAATACCTCTTGCACACTTTCCTGAAGCGATGTTTTAATAGTGCTTAACTCTATTTCCAACAAAGTATTTTTTTCCTGCAATTGCAATATAATTTCCTCTTTGGCAGAGTTATTTTTCGAAAGATCTACCGCTTTCTCCATCTCATTATCAATTAAAGAAAATGATTTCTCGTTACCAACAAAAATGAATTTATCGTTAGAATCTCTAAATTCATAGACTTCTATAATCTCATTGTTGCAAACTAATCCGCATAAAAACTTAATCTTGAAATTGAGAATATTAAGTCGGCCTAAAAGCTTTTTCTCAAACTTAGCATACTTATTCTCATAATTTTTTTTATTTGCAGCAGTTAGTTTTTCATATTGATCGATTGTGATTTCTCTGTAATACTCTGATTTAATTCCGTCAGAAAAAGAGATAATATCATGCCAGTCAAAAAAACTATTTCCATCTGAAGCAAAAATCTGATACAGCTGTTCTATTTTTTTCGACATGTTTTGGGCATGTACTTTTGTCCGGTCAGAAAACTTTTCTTCTCCAATTTCAAACTTCAGTTTCGACATAATATCTCTATTGATATATATTTCATCTGAAACGATATTGTATTGCTGTTCTTTCGATTTTTTAATCTTCTGAAATAAATCAATCAGACTGTTAGTAAACTGAATATGAAACAATTCCAATTTATTAATATCTAATGTCTGGTTCTTCTGAAAAAGGGAATGAATTACTTTTGTTCTTACCAAAACGCCAACAAAGTCCTTGTGGTTAAAAAAATTGGACAACAATTTTAAAACCACAAGCTTTCTGTTACTATCTTTTATTATTTGAACGTACCTTTCCTCTTCCTCTTGCATTCAATTAATTCCTTATTCTTTCTAACTTATAACCCCTTTTTTCAATTCGATTTCAAGGCTTTGTAATCCGGCATCCAGCTGTCTTCTCGTTTCTGTACCTTGTTCGTGAATTTGTTTTACTTCGGTTAAAGTATCTATTAATGATTTTGTCGTCATTTTTAAAGTCTCCAGAGAAACGACTGTATTTTCATTTTCCTTCGCCACTTCAATACTATTTTGTTTTAGCATTTCAGCATTTTTCTGCAAAATGGTATTGGTTGTTTCTGAAACTTTTCTTTGAACCTCAATATTTTGCTTTTGTCTTTGCAGGGCAACTGCAAGTGTTAACTGATTTTTCCAGACCGGCATTGTTGTAGTCAAAATGGACTGGGCTTTCTCTGCAATAGAAGTGTTGTTATTTTGCACTACACGTATTTGCGCTAAAGATTGCAGCATAATGAAACGAACAATTTTCATATCGGCAAGACGTTTGTCCAGACGATTTATGAAATTTCTCTTGTCTGAAATTTGATAATCCTGGTATTGCGTTGGATTACCTTCCATTACGGCAAGTTCTTCTCCTAATTCTTTGAATCGGATCTGACCTGCAATAATATGTTTTTCCATTTCCTTAATAAGATTCACATTTCCATCAAACATAGTCTGAAGTGCACTGTTATCTTTTACTGAATTGATCATTCCCGCCTTTACTTTATTACTGATTTTATCAATATTTACAGTAATCTTATCGTATTGCTGGAATAACTTTTTTACATCTATTACTAATTTATTAAGCAACGGAATCTTAGACAAAAAGCGTTTAAACGGCCCTTGATCGAGCTGATCAACATCAACATAATTTAATTCTGTCAATAAATCAGTAATCAAAGTTCCTACTTCTCCAGAATTATACGTTCTGACATTCGTTAAGAATGTATCACTTTGTTTGGCTATAGAGTTTTGAATTTCGGCTCCATAATTCAGGATCGAATTTGCATCATTTTCATTTAACTGATTCGAAATAGACTTAAAATTATTTACTTCAGCTTCTGAGATTGAAGTTAAATTCACATTCCCATCCTTGTCAATCAAAGCGGTATTTTCCTGAGTAGCTAATTGATTTTGTTCCATTTTAGTTTATAGATGATTTTGTTGAATTGTAACGATAGTCTGCTCTAACTTTTTATCACTTGTTGGAACTCCAACTGCACTAAATTTCCATTCCTCATTTCTTTTATAAAACACCCCTAAAACCATAGAAACGTTTCCTGCAAAACTGGCATCATTAGCAATATCAAAACGAGCAAATTCCTGACTAACTCTTGTAGGCGTTCCTTCGTAGATACGGATAGAAGCAAAAGGAATATCCTTAAAATCCTGTCCTCTGAAACTGTTTATAAAAAATGCAACGTGATTTGCTGCCGGTGTTAATTGCGAAAAATCTAAAGTGATTACTTCATTGTCTAAACCATCATCTCCATTTAAATCTCCTGTCAAATCATCTCCACTATGTTTAATAGCACGATCATTCGAAATCAATTTTCTAAAGTTTACCGAATCAATATGATTTTTTTTATCGTCGTAAATGGCACAACTTGCATCTAAATCTACTGGTTCTTTTTTGGTTCCAAAAAGCCCTTTTTTCTCAATTGCTCCCCAGTTTACACCAACACAAATGTTTTGTAATTTGGATCCATTGCTTTTTTCAAGATTTATACGTTGTCCTTTTTCTAAATTAATTGCCATGTTTTAGTTGTATTTGTTTAAGTAATCTTCTAATCCGCCTTTCATTCCAACGCCCATTGCTTCAAATTTCCATTGACCGTCTTTATTGTAAATTCTTCCAAATTCAACCGCAGTTTCTATCGAGAAGTCTTCTTCAAGCTCATATTTTACCATTTCTGTATTATTGCTGTCATCTACAATTCGAATAAATGAATTTCTAACCTGCCCAAAATTTTGTTTTCTGTTTACAGCATCATGAATAGTTACTACAATACAAATTTCTTTTACAGCCGGGTTTATTTTTGTCAGGTCAATTTTCACTTGCTCATCATCTCCGTCACCATCTCCTGTAAGGTTATCACCTGTGTGAATAACTGCTTCATCCGGAGATTTTAGATTATTGTAAAAAACGAAATGAGCATCAGATATAATTTTTCTATTGTCACCTAATATAAAAACCGAAGCATCAAGGTCAAAACCTGATCCTGTGCTGCTATTGTTTGTATCCCATCCTAAACCAATAGTAAATTTTGGTGCGTTAATATTTTCGCGTTGTCCTTTTTGTAAATTGATAGCCATAGTTTTAATCTATTTTTATTACATTAATGTTCGTTTTATATTCTAAAATCTGGTGATAATTATTACTTATTGCCAAATGAAATAATTCATCGCTTTTTTTGGAAGAAATACTATTTACCAAAAAACTAAATTCCTCTTCATTCAAACTTAAAATGAATTTTACTATTCGGGTATTGTATTGAAAATGTTCGCTGTTAATGACAGAAACAATGTCTTCAACATTTTTAATATCAAAATAATTATAATGATTTTCAATTTTTGGATGAATCTCTTTATTGGCAAGTTCTGCGAAGTAAACAAAAATAAAATCGCCTTTTACGTTATACTGATTCAAAATCTTGTTTACCGTATGTTCATGACTGCCTGTTATTTTGATATCGTCAACAAAAATGCATAGTTTATCATTAATAAAATTGCGGTCGATATAATAAGTATCATTAGATATTAAATTTACCCTTTCGTTAAAATCTAAATTTCCATAATCTGTTACATACGTCTGATTTCTGTAAATTTTAGACTCTATGCTGGCTTTTTTACCGTTTTTAAATAAAAAGCTGTTTAATTCTTTTTTAAAGTAATAACATAAAAAGTTAGAAGCCGTTGGTATTGACAAATACGGACTTGGCAGAATAACAATCTCTTCATCAGAAAGAATCAAATCTCTAAACTGATTTACAAATCCGGCAAATAAATCTTTTGCAAATTTTTCTGCAAAGAATTTATCACCAAATTTAAATCTGCTGTATTCTTTCTCCTCAAACGGACAATTATCTTTTTCAATAATTTTATGTAAGCTGTAACTTTTATTCACTTTTAACTTTTTAATAGATGCGCCTCAAATCCAAAATTAAGAGCGCCATCATAATCTGCAATACTGTTATCACCAATATGCAGTACTTCATTTTTACTTATTTTTTTTGATTCATTTAATTGGTCAAAAACTAACTGAAAAATTTCATTATTAGGTTTTGAAAATCCCACCTCGTCAGAATAAATCTGAAAAGAAATAGAATCTGTTAATTCATAATATGAAAGAAGTTTTTTTAAGCTTCGTCCTTTTATGAATCCTGTATTACTCAAAATATTAATTGATTTTCCTTGTCCCACTATTTCTTCAAACTGAAGCTTAATATTCGGGAAAATCAAATCTGGTTTATAGTTAAAAAATAAAATCTCCGTTTCATTATAAAACTCACCTAATTTTTCTGTTCCATTTGCGCTCAAATTTACATCAAGAGCGTTTAAAATTAGGTAATAAATTTCATACGTGCTTAAATTTAATCCTGTTTTTTCGTTAATATTATTGCACAAAACATCATAATAGCGAATTACCTCGGTTACCCTTTCTATAGGTGCATTTATCTCAAAGAAATCTTTAAATAATAAATTTCTCTTTTGTTTAAACTCAGGATTAGACCTTATTAACGTTAGCCACAAATCAAAAGAAAAATGGCTGTATTTTTGATAATTTAATTTCAAAATATGCTTTTAAAGTATCGAAACATTTTTGTTCCGAATATATAATTATAAACTCCCTAACTAAACTGCTTACTTTATTATTTCTCCTGAATAATACTTTTCAAGAAAGAATCCTAAATCTGCTTTATAGCCAATCCCGGAAGCTTCAAATCTCCACTGATCATTGCGTTTATATAATCTTCCAAACTCTACTCCTGTTTCTACTGAAAAATCTTCGTCTAGTTCATACTTGGCAATTTCCTGACCATTGGCATCATCTACAATTCTGATATAGGAATTTCTAACCTGGCCAAAATTTTGTCTTCGTCTTTCAAAATCTTCAATTGTAACTACAAAAAGAATTTCCTGTACATCAGCATTAATTTTACTTAAGTCAACTTTTATAGCTTCGTCATCATCTCCATCACTATTCCCACCCGTTGGATCGTCTCCTGTGTGCTCTAATGCAGCATCTGGGGAAATTAAATTGTTATAAAATATAAAGTATTTTTCACCTAAAAGTTTGCGATCAGAGTTGATCATTATAGCAGATGCATCTAAATCAAATTCATGTCCTGTCCCTTCATTAGGATCCCAGCCTAATCCTACAGAAATCTTAGACAAACCGATATCAATTTTTTGTCCTTTTTGTAAATTTATTGCCATTATTAAATTTCTTATTAAATTATAAACATACAATGATACAAAAAGCTTTCTAAGTTTAAATATGGGTTTCCGTAAAAGCCCAAATATTTATTAACAAAATTCAGAAATTAACATATAAAAAAACTCTAGCCCTATCATTATCATTCCCTTTTTAGGAAAGAGATGAGACAAAAAAAAGTATCTTTGTGCAAGCTCTGTTCTCTGCAGTATTTATTCGAATATTTTCACAACAGAATGAGAGTTTTTATTTCATAATAAGAAAAAAATCTCATTATAAAGCAAAATAAATATAGATAAGAATGTTAAAAAAAGGATCGAAACTAAATAGTATTTTAACAGGAAGTTGTCCAAAATGCCAAAAAGAAAGCATGTATTCAGACAAAAATCCGCTTCACTTGACTAAAGTTCTCAAAATGAACGATCATTGTAGTCATTGTGGATTTAAATATCAAATTGAACCTTCGTTTTTTTATGGTGCAATGTATGTAAGTTACGGATTGAATGTTGCCGTAGGAATTGCTGCTTTTATTATTTCGTTTGTATTTTTTAAAGCTACAATCGAAGAATCATTTATAGCAATAGTAATTGCCCTGATCGTATTGTTTCCTTTTGTTTTACGACTATCAAGAAATCTATACATTAATATGTTTGTTTCTTATGATCCTAAGGCCGGTCAGAAATAAGACTTTTTAGATATCTCTTATGAAATCTTTTAATATCAATTTCACGCGTTAGAGGAGTTTCATTTTCGATATAATCATATAAAACTTTTGCCATAGATGGTCCAAGCATCACTCCTCGTGTTCCTAATCCGTTAAGAATATGGAGAGATTTAAACTCTTCGTGAGTTCCTATCAAGGGTCTTCTGTCTTTTACCGTAGGACGAACTCCTCCGTAATGCTCTACAATCTCGAAATCGCAATTAATAATTTCTTTGATTCGATCTATTAATTCCTGTTTTCCTGCTTCGGTAGGTAAATCGGTTTTATCTTCCCAGTTATATGTAGCGCCTACTTTGAACAAATCATTTCCCATAGGCAATATAAATACGCTTGTGTTCATGATAACATCAAGATCTAAATCGGGAGCTTTTATTACAAACATCTCACCTTTTGTGCCATCAAGAGGTAAATAATTGAAAAAAGGATTTTTATGCAACCCAAATCCTTCTGCAAAAACAATATTACGCGCCTGAATATTTTTATATTGAATTCCGAAATCGAAAAACTCAATATAGCCATAATCAAAAAACTGATTTAACAGCAAACTATTCTCTTGCAGGTATTCTCTATAGGTATCCAATAACAGCATGGTATCTACATAACCGGTATGTAGTACTTCGCCATAATCATACGGAGAATCAATGCCTTTATACTTTTTTGAAATTATTTTTGTAGATAAAAAAGGTGCCAGATTTATTTTATCCGAAGCGGCAAACCAATTGTTTTGTTCTTCGATAGAGAAAAATTTTCTGAGGATAGGAAGTTTAAAATTAAACTTAGTCTGAAGTTTATTTTCGATATGATCATAAAAATCATTCATGATAACCAATTGTTCCTGAGCATTCCAAACTTCGCTAAATCTCTTTAAAATAACCGGATTATAAAAACCTCCGGCAACTCTCGAAGATACCTGAGACATATTATCTACTATTAAAATAGATTTATTGTTTTTAAGGGCAGCTTCGGCAAAAGAAATTCCGGCCAATCCGGATCCGACAATTAAATAATCTAACATGTGTAAAAGATAAAATATAAAAAAACTCTTAATACAAAGGTACTAAGAGTTTTTGTTTTAAAGTTATTTAGATACTTAGTAGTTCCACATATCTTCTTCGAAGTTACGAATCTTCTCTTTTACTCTTTCAGACTCCAATAACTGATTTTGTGCATTATCTTTCATGTAATCTTTAATCTCACGATCTCCGTACATATTTTCTTCCTTATAGATAATGGCATTAAAACGTCTTGAATTTAAGATCTGGTCAAATGAAATTGGAGTTGCAGAATTCTTATCATTAAAAGCTTTTCCTTCATGCAGCACTTCCCGCGCATTAGGGAAGAAAACCCAGAACAGCTCGATATAATCTTTCTCGTCACTATTCATCGTATAAACGTCTGGCGTAACAGGGCAAATTCCGAGTAAGCGATATTTTAAATCACTTTGCCTTTTGTCAAAATACCAGTATCCTTTTATTTTATATTGCGTAACATCAGCAGCAGTTAAATCTTGCTTTAAAATGTATTCTGCAGGCACTGATCTTGTTGGTCCAACGGTTTCATCAACATAAGTAACAGATTTCTTTTTACCTGTCCCGGTAACCACTTTTTTCTTTACAACACGAGTTCTGTAGTCATCCGGATATTGGTTTATTAATTCTCTACCAGCATCTGTTGTATCAACACGGGATAATGCACCCTGAATATCCTTCAAAGATTTTTTAGTATTAAAATAACTATCGCTATAGACTTCGGTTATTCTTCCACTTTTAATACCTCTGGTAAGCACATCATAAAGCGAGCGTCTGTCGGCACCGATATTAGCAGTGTCTACAGGAAAGTATAATGGAAAATTGATTTTTTCGTTTAAATCAATAATTTCCCAGACTGTTTTCCCCATCAAAACATCTCTGTCATCAACATAACCGTAAGACAATGGCTTATCATTGTCTGAAATAAGTTGTGCCGGACTCTTTATCCCAATTTGATCCGCTGTTTTTGCATTAAGTAAATTCGATTGTGCATTTGAAACAAAACCTCCTGAAACAAAAACAATAAGCAATAAAAAAAATTTCCCTTTCATCATAACAATTTTTTGTAACAAAGCTAACGCAATATTTTTTATTTTATTGTTATTTTCCTACAATTAACTGAAATTTTAATTTTATGGCATAAAAAAATACCATTTAACAACAATACACTTACTAAAACAAAACCATCACAGTGATTATTTAAACAATTCATTATCAAACACGTACAGCCAACCTACATATTATTCAATTCTTGGAGTCCTTAAATTGTAAATTATTATGGCAACCGTATCAAATAAAAAAGCTCCTACTGCAAACGCAGTAAGAGCTTTTATATAATGTATTTTTAGATACTTAGTAATTCCACATATCTTGTTCGAAGTTACGAATCTTCTCTTTTACTCTTTCAGATTCTAACAATTGGTTTTGTGCGTTATCTTTCATGTAATCTTTGATCTCACGATCTCCATACAAGTTTTCTTCTTTATAAACAACTGCGTTAAAACGTCTTGAATTTAAGATCTGATCGAATGAAATTGGAAGCGCAGAGTTACTGTCGTTAAATGCTTTTGCTTCATGCAATGCTTCTCTAGCATTAGGGAAGAAAACCCAAAATAACTCGATATAATCTTTCTCGTCACTATTCATTGTATAAACATCCGGAGTTACAGGAC
>Ga0247816_10000606_pt1 | contig 19606 bp, 12 predicted proteins | sample UWRJL209509C1_FD_179930 | JGI IMG/M metagenome (GOLD analysis project Ga0247816, IMG submission 179930) | Plant litter microbial communities from Arlington Agricultural Research Station in Wisconsin, United States - UWRJ-L209-509C-1 | ecosystem: Environmental > Terrestrial > Plant litter >...
GATCTGCAGGTTAATCTGCTGCAATGAAGGAGCCCTAAAACCAGTAGATAATGATCCCCGTAAAGTCAGTTTATCATTCAGCATTTTATATCTTGTACTTGCTTTCCAAACAAAAGCATTCCCAAAGTCACTGTAGCGCTCTACCCTTGCAGTACCGTTAATTAAAAACTGTTTGGTTATATCATAACTCACGTCAGCATAACCACCAATATTATAACGGGTAGCAGTAAGGGCGTTGTTGGCCCCGTAACCAGGAAAAGAATCAGCACCACCAGATACATAAGAAGCTGTATCGCCAGCGATAATAGTAAAATTTTCCTGTCTGAACTCAGACCCGAATGCTACATTCAGTTTATCTCCCAAAGCTTTGGAAATATCGATGTTTCCAATGTTGTTGGTAAAATCAAAACCACCTGGCTTAAAACTGATTGGACTGGATGCGCCTAACCCCCTATTCAATGTATTGTTCACTGTATATAACTGATGGTTTCCACCTGTGGTGAAACTGACATCTGTTTTCCATCCATTACTGGTAGAACGGAACCCGGCAGTGGCATTATAATCTTTCAGGTCACCTTCAAATGTTGGACCGTAGCCAAGATAAGGTGTACCCGCAGTATGAAGCAGACCAAAATCCGTGTCACGCCAGTATGGAGTCCGGTAATTGGCAAAGCTGTTCACCTTTTTATAAATGTAGGCAGCATTGTAATAAAACTCTGTACTTTCACTGATAGGTATTGCACCGTTTACAAGGAATTTTGCAGAAGAGTTTTCTGGCGAAGCATTGATGTTTTTCGCATCGGGGTAAGCCGATAAAAATGCGTTTACCGTACTGATGGGAACACCAAAACCAAGATTTGCATCAGCCTCTGCTGCCGCATCTACCTTGCCCGGCCTGTTGGCCATATTGGTGTGTTGCATATCTATGGTGTAGTTTACATAGCCCTTATCACCAAAGTTAGCACCGTTATTTACACTGAAACCCACCATCTCACCATCGCCTTTATGGGTAATTCCTGAATTAAGGGTTACTGAACCGTATTCAAATCTGTCTTTCAGGATAATGTTCATTACCCCCGCAATTGCATCAGATCCGTATTGGGCAGAAGCCCCGTCACGCAGAATTTCTACGCGTTTGATTGCGTCAGTTGGAATTGCAGAAATATCGGCACCGCTTTCGCCCCTGCCCGGTGATGTTTGAATATAGGTCAATGCACTGGAGTTTTTACGCTTTCCATTGATCAGGATCAAGGTACGACTTGGCCCCATATTTCTGATTTCATAGGGATCCAGTAACGAAGTAGCATCATTCACCGGGGTATTTACCGTATTGAAGGACGGCACTTTAGATTGTAAAGCTTTATCAAAGGTTAGTTGTCCGGTACTTTTAAGATCAGCCGCCCCTATAATATCAATTGGCACAGGACTATCCGTAAGTGTACGTTTTGAAGCCCTGCTTCCTGTCGATACTACCACTTCATTTAACTGGTTGCCGCTGGCTTCCTGTAATTGAACATCAAGGACGACCGTCGAACCACTAAGCACAACTGTTTTGGTTAACTTTTCATATCCTACAATGGAAAAAGTTAAAATTTTGGATCCGTCCGGTAAAATGAGGCTGTATTCTCCAGACGAGTTGCTCACTGTACCCGGCCCTTTGGTGACCATAACTGAAACTCCTGGAAGTAAAGTACCCTGCGCATCAGTTATCTTACCCTTAACAATGGACTGCGCCAAAGTTTTTGAAGATAAAACTGAAAATCCAAGTAGGATAATGCAGGAAAAAATCATTTTTTGATAGATTTTCTTCATAATTGAGATTGTGTTTAAGGTTAATAAGACAGTTAATAATTAATCGACGTTTAACTACCACAATTTAAGTAAATTAAAACAAAAACAAAGAACAAAAGACCTTATAAATAATTTTTAACGAATATTTTCAAATTTAATTTAACAAAAAGACAATTTTTAATAATAAAATACCTGATTATCATCATTTATTTTCAATAATATATCATCAAAAGCGATTTATATCCTCAGAAAACACTTAATACTTATTAACGAATACCAATAGCTGAACAATTAAAATAAAAACCGGCAATTTGAACTGTGTTGATCAATACAAAGACAATTCATAATAGTTATGGCTCCGGAAAGACCTAATTTAGTTGCAAAACAAGTCAAAGCCGGGTTGACCGGCGTTATGGTTCTATATGACGTGTGGTCGCTACCGTCATGCCACTGACCTGACAGTGTTCCTGCTCCGTCAATTTTTTTCCCTGGGAAGAATTTGAAACGGAGTCAAAAGACTGATAGATGAGCGGCATAACTTTAGCGCTATAACGAGTTATACCCAATGCAAACAGAAACGGCTGCAGCGAAATTATCGCCACAGCCGTTTCTATTTCAGTTTGAACAGTATTTGATTATACCCTAATATCCTGCGTTTTGAACAAAATTAGGATTTCCCAATTGGTTATCAGGAATTGGAAACACCAGGTACTTCGGATCATCTACAGGTTTTTCCTGCCATGGCGTTAAAAACTTGTTAAAACGGATCAGGTCTTGTCTGCGTAATCCTTCCCAAAAGAGTTCCCGCCCACGTTCATCCAATAGATTATCAAGAGTTAAACTACCAAAAGCACTTGCACCCCTGGCCACACGGATTGAATTAACAATGGGCAGCGCAGCGGCACCCAATCCTGTTCGTAGTTGTGCTTCCGCCTTCATCAACAGGACATCAGCATAACGGAAATACACCCAGTCATTTTCTGCAAGATTGGTTGCTGTATTTGCGTAGTCAACAGGGTATTTTACAATCCTGATCCCTGCAACTTCAAGATGGTTTGGATCACGCTCAATGATGCTTACTTCAGGTGTAAAAATAAGATTATTACCTCTTCTATCTTTAAGCAATGCACCATTCTGGTCAAATTGTTGGCCTATCAGAAAACCGACTCTCAGGCCGGAAACATTAGTCACTCCTGCATAAGGGCCACCACGACGTGTATCTGCAGCCTCAAATTTAGCATAGAAGTCGGATAGCGTAGCAAATCCATTGTACCCACTCGGGCTTTGATTGTAATGCAGTCCCGGAACCCAAATGTCCTTTACACCACCTGCATCAGAACCACCGATATTTTGTGCGGTAAATATATTCTCCTTCGACAATATATCGTTAGTTGGTGCAAAATTATCATAATAATGAGGGGTAAGCGAATATTTGCCCCCATTGATGATTTCATCAGCAAGACTAATCACCTTCGCCATATCAGCGGCGTCAAATGTTGGGCTGGTCCGGTTGAGGAAGGCACCTTTGTTCAGGTAACACTTCATCAGCAGTACCTTCGCGGCATCTTTATTGGCATTATAAACCGGACCATCAGGCAGATCTGGAATTATAGCCGTAAGTTCCGCAATCAGATAAGCCATTTCATCGCTTGCATTCCTTATTTTTGAAGGCTGTGTCACGTCTTCACCCGGTTCACGGTAAGGCACTTGTCCCCAGCCATCGAGAATAGAAAATTGCGCAAATGCACGGAGGAACCTTGCCTGAGCGGCCTGGACAGGCGTAGGATTAAATTGAAGGACATTTGTAGCTACATAACTTACACTATTAAGATCCCTGAACGTGCTGGATATCCTTGAATGATCAGCTGCCCAACGGTGCAAATGCAACGCCCGCCAGGCACCGTTATCGTCCCAATCTCCCGCCCTTGTAGGAACTATCGCCTCATCAGACGGAAATTCCTGTAAAGACCACCATCCCCAGGGCCCCTGGTAAGGATTACGCATAGCAGTATAACTCGCATTTAGAAGAGCGGTAACGTTCCCGGAACTTATACCTTCATTGCCGATCTGTCCATTTAAAGATTCATCCAGTTTTGTGCATCCCAAAGAAGAGAACAGCAGTGCCGCACAAACTATTATATTTATATTTTTCATGTCGTCTATAATTAAATTAAAGGGAAAAATTAACACCAAAGTTGAATGTACGTGCCGTAGGATAAGGAATGTATTCTATACCAGCAGAAGGCACTCCATTTATCCCCTTGTCTACATTCACTTCTGGATCAAAGCCTTTGTATTTGGTGATCACAAATAAGTTCTGACCATTCACAAACAGGTTCAAAGCTTTGATAGACTTGCCGATATCCCCTATCGTATATCCAATCGTTGCATTTGCAAGTTTGATATAATTACCATTTTCAATATACCTTGAAGATGCCGCAATAGGATTGGCCAGAGATTCCTGAATAGAAGATTTCAGCAGGTCGGCTGCCACGTTCTTTTGCGTTCCAAGGTTAGAGATCGGCAGCACAGAGTTAGCGGTATTGTTATAAATTTTCTGACCAAATGAGCCATTGAAACTTGCATTGGCGGTGAACTTTTTGTACCTGAAGTCAGCATTAAAACCAACAATAACTTTAGGATTTGGATTTCCAAGATAGTAGTAAGTGAAACCGTCGTCGGTGTATTTTGAGAAACCACTTTCATCCAGGCCATTATATTCACGGGTGACCATTGCAAATACGGGCAATCCCTCTTGAATTACTTCAAGAGTTACATCAGACAAGCCCTGACCACTCAGTGCACCTGTTTTGATTACCCCTATAATGTTTTTCACCTTGTTTCTGATAAAAGTTGCGTTACCACCGAGTGTGAAAGACACATCTTCCTTACGGATCAGGTTTGCGTTCAGGGTAAGTTCAACCCCCTTGTTGGAAATTTGTCCTGGCAGATTGATCCATGTTACAGTTACCCCAGCGTTTGCAGGTACAAGCGGGATCTGTGGAAACAACAAATCTGTAGTTGTTTTGCTAAAGAAATCTACCGATCCGGTAAGGGTGTTCTTAAAAAATCCGAAATCAGCACCAATGTTAGTCTGCTTATCCGATTGCCATTTTAATAGCCGGTTTTCGTTGTTTACACCAACCAGTGCCTGCTGCCCATTAGAATACGTAATATTATACCGCTGTTGAGCAGATCCGGACGGGAATTCCTGATTACCTGTTTTTCCCCAACCGGCCCTAAATTTTAACTGATCTACCCAGGCAGCATCTTTCAGGAAGCTTTCGTTTTTGATATTCCAGGCAGCCGCAAAAGAAGGGAAATAGCCATATCTGTTATCGGCACCAAACTTAGTGGAACCGTCTGCCCTGAAGGTAGCAGTCAGCAGGTATTTATTGTCATAATTGAAAATAGCCCGGGCGAAGTAGGACTGCAGCTGGGCTTTCGGATCATTGTAAGAATTATAAGAACGGTTGGCCGGTGCTGTAGCCTGCATCACATCGGTATAATCGACCGCTATGTCCCCAAATCCTCTTGCAGTGCTTGCCAAACCTTTATTGATATAATTGGTGTACTCATAACCGACTATCGCATTCAGGTTTAGCTTGCTGGCTACTTCTTTATTAAAGTTAAGTGTATTGGTAAACTGCTGGGTGATCAGCTCACTATTAGAATAACTGGCAAAGCCTCCCAGAAAATCACCGTCTGCTACTATCCCCTGAAGATTGAGAAAGCTTCGTATCGAGCCCCGTCTTATTCCGGTGCTGTAATTGACACTTGCAAGCATCCTGTATTCCAGCCAGGGTGTTATTTTATAATATGGAGATACACTTCCCAGAATGGTAGAAACCTTCGACCTGTCATTATAAGCGGCAGACATCACAAGTGGATTGATGGTAGTTGATCCTTTTTCAATAAATAAAGATCCATCAGGATTATACATGGAGCGGGTTGGGTTCCACGACAATGCCTGACTGATTAAACTACCTGTAAAACCTGCATCGGTGGTAATGGGCGCAATCTGCTCGGTATATTGATTGCTGATCAGGCTTACGTCTAATCCCAGGTTTTTATTTTCCAAAAATTTGAAATTACCATTGAAAGACCCGCTGTATTTTTTAAAGTCTGTATTGATAATAATACCACGTTGGTTTTGATAGCCAAAGGATGCACGGAAGGTACTTCTGTCGTTTCCGCCGCTGATACCGATGTTATAGTTTTGATTGTAACCCGTACGTGTGATGGCATCCATGGCATCAATATCGTCTCCATAATCGCCGGCTGTCAATCCGTACTTGGTTAGTGCTGCCCTGTATTCGTCACCGTTAAGGATATCGATCTGGCGTGCCATTGTACTCACCCCGGCAGATGCACTTACATCGATTTTAGCAGCACCGCTCTGGCCTCTTTTTGTGGTGATCAATACAACACCATAGGCCGCTCTTGAACCATATATTGCTGTCGCAGATGCATCTTTCAGAATCTCCATCGTGGCAATATCAGACGGATTGATAAAGTTCAGCGGGTTTCCGGTGGTTGAGGTTCCCAGAGCAGTAGTACCAACAGTTGTTGATCCGGCCGTAGGACTGGGTCTTGCGGTTCTGCCGTCAAGCGCCACGCCGTCAACAATATATAAGGGCTGACCGGTACCTGTCATAGCCGTGTTTCCCCTGATCCTTACTGTAGTGGCCCCACCTGGCTGTCCGCTGTTGTTGATCATTTGCACACCTGCAACCTTACCCTGGATCAACTGATCAGGAGATATGAGGGGCCCTTTGTTGAAATCCTTCGCAGAAATTGTTGCGGCCGCACCTGTGGCATCGGTCTTTTTTACTGATCCATACCCCACAACAGTAACAACATCGAGGTCGTTACCAGAAGTGAAGGTGATATTGATAACTGTTCTGCTATTGATGTCTACAGTCTGTGATTTTAAACCTACATAACTAAAAGTAAGCTGTTTGGCATCAGCAGGTATACCAATAACATATTTACCGGCTGCATCTGTTACAACTTTAACGGCGGTACCGGTTACCGTGATTGTGGCCCCTGGCAATGGCGAATTATCACTATCTGTTACCGTACCACGCACAGCTGTTTGCGCAAACGAAGAAATGGTGAAGAGGCTGAAAAGCAAACAAAAAAAGATTATTTTTTGACATAGCGGAGAACACGGCCCGTTATATGCGGACCGCACTTGTAGTGTAAATTTGTTCATGATCTATTTTGGTTAGGTTAATAGTAAAATACTCAGGCTGTCTGTTTTTTTGAAAATTGTTTTTTGATGATTAATTAAATAATTTGAAGCCTCCGGACATTATTGTATTCATGCCGGAGCCGGCCGGGGAGACCGGGCAGTGGGATTTTGTTTTTCATACGGTAGAATTTGGTTATCACTATCTTTTTGATGAAATATTCGATCGCTATTAAATATACTTATACAAATATCAACTCATCTCTACATAAATATACGCAACTAATTATCACGGTGTATCCTGAATTATAAAAAAATAATTTTATACCTTGGAATGCATTATGACTAAAGAATCTATCAAACCTACCATCATATGTTTTGGAGAAATCCTATGGGATAACCTACCTTCCGGGAGAAAAGCAGGCGGCGCACCAATGAATGTGGCCTACCACCTAAACCGTGTTGGTGCAAACAGCCAGCTCATCAGCCGTGTCGGAAACGACAACTCCGGCCGCGAACTAAGGGCATTTTCATCACTGATTGGCCTTCCGTCAACATTTCTTCAAACGGATAACGACTACCCTACAGGCGAGGTGATGGCTACCGTATTGGAAAATCACGAGGTAGTTTACGATATACGCCTTGATGCTGCCTGGGATTACATCACATGGGACCCTCAGTTTGCCCGGATCGCCACTGAGGCAGATGCATTTGTGTTTGGCAGCCTGGCTGTGCGGAATGGCAAGTCAAGGGAAACCCTGCTGCAGTTGCTGGAGAAAGCCAGGTATAAAGTATTTGACATCAATTTGCGTGCACCCCACTATAATAAGGAAGTCCTGGAACTGTTGCTCCCTAAGGCAAACCTCCTGAAGTTGAACAGCGATGAACTGACCTTGCTTACAGATTGGTTTTACAAAAGCGGCGCGCCTGAAAATGACAGCATCAGCTTCCTGCAACAAAGCTTTGGTATCCAGGAAATCATTATCACAAAGGGAGCTGAAGGCGCAAGTTTTTATCAGGGCGAAGCTGCTTACCAGGGCAACGCCTATCAGGTAAAAGTAGCAGATACTGTTGGCGCAGGAGATTCTTTCCTGGCTGCTTTTTTGTACCAAAAGCTGATGGGGATGCCTATCCCGGAAACCCTTAATTATGCACTGGCAATGGGCGGCTTTATTGCGGCTCAGGAAGGTGCCTGTCCTCCGTATACTAGCGCTGACCTCGACCAGTTCATTGCAGAACATTCCAGGTAAAAAATAAAAACCATCGTAAGGATACAGCGTAAAAACGGCAACCAACAGGCCTCTGCTAAATACCTCAGCGACAAAGTACAAGTAAAAACTTATAGCAATGTACCGGAAAAATCTTATCTTGATCTTAAAAACCAGTATAAATTAAATCAATTGAACATGCACTTCAACAAATTAATCATTGCCTCGGCATGCCTTGCCGCATTGGCTATCAGCAATGTAAATGCACAGGCTAAACACGAGGATACAGAATTTTATACCCCTGTACCGGCAAAAGTAACCGCAGGAAAAACCAATAGCGAAGCACCATCTGATGCAGTTGTGCTTTTCGATGGAAAAAACCTTGATAAATGGGTGATGGCTGACGACAGGAAACAACCTGCCAAATGGATTGTATCCAACGGCATTTTAACCGTCGACAAAAAGACAGGCAACATAGAAACAAAACAGGCCTTCGGTAACTATCAGCTACACATTGAATGGAAAGTGCCCCAAAATATTACCGGCACAGGCCAGCTTAGAGGTAACAGCGGACTGTTCCTGGCTTCACTGGGAAAAGGTGATCTTGGCTATGAACTTCAGGTACTTGACAACTACGACAATAAAACCTATACCAACGGTATGGCAGGCAGTATTTACAAACAAACCACCCCTCTCGTAAACCCATCTAAAAAGGCAGGCGAGTGGCAAAGTTATGATGTGATCTGGACTGCCCCTACCTTCAATACAGACAGTACTGTAAAAACCCCTGCAAAAGTGACTGTCCTTTTCAATGGCGTACTGGTACAGAACAACTTTGAACTCAAAGGCCCAACCCAATATGTTGGCGCCCCTGCGTACCGTCAGGCACACGGACCAGCACCAATTAAACTGCAGGCACACGGAGACAAGAGTGAACCGGTAAGTTTCCGCAACATCTGGATTAGAGAATTGTAGGGATCATCTTTAAAAAAAGGTGCTGTATTTTCAATGCCTTCAATTGCGTTTTCGCAGATGGTAAAGCGGATGGGTACAATCGCTGAGATCATCTTTAAAAAAGGTACTGTGTTTTGAATGCCTTTAATTGCGTCTTCGCAGATGGCAAAGCGGATGGGGACAATCGCTGAGATGATCTTTAAAAAAAAGGTACAGTGTTTTCAATGCCTTTAATTGCGTTTTCGCAGATGGCAAAGCGGATGGGGACAATCGCTGAGATGATCTTTAAAAAAAAGGTACAGTGTTTTCAATGCCTTCAATTGCGTTTCAGCAATTGAAGGCATTGAAAACACTGTACCTTTTTTAAAATTTGTCAGCAACTAATGCTTCAACCACGCTGACGGAATCTCCACCGGCACCCCGCCATTCACAGTGTATTTCAGTTTAAGAGTATATCCGCCCCCTCCTTCAATAAAATCAAGTGTTATTGGCTGAAGTCCCTTTCTTAACGCTACCTGTCCGCTTTTTTCGAACGGGCCATGCGGACCATCATTATCTACAACCAGGCGGTCTGCAATGTGCAGAATACCACCATCATCACAGTTTAGATAAAAGCTATAAATCCCGTCAACTGGTATCTCCAGGTATCCCTGATATTTCAGGCAGAAAGCCGGCGCATTAGCAGCTTTCGGAACTGTAACGCTGTCCACGGTAAAAACAGTTTTTGGTTCTCCGGAAATGCTCTTTGCGTTTTTATATTCGCCCGGATAATAACTACATGCCAGTCCTGGTGTTGACATTAGTGTGTTGACCGGCGTTGCCAGGTCCTGTTGCGTATAATGCAGGTCGTATATATCGCCACGTCTGCCCTGCGGTGTAAATGCCGCTATGCGGATAAATGTATTTTTTTTGATCTCTAAGGGCGAATTCAATAACGTAGCATTCAATCCTGGAAGGCTTCCGTCTGTAGTATACCTAAATACCAGGTCCGGCATTGGCTTAACTGGATTTAATATGGCCAGATCAGTAAATACATGGTGTTCTACCAATCCTGAAACATCCGGCAGGCGGTAACTCACCTTAAGTGCATCCAACCTTGGAAACTGTTTCTTCAAGCGCTCAAGGTATCCTGAATAATCATCTTTACGTGTCCATAACACTTCGGACAAAGCCGTCATCCGCGGAAATATCATATAATCTGCGCGCCCTTCCGAAGGGATTTTCTCTGTCCAGGTATTGGCTTGCGCCCCTACTATACCTTTCGCTTCCGCGGCAGTAAGTTTTGCAGGGATAGGGTTAAAATGATAAACCTCATATAACGAATTGCGGTCGGGCTCGTTATCAAAATATAATGGGTTGCCAGGAGACATCACCACGAGATTACCGTTTTTTGCCGCTTTTACCGGCGCATCAGGTACCCATGACCGCCAGTACATTACCATTGCCGTGGAGCTAATCCCATCTTCCAGTATTTCGTCCCAGCCAATCAGCTTTCGCCCTTTAGCGTTGAAAAACTTCTCCATCCTGTTGATGAAGTAACTCTGCAGTTCTGCGGTAGTATGAATATTATTTTTTGCCATGAGCTCTTTACAGCTTTCAGCCTGCTCCCACGAAGTACGGTCCACTTCATCACCACCGATGTGGATATACTTACTTGGGAAAATATCCATAATCTCCGTAAAAACGTTCTGTGCAAATTCAAACGTGGTTTCTTTGCAAGGGCAGATCGGCGTAGTAAATAATTTACCCCACTTGTTTTCACCGTTGGCTGTTAAAAAAGGGTAGCTGTTAATTGCCGCCATCATGTGGCCTGGCATATCAATTTCAGGGATAATGTCTATATGCCTTGCCAGCGCATACGCAACCACGCCCTTCATCTCCTTTTGCGTATAAAAACCGCCGTACACCACCTTTCCGTCCTTTTGGATAATATGTTTTGGGTCAATGATAAAGTCAGGGTTATCCTTTGCCTTTACCATACAGGCCGAATCCTGGTTATTGAAACTGCGCCAGGCACCTTCTTCAGTTAGTTTTGGATATTTTTTTATTTCAATTCTCCATCCCTGGTCGTCAGTCAAATGCAGGTGCAGTTTATTGAATTTATATAGCGCAAGCAGGTCTATAAACTTCTTCATGTATGCTATAGAAAAAAAATGCCTCGAAACATCAAGGTGCATGCCGCGCCAGGCGTAAGCAGGCGCATCAGCAATGGTCACTGCAGGCAATATCAGTGTTTTCAGCAGTATCGGGCTATGCTCGTTCGGCGGGAGCAACTGTCTGATCGTCTCCACACCTCTGAAGATTCCCGCAGGTTCCTTAGCGCTTAGGGTCACCATACCAGTTGTTATCTTGAGGTGATAACCTTCTGGTGCTTTTATGTTTGCATCATACTTCAGCACAATCCCGTTGGTCCCGCCAGTGCCCTGCAGCCTTTGCAGCGGTTTTCCTAAATAGGGTACCATCAGCAGGTTAATCTGTTCAACCTCATTGTCAAAACGGTGCCCGGCGGCAATAATATGCGTATTGGGGCTAATTGTAAATGTTCCCTTTCCGGCTGTTATTGCCGAAGGATAAGGAATTAAAGGGAATTCGGGATTTGTTCCCTGCGCTTGTACATCGCTAAAAATACCGCAGGCCGCAACAATGGCCAGACAGAAAAATTTACGATAAGGTTGTGTGTTCATATGTATTGTATTGATTCTTATTTACTGACAGATCGGCTTTAATAGATATCGATTTCCCAGATTCCTCGCTGACCACTTAAAATTTTAACTCGCAGGTAACGGGCCAGTCCTGGTTTCACAGCGATCTGCGGAGAGCGGATTGCAGCCTCCCTATGCACTGAGCATGTATCCCATTTTATGCCGTCAAGGGATTTCTCCAATGCCCAGGTGTGACCAGATGTAGGCAACACGAAAAACACCTCACAGGATTTTATTTTCCTTGGTTTCCCCAAATCAAGCATTAACCAGGGTGCTGCATCAGATGGATCGGCCATCCACCTGGTGCCGTTTTGCAGGTCCGCAGCATTTTGAGGAGCATAAGTTACCCTGCGTTTTACCATCGCGACCGGGAGTTCGGGGTGCGTTACTTTACTGTCTTCATCGGCAGAAATTTTGCCTTCAACTAATTTTGCAGGGCGAAAACTGGAAGCTGTTACTACCGCAGATACTGCAAGATTGTGCCTCTTATCACGGCTACCAAGATAACCAACCCCTTTATGATCAGGAGAGACGGGTACAATTGTACCATCGGCATTAAATTCCAGACGGTTTACGAAGATCTGCCTTGTGGTACCGCCTTCGCCATATTCGAGATACACAAAATACCAGTCATCAGTGCCAGGCATATTGAATATATTCCCATGTCCGGGGCCCCATACATTTTGCGTGGTGTCTGAGTAGATAAAGATATTTTTTCCTGAGGGTTCTGCAAAAGGGCCCAGCGGACCAGTTTTACTGATCATATAACCATTACTATAACTGGCGTGACCCGATAAGGTATAAAAGTAATAATATAAGCCTTTACGTTTAAACAGGCCAGGGCCTTCAGAATATCCTTTGAATTTTGTGGGAATATCAATGGTTTTTCCTTTCAGCGTTAACCAGTCGCTGCTTAACGCCGCTGCTTTCCGCCTTCTCCAGTATATAAATGCCTCACCATTGTCATCTACAAACGGTTCACCGTCTATATCGTCAATCAGCGGTTTTGTCTCGTGGTCCGCATCGTATTCCGCACCAAAGTGCAGGCCTTTTCCATTCGTAAAATTATAAGGCCCTGCAGGCCGGTCGGCAGTCATCACGTACACGCCCATTTTGTCGTCGGGTTTTACGATAGTGATGTACAGGTAATATTTTTTATCCTTCCGGATTACCTTTCCAGGCGCCCAATATCTGAAATAACCGGTTTTCTCTTTACCATCCTTATTCAGAAAAGTATATTTTTTATTCCAGTCGATCCCTGTTTCAAGCAAGCCTTCAAAATGCCAGTTTACAAAGTCGTGCGACTTCCAAACTACCGGAGGGCCCATTTTGTCCAATCCCTGGTCTATATCTGTAGTCGCATATAAATAAAATTCCCCGTCAAAACTTACAATAGAAGGATCCGCAAGATGATCGGCAACAATTGGGTTGAAGTTAATTTTTGCAGGTACCTTATCCTGTGCTGCAGCGGATGAAAACTGCCACAGGATAAGCATGAATACTGATAATATCTTACTATACATAACTGATTGTCTAATCGCATTCACTAACGCGTTAGCGTCTCATGCCGGAAGTTTAGGCCATTAATAACGCTTAAATATAATTAGAAAACGTGTATGCCGCTGTAATTTATCAGCGTATAAGTGAAAATAAAGATGATAAAAATACTGAAAGACCAGCTGAAATAACGGCTCACAGTTCTAAAGCTTCTTTTAAATGGCATCAGAAAAACAGTATTTAAAAGCATGAGGATAAGGGCAACGAAAAAATTGACCGTAATCAACAAAGTGCAAAAGAGAACCGTGAACAAGGCAGCCTGAACAAAAGCACCCGCCACAAGCCCATAAATACCTCCACATATCGCTGCAAACAGCAACATCCATAAACCATATACCAATCCCTTTTTCAGGTGAAACAGCAGGTACGGGCCGGTAGGCAACTGAACATTTAATACCGTTTTTTCTGGCATCTTCTTTTTGCCTTTACGCTGGTCCCTTTGCTGTTTTTTCAGCCGCGGCCACCAGATGATAAAACCTGTAATGCATAATATCAAAGGAATAAGTCCTCCAATGAGTGCTATTATTTTGGTCGGCATTCCGCCAAAGGAACCGTAATGTAACGGCGTTAACCAACTGAGGTAAGCCAGGCCAACTTCGGGAAAGTCTTTATTACTGTTAAGCAGCACCTTACCAGAATACTGATCCAGACTGAGCATCTGCCTGCGGCCCGATGAGGGAAAACCATCTTTCATCAGGTCCAAACGATAACTACCCTGTTTATTGGCCGGCATTGCAACACCCCTTACTTCTGCTTCGGGCATTTGCAGGGACGCAATTTTAAGCACATTGGCCATATCTATCGGAATGTTGTTCTTTTGAATGGTTGACTGCGCATTCAATAAAGAAGCCACTCCCTTGGGCGACTCTCCATTTAACAAAAAAAGCAGTGGTATAAAAAGCACTGAGAAGGAAATTAAAAAACCTGTGAGGGATAGAACAATCACTACAGGTGCGGTATAAAAACCCAGTACGTTATGCCAGTCATAATTCTGGCGTTTAAAACTGCCGCTAAATTTAACCGTGAGCATCTGCCGCAGGAATTTCCATTTTGCCGGTATCCACAAACGAAGTCCGCTGATCGTAAGAATCAATAGAATCAGGGTACAAATTCCAACAAAGTACCTGCCTATGACGGGTATAAATAAAGAAACATGCAGTTCAGTAACAATGGCAATAAAACTACTTTCATAGTTACGGCGACCGACTATATTTCCATTATAAGGATTGACAAAAACCTGTTCTTCTGCTACCGTGTTAAACAGTTCATAAGTAGAGCCAGGTTTTTTCTTTTCTGGTATCACTACATAAGAATAACTCAGCTTTGGATATTTTTTATGGATAATATCCACTACCTGTGGGAAGCTCAGCATTTGTTTTTGCACAGGTACCTGGAACAGTGTGGGATTCAATGCTTCGTCAATTTCATCCTGAAAAGTAAGAATGCTTCCTGTTACGCCAACAAAAGCAACAATGATTCCGGCAAAAATACCAAGATATAAATGCCATTTCCCAAACCATCGCTTTTGATGCTCCGCCCAGTTTAACTTCTTCATTGTAGTCAGTTATTTAGATCGATTAAAAATTATAGCAAATAAAGCGAACTTAATTAAAGGAAACAAGCGCTTCATATTCATTTCTGAAAAAAAAAGCTATAAAAGAATAATTAATTGCCATCAGGAATAAATGACATATAAAAAGACAAGGCACAAAAAAGCCGCAGATGAATCAAATGCGGCTTTGTAAAATCTATAAAAGTTTAGATTTGAAATTATACCTTTTTTGGAGGAAGGTCAAATGCAATAGCCTCGTGCTCAAAATGGCCTTTGTGGGCACCATCGCAGAAAGGTTTATTTTGCGAAAGCCCGCAACGGCAAATACTCAGGACTGTTCTTCCCTGTAATCCATAAGCGTCCCCGTTTTTATCAACGATTTCAAAATCGCCTTCTATTTTTAAAGAGCCGTTATTATTAATGGTTAGTTTTGTTTTCGACATTTATATATTATTTGGCACAAAACTAAAACAATAGGTTTAATGCCCCGAATATGATTTCAATTTAGAAACATTCCGCACGGGAGGTATAAAGCAACATCATAAACTTCACAGCAATCAGCGCATAAAAAAAAGGAGCCTCTTTTTGGAAACTCCCTTTTGTCTTTCTCTGTTACTTTTTAAGAGATCGCCAGTAGATATGTTGATAGCGAAAGATTACAGAATAAATAATCTTGGGTTAATTTTTTTTTGCATGCCAACCGGCAAAGTTCTTTTTAATGAATCAGCATTTTTAAACGATGTTGCACTAAGATCGTCCTGACTTTGTAATTGATCTCCGATGAATGAGGTTTCCTCTTGAAATTTGTCGCTGTTACTTTGAATTTTGATCTGATCTTTCATATACGTGAAGTTTTTTCAATTATAAAAACAGGTCTATGCCTTAAAAGTTTTTAAAGAAAATAAAATATTTTAATAAATCAATTTAGTATGACAATCGGCTAAAAAAATATTTTTGCTGTCTCCAATTTTAAAGAAATTCATTAATTTTAGAGTCTGATGAATGAAGGGAAAAATAACTCAAAAAAGGAGAATCTCATCAGGTGGATCAAGAGGGTCGGCTTTTGGGGTTTTTTGTTCTTCCTGGTGAAGGGACTAATCTGGCTCGCACTGGGTTATTGGGTTATTAAGTAGAATCTGCAAACAATCCTGATGCCCATTGGTTAATGCAGAAAATTAAGCATTATGAAGAATCAGGTTCCAGAACAGCATACAGGAAGTCAGATAGACACAACTGCGCAGGCTAAGTTTGCTTCTGCCGAAGAGGCAATAGCTTTTTATACGATTGCTAAAAACAGGTTGCTTAATGCTTACAAATGGGCAGAAATATGTCAGGTACCTTTATCTGTGTTTGCCTTAACCGATAGCCAGGGTAATACAGTTGAACGCCCTGCAGAAGAAGGGGACTACCTGAGAATTGATATTCCCGGCCCTGGTACCCATTCGGGCGATGGCTTTGACTGGGTGAGGATCGAAAAGATAACCGAGGATTTTGCTGAAGGTGCTGCAACAACGAGCATGCAGGTAAGACCCGCTGCAAACCCAGCAAGTGCAGATACATCCACGGCCCATTTCTATACCGCGATGGCTACCTCAACATTCCAGGTAAAAAGGATAGGTACCATTGTATCTGCCGAAGAGCATGGCAGAAATGAGGTGCCCAATACAGACACCTCACATCTGGCAGATAACATACGGAACACCCTGGTGGGCTGGTCGGCTAAAATTGGCCTCTCCTATCCGCAGTGGAAAAGCCTTGTCAAAGGAATTGTCGAAACTGAGGCAAACTAATTAGCACTGTTTCAGTACGTCCTCTTTTATATTTTCAAGTATTGCTTTTGTTTCTTCGAAACTGGTATGGTGAAAGGCGTGCATCCCCATCCTTTTGGCAGTTTCAACCTGGAAAATCCTGTCATCAAAATAATAACATTGCTGAGGCCTGGCCTGTGCTACGCCCAAAGCAAGGGTAAATATATTTGGGTCAGGTTTACGCATTTTCACATCACATGAAGAAACAAAAGCATCGAAACACTCATGCAGTTTGAACTTTTTCACTCTGTAAGTATTGAGTTCTTTGCCTTCATTGTTGATGGAAATAATCCTGAAGCCAGATTCTTTTTTCCATTCTTTCAGCCATTGGAGCAAACCTGGCAGCTCTACCGATCTTGAGAATACAAACTCCTTAAAATCTTCGCGTGTAAATTCCCTGGGATGGTTAAAAACTACAGTATCAAGATATTCGTCAAGGGTAATGTTCCCAATCTCAAAAATATTGAATACATAGCTATGCAAGGTATTCAGTTCATCGTAATTGAGGCCAAATTTTTCGGCAGCAAGTTTCCGGGAATCGTTGCCCCAGCCATTGGTAAGTAAGACGCCACCAATGTCAAAAAAAATGATTTTAGGTTCTGGATATTCCATATTATTTTATCTATAGGTTATTTTCTATTCGTAAACTTAGCCAATTGTCCCCACTTTATTCCATTAATTGCAGCCAATATTCATGATCATCACTTTTTTGAAAAAATTCAGACAAAGCACAAAAAAACAGGCCGCCCATAAAGGACGGCCTGCTGAATTGGAGAGCGCTAACGAATTAGTTAAAGATATACCTCACACCAATTTGTGCCTGCCAGCGGGAAATCTGGTCAGTATTTGCCTTGGTAGAGCTGGTTACCGGGATCAGGTTATTTTTATCCAGGTAAGGGAATGAATAAGTTGGTTTGCCTGTAGTTGCATCTAAACCTTTATAAGTCAAGACAGCAACAGAACCTGTATTAATGCCTGTATATGCATTTTGATACACACCCCAGTTACGGTTAAGGAAGTTACCCACGTTGATCATATTAAATTCTACACGGATAGTATTTCTAGTAGTTCTGCCTTTACCAGATTTCACAAAGAAATCCTGGGTAATATTGAAATCGGCACGTTTGAAGTATGGTAAAATTACTGCATTTCTTTTGCTGTATTCACCTCTGTGCTGGCTCAGGTATTTATCCTGATTGATGAATGCATTTAACTGGTTCCAAAGCTGACCGGCTGTTCTGGTATCGCCCGGAATAGCTGCAGCAGTTGCAGTTGCAGGTGTAGCTGCGAAATCAGGTACCAGAATAATGTCTCCCTGGTTTTTAGGAATGTACATCAGGTCATTGCTGGCGCCATCATTGTTGATGTCGCCAATGCTACCACCGCCACTGCCAGTGATATAAGATACAGCTCCATTGTTAGATGCTTCAAAGAACAATCCAACTGATGTTGCATAATTTTTATGGTATTCTTTTCTGTAAGCCAGGGAAGCAATAAAACGGTTTGGCATTACATACGTACTGTTAGATAATGTAGCCCCGTTAGGATTACCCGCAACTGGTCTTCCGCTCCAGATTGAACTGGCAGTAGAACCACCGTCGTTCACATCTTTAGACGCTGTATGCGTGTAAGCAACGTTTGCGTAAAAACCGCTGAGGAAGCTTTTCTGTAACTGTGCCGTAACAAAGTAAGAATAACCCTTATTGGTATTGGTCATATAGTAAAGACCTGTAATATTAGGATTGGTAACACTTTGCGGTGATCCATTGTTCAACGTGGTGTTCCTGTTGTTATAACGGATCTGGCCTTCTACACCAGGTAAAGTGGTGAAAGCATCTGAAAGCACAAGATTTTGGTGATAAACAGCATTGATATCTTTTGTATAAGCACCTTCCAGTGTACCAATAATACCAAACGGCAATTGCTGATCAATCGCGATGTTAGTTCTCCAGATCTTAGGCATTTTAAGGTTCGGGTCTGTTACATCCAATTCATATGAAGTGTTTGCCGCAACAGCACCTGTAGGACGGTTGGCGTCTACATTAGGATTGTAAATTAAACGCGGATCGTTAGGTGTGCCTGTTTTGGTAACAGTTCCAGAACTAAACAATGTACCACCATTAGAAGCCTGGTTAGATATCCAAACAAATGGAGTTAAACCTGCAAATAATCCAGATCCTCCACGGATTTGTGTAGTATGGTCGCCTTTCACGTCCCAGTTAAAACCGGCACGCGGGGAGATTTGAATTTTGCTTTTTGGCAGTCTGGAAACGTCTACTTTTACGCCTTGCTGAAAAGTCAATGCAGCTGCATTTGGATTTGCCTCAAGGTCTGTAGGGTAATAATTGTAATCGGCCCTTACACCGTAAGTCAGCACAAAATTATCCGTTACGCGGTATTTGTCCTGTGCATATAAACTAAAGTTATACGATTTGATCTCGGCCAATGGCAGATCGCCACCTTTAGCTGAGTTACGGTAACTATAAGCAGCAGCAGGTAAACCATTGATAAAGTCAGATGCTGAATTGTAGGTATATAAACCATTGTATTGCGGTGCAAAACCGTTTATGAAACTTTGCGACTGGTTACTGGTACCAAAAGTAAATTCATGTTTACCAGCAAAAACGGTTAAGTCGTCTGACAATTGTCCGATATTGGAGGAGAGCAAGTTGCCCGCTGTATACAACTCATAACCAAAGCTGGTCATAGTTTGATTTGCCGCAGTAAGCACGGTTCCGTTTACATCTGACGTTCCATTACCTATATCCACCATTGGAATACTTTTATCCGATAATGACGAACGGTAATCACGCAATGCTGAATAACCAACCGTCAGTTTA
>Ga0247816_10000607_pt1 | contig 19578 bp, 19 predicted proteins | sample UWRJL209509C1_FD_179930 | JGI IMG/M metagenome (GOLD analysis project Ga0247816, IMG submission 179930) | Plant litter microbial communities from Arlington Agricultural Research Station in Wisconsin, United States - UWRJ-L209-509C-1 | ecosystem: Environmental > Terrestrial > Plant litter >...
GTTCCCCGAGCGCGAGTACCTGCTCGACGACGCCGGCGGTGTCCTGCACCGGCGAGGTGTTGGCCATGGCGAACACGGTGGTGAACCCGCCGCTGGCGGCGGCCTGGCTGCCGGTGAGAACGGTTTCGCTCTGCTCGTAGCCGGGCTCACGGAGGTGGGTGTGCAGGTCGACCAGGCCGGGGAGGGCGAGAAGGCCGTCGGCGTCGATCACGGTCGCGCCGGCATCCGACAGGTTGTTACCGGTGTCGGTGATGGCACCGTCGGCCAGCAGCAGGTCGGTGCGGGTGCCGTCGCTGAGCTGTGCCCCGCGCAGAAGGTAGCGTTCGCTGGACATTCAGTGTTCCTCTCGGTCGCCCGATAGCAAGAGATAGAGCGCCGCCATGCGCACGGAGACTCCGTTCGCGACCTGTTCGCGCACGGTGGACCGGTCGGAGTCGGCCGCGGCGGAGGAAATCTCCAGGCCGCGATTCATCGGTCCGGGGTGCATGACAATGCTATGCGACGACAGCCGGGCGAAACGTTCGTCGTCCAGGCCCCATCGGCGCGAGTACTCGCGGCTGTTCGGGAAGAAAGCGTTGTGCATGCGTTCGGCCTGGATGCGCAGCATCATCACCACGTCGGGGCCGGTGTCGATGGCCGCGTCGAGGTCGTACTCGATCCGGGCGGGCCAGCCCGACGTGTCGGCCGGCACCAGGGTGGGTGGGGCGATGAAGGTGACCTCGGCGCCGAGGGTGTGCAGCAGCCAGAGGTTGGACCTGGCGACCCTGGAGTGCAGGATGTCGCCGACGATGGTGACGGTGACGCCGTCGAGGCCGCGGCCGCGGGAGGCGGTGCCGTGCAGGCGGCGGCGGATGGTGAAGGCGTCGAGCAACGCCTGGGTGGGATGCTCGTGGGTGCCGTCGCCGGCGTTGATGATGCCGGCGTCGATCCAGCCGCTGGCGGCGAGCACCTGCGGGGCACCGGAAGCCGGGTGCCGGATGACGACCCCGTCTGCGCCCATCGCGGCGAGGGTCTGCGCGGTGTCCTTGAGGCTTTCACCCTTGGAGACGCTCGAGCCCTTGGCGCTGAAGTTGATCACGTCGGCGCTGAGCCGTTTGGCGGCGGCCTCGAAGGAGATCCGGGTGCGGGTGGAGTCCTCGAAGAACAGGTTGACCACGGTCTTGCCGCGCAGGGTGGGCAGCTTCTTGACCTCGCGGTTGGCGACGTCGGCCATGTCCTCGGCGATGTCGAGCAGCGTGATGGCCTCGTCGCGGCTGAGCGCCTTGGTGGAGAGCAGGTGCCTCATGCGTCGACCCCGCCCTCGATGCTCACGTACTCGTCGGCATCCACTTCGACCAGGCGCACATTGATGCGCTCGTGTGACGCGCTGGGCAGGTTCTTGCCCACGAAGTCGGCCCGGATGGGCAATTCGCGGTGGCCGCGGTCGACCAGCACGGCGAGCCGGACGACGCTGGGCCGGCCGTGGTCACCGAGCGCGTCGAGGGCGGCGCGGATGGTGCGGCCGGAGTAGAGCACGTCGTCCACGAGGACCACGGTGGCGCCGTCGATGCTGCCGGGCACCTGGGTCGGTGCCGGGGTGCGCGTGCGGGTGTGAGACAGGTCGTCCCGGTACATGGTGACGTCGAGGGAGCCGACGCGAACCTGGGCGGATGCCGGTTCGATACGTCGGATGATGTCGGCGATGCGCTGGGCCAGCGCCACGCCCCTGGTGGGAATGCCGAGAATGACCAGGTTTTCTGATCCTCGATTGGACTCCAGTATCTCGTGAGAGATCCGAGTCAACGCTCGGGTGATGTCAGCCTGGGTGAGCACAGTGCGCTCCGTCAAACCGACCTCCTTTCCCGTCTCACAGGACGGCTCTTAAAGTAGGTCTTGGTACCGGTCTACCCTAGCAGTCGCGGGCTGGGCCTAACGATTCAGGACGAAGTCGGTGAACGCCTGCGCGTCGTTGACGGCTCCCTGGTACATCACGCCGTCGACGAGGGCGGTGGGCGTTCCGCGAATGGAGTCGACCTCGGCACCCGGGATCGGACCGGTCAGGGCGGCTTCGGTGTTGGCTTGCGACCAGAGCCGGTATTCGCCGGTCGTGACGCAGTCTTCGATCGACTGTCCGCCGTTGGACAGTTCCACCAGCTGACTGTCGGTGAGGCCGGCGGTGTTCTCGGCGGGCTGGTTGGCGAACAGGACGGCGACGTAGTCGAGCAGGTCGTCGGGGTTCAGGGCCGCCTGGCACGTGAGCGCCGCTGAGGCGCGGGTGGAGTATTCGGTCCCGTTGGAGGCCTGGTCGAGGAAGGTGAGCGAGTGCAGGCGGAGGGTGATGGTGTTGTCCTCGACCAGTGCGGCGAGGGTGGCTCCGTTGGCGAACTCGAACTGGGCGCAGAACGGGCACATCGGGTCGATGTACAGGTCGACGACGGTCGCGCCGGTGCCGGCCTGCAGGTAGCCCTCCTGCAGGTTGGCGGCGCCGACCTGCGCCGGGCCGGTCTGCTCGGTCTGGCCGGGGGCCGTCGCCACGATGTCGCCGGGGCCGGTGCCGGGGAGGTCGGTGACCGACTTGAGGAACAACCCGAGGGTGGCGGTGAAGAACAGGACCATCACGACGATGATCGCCGTCAGGAGGATGCCGGCGTAGCCGAGGATCACTCCGGCGATCGCCATGCCGCGGCCGGACTCGCCGGTTCTCTTGATCTGGCTGAGCGCGATGTGGCCGGTGATGACCGCCGCGAGGGAGACGAAGAACGCCGATACCAGCGAGACGATGGCCAGCACGTTGACCTTCGCCGGAGCCTGACCGTATTGGTACCCGTTCGGGTCGGTCGGATACCCGGTCGGATAGCCGCTCGGCTGCCCGGCAGTGGTCGGTGCGGTGTAGCCCTCGGTTCCGTCGGTCACGGTGTCCCCCTTCGTGAAACGGCCGCCGCAGGGTGTGCGGCGGCCGGCTGGTTTGGATCTGTCGTGCAGGTGTGGAGCGGGTTAAGCGGATGGCGCCGTCTGGGCGATGCGGCCGAGCAGGCCGTTCACGAACCCGGCCGAGTCATCCGTCGAGAGCACCTTGGCAGCCTCGACGGCCTCGTCGATCGCGACCGCGTGCGGCACGGCGTCGTTGTAGAGGATCTCCCAGATACCGATCCGCAGGATGGCGCGGTCGATCGTGGGCATCCGCGAGAGCGTCCAGCCCTGGGAATACGTTTCGATGAGCTCGTCGATCTCCTCGCGGTGATCGACGACGCCGTCCACGATGTCGCGCGCGTACAGCCAGGACGCCATCCGGGCCGGCTCGTTGGCGGCCCGTTCGGCCTCCATCGCCAGCGACTGCGGAATGGTGGTCTGGCGCACGTCGGCGGCGTACAAAATGTCGATCGCGCGCTTACGCGCTTTGGTACGGGCGCTCACTAGTTGACGCGGCCGAGGTAGTCACCGGTACGGGTGTCGACCTTGACCTTGGTGCCCTGCTCGAGGAACAGGGGCACCTGGATCTGGTAGCCGGTTTCCACGGTGGCGGGCTTGGTGCCGCCGGTGGAGCGGTCGCCCTGCAGGCCCGGCTCGGTGTAGGTGATCTCGAGCACGACAGATGCCGGCAGTTCGACGTAGAGCGGGTTGCCGTCGTGCAGCGCGACGGTAACGGCCTGGTTCTCCAGCATGAAGTTGGCGGCGTCGCCAACAACGGTAGAGGACACGGTGAGCTGGTCGTAGTCGGAGACGTCCATGAAGACGTAGGACTCGCCATCCGCGTAGAGGTACTGGAAGTCGCGACGATCGACATTCTCGGTTTCGATCTTGGCACCGGCGTTGAAGGTGCGGTCGACCGTCTTGCCGGTGACGACGTTCTTGAGCTTGGTGCGCACAAAGGCGCCACCCTTGCCGGGCTTGACGTGCTGGAATTCGATGACGGCCCACAGCTGCTTGTCGATGTTGAGGACGACGCCATTTCTAATGTCGGCGGTAGATGCCATGAAGAGGAGTTCCGTTCGATTCAGTTGGGAAGGTGCGCGGCCCGATGGTCTGGAGAGCCCAGAGGCCTGGAGAGCCCAGAAGGCCTCAGAGCATTCTAGCCGACGGGTCGGCCGTGCCGGATCAGCTGACCCGTTTGGGCGCCCCGCTCAGGGCAGCCGAGTGATGTGGTCCAGGGCTAACCGGTAGGAGTCGAACCCGAATCCGGCGATCACCCCGGTGGCGATCGCGCTGACCACGCTGGTGTGCCGAAAGGTCTCCCGGGCGTGCGGGTTGGAGATGTGCACCTCCACCAGCGGGATGCCGGCCTTGGTGACCAGGGCGGCGGCGTCGCGCAGCGCGTAGCTGTAGTGCGTGAACGCGGCCGGGTTGAGGATGACCGGGGTGCTGGTGTCCACCGCTTCGTACAGCCAGTGGATGAGCTCGGCTTCGTCGTCGCTCTGGCGCACGTCTACAGTCACGTCGTCGCCCGCCGCGGCACTGAGCATCTCCCGCAGGTCGTCGAGGTTGGCGGCACCGTAGACATCGGGTTCGCGGCTGCCGAGGCGGCCGAGGTTCGGGCCGTTGAGAACGAGGACTGTACGCATCCACCCAGACTAGGCCCGGGCGGGTCCGCTCGAGTCAGCCCCGTCCGGTGGTCGAGCCTGTCGAGACCCCGCGAGCCGATCTCAGGACGCTATCGCGGCGCGCTCCGTCTCAGAACGGCGGCGGGTCGTCGGTCGAAGGTGGTTGCAACGGGGGCGGCTCCGGCGCGGGCAACGGATCCACCGCAACATCCTCAATAGGTGGCGGTGGCTCCCCGATGTAGCTGGCCGGCTCGGTCAGATACTCCTTGCCACTCGGACTCGTCCAGACCAAATCCCCATTGAGTTTCTGACTAGTCGTGAAACTGGACTGATGTTTCAACCGGTGGCACGGGCTGCAGAGGTGCACGAGGTTGTCGGCGCTGGTGGTGCCACCATCGCTCCACGGTTGGGTGTGATCCAGGTCACTGTTCGTGGCTTGCCGGTTACACCCCGGTGCCCGGCAGGTGCCGTCGCGAATCTCGGTGTACCTCTTCAACTCCGCCGGCGGTGAGTACGACTCCCGCCCGACGGAGAGGGTGCAGCCCGTCTCGGGGTGAACCAGAATTCGGGTGAAGCTGGTTGCGGTTCCGGCGATCTTGCGCGCGCTCTCCGCGTCGATCGGGGTGTGGCCATTCAGAATCGCGGGTTCGTTGCTCTGCCCGAGCAGTGTGAGCACCGGGACGGTGATAGACACCGCGCCCCGGATGCCCTGGCCGAGCCCGTCCGGTCCGACCCCGTCGACCAGTAGGTCCCGGAGGACGTCCGTGCGACGCTGATCCATCGTGCGCTGCCCATCCTTGGGCAGGTCACTCTCGTCGAGGTTCTTCGCCATCTGCGTCAGCCGGTCGAATACGGCCTGGGCGTCGTCGACCTTCATGTAGGCCTTCATCCACGCCATCCCGTTCAGGTCCGGCTCTACCCACACCCGCCGGTCCTTCGCCGAGAGGGCCGTCCGTTCCTCGAGCGGGGCCGGGTGCAGGCGCTCGCGCACCCTCACGGCGACCTGTCCGAACCGGGTGGCGGTGTACTTCTTCGCCGCCGGGAGTACCTGCCGTTCGAATGCGGGCAGCACGTCGGCCGGGAGGTTCTCGGTGATCTCGAGCAACTTGCGGGCGTGACCCCAACTGATCGTGCCTTCCGACAGGGCCTTCTGGAACAACGGGAGTTGGCCCACCAACCGAGTCGCTTCGAAAACCATGATGCCGGCCGTGTTCCGGTTCAGACGCAGGGCGAAGGCGACCTCAGCGGCCATCGTGCGGCGGCCGAGCTCTTCGTCGTCCCAGGGGGAGCTGTTCCAACCGGTCTCGGCCGGGTTCCCGCGGAGCCGATCGCGGATGAAGGTTTTGCGGCCGAGGAGGTCGATGTCGGCGAGGATGCGGGTTTTGTTCGCTTGGGCGCTGGCGAGGGCTTTTTCGTTCTCGACGAGCTCGTCAATCGCGGCCGCGATGGCGGCTTGAGCCGGATCGGTGAACCCGTCCGGGTCTTCTTCTGGGGTGGCGTTTGAGGTGGCCATAGGTTCATTGAAGCAGGCACCACTGACACTAGTGATCCCAGTGAATCATGGGGATAAGCGGGGTTGAAGTGTGCCTGTGGAGGAGACGCGACCGCAGATTTGCTCGCGGGGTCTCGACAAGCTCGACCACCGGAATGGGCGCGATCCAGAGGTCGGCTTGCGGGGTCTCGACCGGCTGGACCACCGATCGGGACCCGTTCCGCAGGTGCGTCGCGAGCCGATCTGGTCGCGGTCGGTCGGTTGGCTCGCTAGCGGACAGGTGCCGCTGCCCTCAGTCGTCGAATGTTTGCATCAGTTCGGAGCGGATGATGAACCGCACCCCTCGTGGGGCCTCGGCCGAAAATCCACCGCCGCGGCCCGGCACCACGTCGATGAGCAGAGCGGTGTGGCTCCAGTACTCGAACTGCTCGGCCGAGATCCAGAAGTCGATGGACTGCTCGGGCTCCCCCGCCGGTGCGACGTCGAGTCGGCCGAGCAGTACGTCCTGGTCCGAGGTGATGAACTCCCCCGCCGGGAAACACATCGGCGAACTGCCGTCGCAGCAGCCGCCGGACTGGTGGAACATCAGCGGGCCGTGCTCGTCCCAGAGGCTCCGTAGCAGCTCGACGGTTGCCGAAGTGAGCGCCACCCGGGACCGGGTCTCGCCTGGAATGGTGATGCTGGCCTCCACCGCAGCAACGGCGGTGTCGGTGGGGCTGGTGAGGTCGGTCATCGGGTCCTCCTGGGGGAACGGATGCGGTGGAACAGTATTAGTTGAGCAAGCCTGGCTGGAGCGGATGGGGCCGGCCGGGCGTCTCCGCCCGGCCGGCCCCGCAGCGGCTAGAAGAATCCCTGCGCGTTCTCGGAGTACGACACCAGCATGTTCTTGGTCTGCTGGTAGTGGCCGAGGGCGAGCTTGTTGTTCTCCCGGCCGATACCCGAACTCTTGTACCCGCCGAAAGCCGCGCCGGCAGGGTAGCTGTGATAGTTGTTCACCCACACCCGACCGGCCTGCAGGTCCCGACCGGCCCGGTACGCGGTGCTGCCGTTGCGGGACCAGACGCCGGCGCCCAGGCCGTAGAGCGTGTCGTTGGCGATCGAGATGGCGTCGTCATAGTCGTCGAAGCACGTGACCGCCACGACCGGTCCGAAGATCTCCTCCTGGAAGACGCGCATCTTGTTCTGGCCTTCGAAGATGGTCGGCTGCACGTAGTACCCGCCGCTGAGGTCTCCGCCCAGGTCCACCTGCTCACCACCGAGCAGCAGCTTGGCGCCTTCCTTCTTGCCGATGTCGATGTAGGACAGGATCTTCTCCAGCTGGTCGTTGCTGGCCTGGGCGCCGACCTGGGTGTCGGTGTCCAGCGGGTTGCCCTGCACGGCCTTCTTGGTCCGTTCGATGGCTGCGCCGAGGAAGCTGTCGTAGATCGGTTTGTGCAGCAGGGCGCGGCTGGGGCAGGTGCAGACCTCGCCCTGGTTGAACGCGAACAGCACAAACCCTTCTTGGGCCTTGTCGTAGTAGCTGTCGTCCTGCTGTGCCACGTCCTCGAAGAAGATGTTGGCGCTCTTCCCGCCGAGCTCCACCGTGGACGGGATGATGTTGGCGCTGGCGTACTGCAGAATCAGCCGGCCGGTGGTGGTCTCGCCGGTGAAGGCGATCTTGCGGATGCGGTTCGACGAGGCTAACGGTTTGCCGGCCTCGATGCCGAAGCCGTTGACGATGTTGAGCACACCCGGCGGCAGGACGTCGCCGATCAGCTCGATCAGCACCAGGATCGAGGCGGGCGTCTGCTCGGCGGGTTTCAGGACCACGGCGTTGCCGGCGGCGAGGGCCGGCGCGAGCTTCCAGACCGCCATCAGGATCGGGAAGTTCCACGGGATGATCTGCCCCACCACGCCGAGCGGTTCGTGGAACTGGTAGGACATGGTGTCGTTGTCCAGTTCGGCGTGGTCGCCGTCCTGCGCGCGGATGGCGGAGGCGAAGTAGCGGAAATGGTCGGAGGCCAACGGGAGGTCGGCGTTCAGCGGCTCCCGGATGGGCTTGCCGTTGTCCCAGGTCTCCGCCACGGCGAGTAGTTCGAGGTTAGCGTCGATGATGTCGGCGATCTTGTTCAGGATCGCTGCTCGTTCGGTCGCAGAGGTCTTGCCCCAGGCCGGTGCGGCCTTGTGGGCAGCGTCCAGGGCCAGGTCGATGTCCTCGTGGGTGCTGCGGGCGACCTCGGTGAACGGTTTGCCGGTGACCGGCGAGATGTCTTCGAAATACTGCCCCTTCACCGGCGGCACCCATTCGCCCCCGATCCAGTTCTCGTAGCGGGGCTTGAAGCTGACTTTGGCGTCCGGTGTGCCGGGCGCGGCGTAAACGGTCATGTCACTCCTTGTTCGACGGCTCTGTCGTGATCTGCGTCGCTGCGGACCATGTCGCCAGCCTACGAACCGGTAGGTTGCGAAAGGTTGCGGTCAGGCCAGTTCGCTGTTCAGCCGGGCCAGCCGCGACGCCACGGCGGCACGCTGCGGTGACCGGGCCGGCAACAGTTCCAGGCAGGCCCGCCAGACCTCACGGTCCCAGCCGGCCTCGGCCGTCCTGGCGTAGTCCAGCAGCACGTCCACGGCGGCATCGCTGAGCAGGGTCTGCCGCAACCGGGTGCTCACCTCGGCACGAATCTCGGTCACCCCCGGCGCCGTCGAAGCCGGCAGGACCGGCCCGCGGTACGCGGCCAGGGCCATCCGGTGGGCACCCCGGCCCAGCAGGGCGAGCACCCGACCGGCATCCGTCTCCAGGCCGGTGTCGAGCCGGTACGGCCGGGACCCGATCCGGAGGAACGGATGGCTCGTCGCCAGGGTCCGTCGCAACCGCACCATCTCGGCGCGCAGGTTCACCACCCGCTGACGACTGTCGGTCCCGCTCCCGACGCTGAGCATTTCGGCGAGCCGTTCAGCCGACAGACCCTCCCGGTGCCAGGCGAGCAGGAGCAGGATCTCGGCGTGTCGAGGGCTGAGAGTGCTGGTCGCTCCGTTGAGCGGGCTCCCACGCAGGCTGCCGTGCTCGGTTCCGAGCACCCCCAGCAGGGGACGCACGGCACTGAACCCGGCCGGCCGCGATCCGGACCGGGCGGGCCCGGTCAGGCTGCGGATGCGCAGTTCGGCTTCCAGGGCGGCTACCGCGGCCTCGACCAGCGGCAGCGTGTTCGGTTCAACGGCGCCGTCTCCCCCGGTGATGTCGATCACCCCGAGCACCGCCCCGGTGACCGGGTCGTGCACGGGGACCGCCGTGCAGCTGAAGGCGTGGGCGAGCTGACTGAAGTGTTCTGCCCGTCGAATCTGGATGCCGTGGTCCAGCGTGAGCGCAGTCCCCGGGGCGCTGGTGCCCACCCTGGCCTCCGACCAGTCGGCCCCGGGAACGAAGAGCATGTCTTCGGCCTTGGTGCGCACCGCGCTGTCTCCGTCGATCCAGAGCAACCGACCGGATTCGTCGCCGACCGCGACGATCAGACCGGATTCAGCGGCGTGCCGCACCAGGAGCCGGTCGATCACGGGACGCACGGCGGCCAGCGGATGCGACGACCGCAGTCGGTCCAGCTCGTCCCGGCTGAGGTTGGGCGCGGCCTGGGCGGTGAGCGGGTCGAGCCGGAGGGACAACGACCGTTGCCAGGATTCCCGCACCAGGCGGCGCACCCCGGAGCGGAGTGCGCCGGAAGTCATCTCGGCATGGTCACCGATGGCGGCCGCGTGCAGGCGGTCCTGGCGGGAGAACTCGGCCAGCGGGGAATCGGTGGGTGTGACGGTCCACGGACTGGTCACCCTGCCTCCGATCAACGCTGTTCGTAGGCGACCGGCGTCACGGGCCGGTCGATGGCCTCATTCTAGGCACAGTCGACCGGGTTGGGGCTGAGCGTCTAGTGGCCGATCTCCTGGTACGCCGCGAACAGCAGGGACGCGTCCGGGCCCTCGAGCACCGTGGGCTTGCCGATGTCGTCGAGCACGATGAACCGGAGCATGCCGCTGCGGGTCTTCTTGTCGCGCTGCATGGTGGCCAGCAGGGTGGGCCAGCGGCCCACCGGGTAGCTGATCGGCAGAGTGAGCGACTCCAGGATGCGCCGGTGCCGGTCGACGGCCTCGTCGGAGAGCCGTCCGCTGAGGCGGGCGAGCTCGGCGGCGAACATCATGCCGACGGCAACCGCGGCGCCGTGCCGCCAGCCGTATCGTTCGGCGTGTTCGACGGCGTGACCGAGGGTGTGCCCGTAGTTGAGGATCTCGCGCAGGCCCGCCTCCTTGAAGTCGGCGCCGACGACGCGGGCCTTCATCTCGATCGACAGCTCCAGCACCCGACGGAACTGGGCGGTGGCTGGGTCGGTGACGGCGGCGACATCGGCCTCGACGATGTCGAGAATCTCGGGCACCTGGATGAACCCGGCCTTCACGATCTCGGCGAAACCGGCGAGGATCTCGTTCCGTGGAAGGTCCGCGAGGATGTCGAGGTCGCAGACCACGGCGGCGGGGGCGTAGAAGGTCCCGACCAGGTTCTTGCCCTCTGCGGTGTTGATGCCGTTCTTGCCGCCGACCGCTGCGTCGACCATGCCGAGCACGCTGGTGGGCACCTGTACGAGTTTCACACCTCGCAACCAGGTGGCGGCCACGAAGCCGGCCAGGTCGGTGACCGCGCCGCCGCCGAAACCGATCACGGCATCGGTGCGGGTGAAGTCGGCCTGCCCCATCACCTGCCAACAGAACGCGGCGACCTCCACCCGTTTGGCGGGTTCGGCATCCGGCACCTCGGCGATCAGCACCTCGTAGCGGTCGAGCAGGCTCTCCCGCAGGGCGACGGCGCGGGCGCCCAGGTGTGAGGTGTGCACGATGAGCACCTTCTTCACGGTGTCGCCGAGTTGGTCGGCGACGTCGGCGACGATGCCGCGGCCGATGAGCACCGGATAGGCGTCGGTGCCGCTCACGGTGATGGTGGTGGTACCGGTCGTTTCGTGCTGCATGTCGGTCACGATTGTTTCTTTACCCATTTCACGATGTCGGCGGCGATGGCGTCGACCGGTCTGGTCGACGAATCGAAGTGGATGCTGGCCAGCGCCTCGTAGATCGGGCGGCGCTCGTCGTAGATGCGCTGCCAGGCGTCGGGGCCGGCGGCCAGCAGTGGTCGTTTGGCGTTCTTGGAGCGGTTGCGCACCGCTGCGGCCGTGGTGGTCAGGGAGACCACGGTGGCGCGGCGCAGGTCGGCCTGGGTGTCGGCGTCGAGCACTGCTCCCCCGCCCAGCGACACGACCGCGCGGTTCCGCAACGCGTCGGAGACGGCCCGGCGCTCGAGCCGGCGGAAGTGTTCCTCACCGTGCTGGGCGAAGATCTCGGTGATCGCGCCGTGCTCGGCCACGACGACGGAGTCGGTGTCGATGAACGGCACCCGGAGCGCGCGGGCCACCCGGCGGCCGATCTTGGACTTACCGGACGCCATCGGACCGATGAACACCAACGGGTAGATCGGCGTTTCGACCGAAGGCGCCGTCATGTCGTCGGGTGCGGGCCGAGGGTCGCGTTTCACCGGCACGTAGTCGTCCGGGCTGATGAACAGCACGTCAGACGGTGGCGTCGCTGGCGGCGCCGGTGCGCAGGTTGGCCGGGATTGCCTCGAGGTAGGCATCCAGGTTGCGTTTGGTCTCGGCCAGGGAGTCGCCGCCGAACTTCTCCAGCACCGAGTTGGCCAGCACCAACGCCACCATGGCTTCGGCGACCACGCCGGCGGCCGGCACGGCACACACGTCGGAACGCTGGTGGTGAGCCGGTGCGGCCTCGCTGGTGGTGATGTCCACGGTGCGGAGCGCCCGCGGGATGGTGGCGATGGGCTTCATACCGGCGCGGACCCGCAACACGGTGCCCGTGCTCATGCCACCTTCGGTGCCGCCGGCCTTGTCGCTGGAGCGCACGATCTCGTCGTCGATCTGCACGAGTTCGTCGTGGGCGGCCGAACCGCGGCGGGTGGTGGTGAGGAAGCCGTCGCCCACCTCGACGCCCTTGATCGCCTGGATGCCCATCAGGGCGGCGGCCAGCTGGGAGTCCAGGCGCCGGTCCCAGTGCACGAACGAGCCCAGCCCGGGCGGCAGGTTGTAGGCGAGGACCTCGACGATGCCGCCGAGGGTGTCGCCGTCCTTGTGGGCGGCATCCACTTCGGCGACCATCAGCGCGCTGGTGGCGGCGGCGAAGCAGCGCAGCGGGTCGGCGTCAAGAGCGTCGACGTCCCCTGGACGCGGCAACGGTGCGTCGTCCGGCACCCGGACGGGACCGATGGAGAGGGTGTGGCTGACCAGTTCGATGCCGAGGCCGGCGAGGAAGGCACGGGCGACGGCGCCGAGGGCGACCCGCGCGGCGGTTTCACGGGCGCTGGCGCGCTCGAGCACCGGGCGGGCCTCATCGAAGTCGTATTTCTGCATGCCGACCAGATCGGCGTGGCCGGGCCGGGGACGCACCAGGGGGGCACCGCGGCCGCGGCTGAGCAGGGCGGCGTCGACCGGTTCGGGGCTCATCACGTCGGCCCACTTGGGCCACTCGGTGTTGCCGATCCGCAGGGCGACGGGACCGCCGAGGGTGAGGCCGTGGCGCACACCACCGGAGATGTTCAGTTCGTCCTGCTCGAACTTCATCCGCGCCCCACGGCCGTAGCCGAGTTTGCGGCGCGCAAGGTCGAGGCGAATCATCTCTAGGGTGACCGGGATCCCAGCGGGCAAACCCTCGACAATGGCGAGGAGTTCGGGGCCGTGGGACTCTCCGGCGGTGAGCCAACGAAGCATGCTCCTATCCTTCCACAGCGCGAACGGGTGCCGCGGACTCCGGCAGGGCCGCGCGCATCTGCCGCAACACGCTGTCCTCATCGGTCAACGGCTCGAACGGGTCGCCGCCGACGAAGATGCGCACCTGAACCAGCGCCTGGTGCAGGAGCATGGTCAGGCCGGAGCGGCTCTGGCCGCCCGCGTCGGCCCAGGACCGGGCCAGCGCGCTCGGCCAGGGGGCGTAGCCCACGTCGAAGAGCAGTACCGATTCGCGGATCCCGAGCGCGAATTCGCCGGGCAGGCTCACCCCGCCGGGCAGGGTGCTGAGCACCAGGTCGGTCTGGCGGGCCGGATCCGGCAGGGCGTCAAGCCCATTGATGGCGACGGTCAGGCCGAGCTGACGGGCCAGGGCACCGAGTGGCTCGGCCCTGGCGGGGGTGCGTGCGATGATCTCCACCGATTCGGCGCCCAGCTCGGCCGCGGTGGCCACAGCGGATGCCGCGGTCGCGCCGGCTCCGACCACGGTCACGTGGGCGGCCCGGTCGGTGCCGGCCTCGGCGAGGGCCCTGACCAGTCCGGGCACGTCGGTGTTGAAACCGGTGAGCCGGCGCGGCGACCCGTCGGCGGGGTCTTCGTCGAACAGAACGGTGTTCACCGCCCGGGTGAGCGATGCCACCCGATCGAGGTCGGCCAGAAACGGGATGATCTCGTGCTTGAGCGGCATGGTGAGGCTCAAGCCCCGCCAGTCCGGGCCGAGCGTGTCCAGGAAGGCCCCCAGGGCGCCCTCGGCGACGTCGGCCGCTCCGTACTGCCAGGGCAGCCCGAGCGCGGTGTAGGCGGCGGCGTGCAGCGCCGGTGACAGGGAGTGCCCGATCGGAGACCCGAGCACGGCGAGGCGCCGGGGGTCCCCCGACGCCGTGGAGCCGGCCGGATCAGCCATATTCGGGGTGGTCCTTCATCCAGGCCAGCCACTTGGCCACTCCGGCGTCGTGTTCGTCGACGGTCGAGGAGAAGATGGTCTCTCCGGTGTCGAGGTTCCAGGTGACGAAGAACAGCCACGGCCCGTCCGCCGGGTGCAGGGTGGCGTCGATGGCCAGGTCACCCGGGTTGCTGATCGGTCCCACCGGGAGGCCAGGGTGCAGGTAGGTGTTGTAGGCGTTACCCGCGTCTTGCCGCTCGGCGTCGGTGGTGGTGACGAGGTGGGTGTTGCCGGTGCCGTAGGCGACCGTGGCGTCGGACTCGAGCGTCCCGGTCTCCCACTGCGCCGGGTCCAGCCGGTTGTAGAACACGCGGGAGACCTTGTAGTAGTCGTCTCTGAGTCCGGCCTCACGCTGGATCAGGGACGCCATCACGATGGTCTTCCACCGATCGGCCGGCGCGACGCCGGCCTCGTCGAGCGCCTGGAACTGACGGTCCACCAGGGTTTTGATCGCGTCGAATGCGGTGACACCCGGGGCGAAAGTGTACGTGGCCGGGAAGAGGAAGCCCTCGAGGGTGGTGGCCTCGGCGGGAAGCCCGAACGCGGACACGTCCGCGGCGGCGGCCTGCAGCTCTTCGAGCGGGATCTCAGTGCCCTCTGAGATCGAGCTGAGAACATCCACCGCGGCGGTCCCCTCGGGGATCACCACGGTCTGCTCCTGGCGGCTTTCCGGGTCGACCAGGGCGGCGAGGGCCGCGGAGGCGCTCATCTGCGAGGCCACCAGGTAGGCGCCGGGCTGGAAGACCGGGTCGCTCGGCTGGGAGAGCAGCAGGTCGTAAAAGGCGTCGTAGCTCTTCACCACGTCCCGGTCGAGCAGGGTCTGGGCGATATCGCCGCCGGTTTCGCCCTCGTGGATCATCACGAGCACCTCACCGCTGCCGGAACCCTCGTAGTCCTCAGGGCCCTGCGTCATCGCGACCAGCTGGTTGATCGGGCCCTGCAGTGCGTAGGCGCCGGCAGCCATCAGGCCCACCAGAACGACGAGCACCACCAGGCAGCCCCATCCGCCTTTGCGGCTGCGCTTCTCCCGGGGCGGTTCGGTGCTGAGCTGGGCTCGACGGTCGGCTCGGTTGGACCGGGCACGGCCGGCCTTGGGCACGACTCCGGCAGGGTTCGATGGTGCCGCGGCCGACGCGGGCCGGGCTGCGGCCACTCCGGCGGGCACGGCGGGTTCGGCGGCGGACGGATGGGGAGCGGTGCCGTTCGCGTCAGCGTCCGCCTGGAAACCGAGACCGGCGAACGGGTTGTACTCGGCGGGCCAGGCGCCGTTCTGCGCGCCGGCGCCGGGCGCGAGGGGCTGGTCGGCGTCAGCGGCGACGCTCGGCTCCCCCGCCGGTTCGGCCGGCGACGGCGCGGCAGCGGCAGCGGCCGCGCGCTGCGCGTCGGCTTCCCGCCGCGCGCGGCGGCTGGACTCGGGAGCGTCGTCGGAGGATTCCGGCGGTCTGGTTGCCACGGTTACGGCCTTCCGGTCGTTTCGACGGGCGCGCCAGGTGGCCGGCCCGAGGTTCGTTCGGTGTCTAGTGCGTGCTGAAGAATTATAGTTGCGGCGACCTGATCGACGACTGGGCGTTGAGTGCGGGTGCTGCGGCCCACCGTTCGGAGGGCGGCCTGGGCCGACACCGTTGACAGGCGTTCGTCCACCAGCCGCACCGGCACGGTCCCGGCCAGCGCGGCAGCCAGGGCCTCCGCGAAGCCGACCGCGTCGTCGGTGGATGCCGTCTGCCGGCCGGACAGGGCCAGCGGCAGGCCCACGATCACCTCGACCGCGTCGAGCTCCGCGACGATCCCGCAGATCCGGGTGATTGCCGCCGGGTCGTTCCCGGTCGCCGGAGCTGGCCCGGCCGAACGAGGCTGTCGTTTGGCCGGGTCCACGCGTGGCACGGTTTCCACCGGGGTGGCGAGCAGGCCGTGGAAATCGCTCCGGGCGACGCCGACACGGACGGTGCCGACGTCCACCCCAACCCGCACGCCAGTCCGCATCGGGTTAGCGGGCCACGAGGGTGCGGAGGGTAGCCAACGCCTCGGGGATCGACGCCACCTTCGTGCCGCCACCCTGGGCCAGGTCGTCCTTGCCGCCGCCGCCGCCGCCGAGGATCCCGGCGAGCTGTTTGGCCAGCGCGCCGGCCTTCTGGCCGGCCTCCCTGGCCGCGGGGTTGGTGGCCACGATGACGACGGGCTTGTCAGCCACGGTGGCGGCCAGCGCAACGACGGCGGCCGCGTTGCCGAGGCGTTCCCTGGTGCCGGTGACGAGCATCCGCACGTCATCGGCCGAGGCGAGCACGCCGAGGTCTTCGGCGACGACCGTGATCCCGTTGATGCTGGTCGCGCTGCTCACCAGAGCGGGTACCCGGTCGCTGAGCGCCCGGGCTTCGAAGGCGGCGATCTTCTTCTCCGCGGCCTTCAGGCTCTGCATCAGGTCCTGGATCTTGTTCGGCAGCTGTTCCCGCGGGGTCTTCAGGTTGCTGGTCAGCTGCGACACGATCGCTCGTTCGGCGGCGAGGTCGCGGAACGCTTCCAGGCCGACCAGGGACTCGACCCGGCGGTTGGTGGACCCCACCGACGCCTCGCTGACCAGGTTGATCATGCCGATCTCGGCGCTGGCGGCCACGTGGGTGCCGGCGCAGAGCTCGCGGGACCAGGGTCCGCCGATGTCGACGACTCGCACGGTCTCGCCGTACTTCTCGCCGAACAGGGCCATCGCGCCGAGGGCCTTGGCCTCGGCCAGCGGCAGCTCCCGGGTGGTCACCTCGAGGTTGTCGCGGATGGCGTTGTTGGAGATCTCCTCGATCTCGCTGCGGGTGGCCGGGGACAACGCCTGGTTCCAGGAGAAGTCCAGCCGGAAGAACCCGGCCTTGTTGTACGAGCCGGACTGGTGCGCGTTCGGGCCGAGCACCTGGCGCAGGGCCGCGTGCAGGATGTGCGTGCCGGAGTGCGCCTGGCGGGCGCCACGACGCCAATCCGGGTCGACAACGCTGGTGGCGGCGTCGCCGACGCCGACCTCACCGCTGGAGACCTGCACCTTGTGGCTGATCAGCCCCTTCACCGGCTTCTGCACGTCCAGCACTTCGAGCTCGTAGCCGGGACCGACGATCAGGCCGGCGTCGGCCTCCTGACCGCCGGACTCGGCGTACAGGGCGGTTTCGGCGAGGATGACCTCGGCGATGTCGCCGGCGACGGCGTGGTTCACCGAGGCGCCGTCGACGATCAGGCCGAGGATGGTCGACTCGGTCTGGAGCAGGTCGTAACCGGTGAAGACGGTCTCGCCGTGCGCGCGGAAGGCGCTGTAGACCGACAGGTCGGCCAGGTGCGTCTTCTTCGCCTTGGCGTCGGCCTTGGCCATCGCCCGCTGCTTGGCCATCAGGGTGTCGAAGGCTTCCCGGTTCACGCTGAGGCCGGCCTCCTCGGCCATTTCCAGGGTGATCTCGATCGGGAAACCGTAGGTGTCGTGCAGCAGGAAGGCGGTGTCGCCGGCCAGTTCGCTCTTCTGGGCGGTCTTGGTCTTGGCGACGGCCAGGTCGAGCACGCTCGACCCGCTCGCGAGGGTGCGCAGGAACGTTTCTTCCTCGGCGTACGCGGCCTGACTGATCCGGTCGAAGTCGGTGGCGACCTCCGGGTAGGCGGCGCTCATGGCGTCGCGGGAGGCCGGGAACAGCTCGGTGAACGAGGCGGTGTCCACGCCGAGCAGTCGCATGGCGCGCACGCTCCGGCGCATCAGTCGTCGCAGGATGTACCCGCGGCCCTCGTTGGACGGCATCACACCGTCGCTCATCAGCATCAGCGAGGAACGCACGTGGTCGGCGACGATGCGCATCCGCACGTCGTCGTCGTGGTCGGCGCCGTAGCGCCGGCCGGACAATAGCGCGGCACGGTCGAGGACCGGGCGGACCTGGTCGATCTCGTACATGTTCTGCACGCCCTGCTTGAGGAACGCGACCCGCTCCAGGCCCATGCCGGTGTCGATGTTCTTCTTGGGCAGGTCGCCGAGGATCTCGAAGTCGTTCTTGCCGGTGCCTTCGCCACGCAGGTACTGCATGAAGACCAGGTTCCAGATCTCCACGTACCGGTCGTCGTCGGTGGCGGGGCCGCCGTCGATGCCGTAGGCCGGGCCGCGGTCGAAGAAGATCTCGCTGCAGGGGCCGGCCGGTCCGGGCTGGCCGGTGGACCAGTAGTTGGTGTCCATGCCCAGGCGCTGGATGCGGTGCTCCGGCAGGCCGAGCGCGCGCCAGTACCCGAAGGCCTCGTCGTCGTTCTCGTAGACGGTGACCCAGAGGTCCTTCTCGGCGAAACCGTATCCGCCGTCGGCCTCGCTGGAGGTGAGCAGCTCCCAGGCGTAGCCGATGGCTTGTTCCTTGAAGTAGTCGCCGAAGGAGAAGTTGCCGTTCATCTGGAAGAAGGTGCCGTGTCGGGGCGTCTTGCCGACCTCTTCGATGTCGTTGGTACGGATGCATTTCTGCACACTGGTGGCGCGCGGGTACGGCGCCGGAACGAGTCCGGTGAGGTACGGCACGAACGGCACCATGCCGGCCACGGTGAAGAGGAGAGTGGGGTCGTCGCTCACCAAAGACGCTGACGGGACAACGGTGTGTCCACGGTCAGCGAAGAAGTCGAGCCAGCGTCCGCGGATATCGGCAGTCTGCATGGGGTCCATCTGTGCTGGGGATCCCTGTACGGGAACAGGGGGTCCGGTGGAGCGGGTATCCGGTGGGGTGGGTATCCCGCGGGGAAGGAGGGTTACGGCTTGGACAGCTCTTCGATGGTGTCTTCGGCGTCGCCGAGGGCGGCGCGCAGCTCGGCCTCACGGTTGCGGTACCCCTCGGAGATGGCCTCGCCGAACTCGCGGGTCTTCGCGTCGAGGTCGGTGAAGAAGCGCTTGCCCTGCTGGGTTTTGTTGACTTCGTGCGCGGCGACGAAACCGATGCCGATGCCGACGACCAACCAGATGAAGTTCTTCATGGCATGTGCTCCCTGAGTAGTGGAAATAGCGGGGGTGTGGAGCCGATCGGCCTGAATCCAGCGTAGTGGACTAGGCCTGACGGCGACGGGGCTTGGCCGTCCCGGTGGACTCCCGACCCGGTCGGGTGGCGACGAAGAAGGCCCGCACCGCGGCGGAGAATCCCGCGAGTTTGATCAGCGGGCCGCCGATGGTCGCCGCGAAGAGCGCCACCAGGGCAGACACGTTCCCGGTGACCTCGGCCACGTTCGTGGTGATGGTGTCCACATTGGCCAACTGGTGGTTGGTCTGCGCGATGGTGCTGGTGGTCTCCTCCAGCAGCGGGGTCACGTTCGAGCTGAGCTCCCGGATCGCCTGGGTGGTCTGGTCGAAGACCCGGCCGAGCTTCACCAGCGGGATGGCGAGCAGGCCGACGAGTACGGCGAACACGCCTGCGGCAATCAGGCCGGCAATGTCTCCACCAGTCATAGGACACCATCCATTTCAGTTGTGCGCGGGTCGGCCGGCCGGGCGTCAAGCCAGGGAAGAATCGCAAAAGGGCGGATCACCTAGGTGATCCGCCCTCCAGCGTAGTTCACATCCGGGGCGGTTGACCGCGCCGGGTGAGGCTAGCGTGCTGCGTAGTACTCGACGACGAGCTGAACTTCACAGGTCACGGGAACTTCGACGCGCTTCGGGCGACGCACGAGGCGCGCCTGCAGCTTGTCGAGTTCGACCTCGAGGTAGGGCGGGAGCTTCGGCAGCAGGTCGACGTGACCGCCGGCCGCGGCAACCTGGAAGGGCTCGGTGCCCTCGCTCTTGGCCTTGACGTGGATGAGCTGACCCGGCTTCACGCGGAAGGAGGGACGGTCGACCAGCTGGCCGTCGACGAGGATGTG
>Ga0247816_10000610_pt1 | contig 19503 bp, 19 predicted proteins | sample UWRJL209509C1_FD_179930 | JGI IMG/M metagenome (GOLD analysis project Ga0247816, IMG submission 179930) | Plant litter microbial communities from Arlington Agricultural Research Station in Wisconsin, United States - UWRJ-L209-509C-1 | ecosystem: Environmental > Terrestrial > Plant litter >...
CCAAAGCCTGCGTGAGGGCACACCGAGCCCAGGCGAGGTGCCGAGTGGTGGGGCAAGAGCGTTTTGCTTACTTTTGCGCTCTATCAAAAGTGAGCCGCCGTAAGGGCGGAACCCACATAAGCCCCGACCGCAGCAACGGATATGTACTCACAAGATAGTAGATAACCATGCCGCGATAGCGATAGCCCGGCCACCACATTTATTGCTATTGCCCAGAGTTACCTGGCGACTCCAGCACCTTCACCACATCATCAATCACCGCCTTGCTCATCTCCTGCAAATAGTGAGAAGCCCACGCATAGCGGTCCGTATCGCGGGCCATCGCGTTGTCTTCGGCCAGCAGTTTGGCGACGTGGAGCAAGTCTGAAACGTGGGACAAGGCCTCACGCACGGAAACGCCGCTGTTAACGCGGAACAAAGGTTGGTCGCAGTGGAACGAGAAAGGCGTGACGCCGAGGGTGGTGAGGGTATCGGACGGAGTTGGAGCGCGCATCGGTAGAACTCCCGTATCAAGTGAGAGCTACCACGTTCGTTATCAGACGAATGGGTGGCAGCTGTGCGCAGGCTGATAAACCGGAGATACAGGAACCCGGCAGACCCGAAGGTCTCCCACGCACAGCCGCCATTGCACGAAATGGTGGGCGAAAAAAAACGCCTGCACATCGTGGTTGGGGGCGCTGTTGCGCCTGCATCTTGCCGGGTTATCAGGCCCGATCGCTGAATTGGCAGCGACGGGGGGAGGGTAGCGTGGTGGGGGACATGGTGCAATCTTGAAAAAGGTTCATCGCCTTTTAGAGGGCAAAAGGAGGGCGTGTCTGCTTCATTGATCGGGTGCGGTGGACCTTGGCGTCCGTCGCTCTCAGCGCCGTGCAGAAATTTGTTGCGGCGCTAAAAATGCATCGTGGAAATAGTTACGGAACGCCTGCATCGCGGGACTGAATTCTCGTTCGCGATGCCACGCCAGGCCCACGCTCATGGGGGTCACCTTGTCAGTGACCGTTATGGTTTCAATGCGTTTGCCTTCCAGCGACCAGGGGCGGTGCACCAGGTCCGACAGGATCGCCACGCCGCTGCCATTGGCAACCATGCTGCGCACCGCTTCGACTGAACTGGTACGCACCCGCACGTTTGGCTGTTGATGTGCGTGTTCCCAATAGCGCATCGCACTTTGTTCCGCTTCGTCGACAGTCAGCAGGATGTAGGGCTCCTTCGAAACGTCGGCGAGGCTGACAGCTGAACGCTCGCACAGGGGATGATGGCTGGGCAGCCATAGCCTGCGTTCGGAGTTGAAGAGAATTTCCGAGACGATATCCGGGTGGGTCAGGTTCGCGGTGAGCACCACGGCCATGTCGAATCGACCATCCAGCAGACCCTGCTCGATGGCAGTCCGCTCCTGTTCGTGGACTTCGATGGTCACGTCCGGATGCCAGTGTTCAAGCCGTTGCAGATGGTGTGGCAGGAAGTAGCCGATCACTGTGTAGCTCGCCGCCAAACGTAAAAGGCCACTGGCGCGTATGTCGGGCAACGGGCTGTTCAACGCGTCATCAACGCTGCGCAAAATCACATAAGCCCGATTTAGAAAGTGCCGCCCGGCATCAGTCAGGCTCATGCCCTGGACTGAGCGCTGGAACAACAGTGTGCCGACGATGCCTTCCAGCTCCTTGATTGCGGTGGTCACCGCCGATTGGGAAATATTCAAATGAATCGCGGCTTGAGAAATTTGCCCAATCTCGGCGGTGGCGACGAAATAGCGGACCTGGCGCAGGGTCAGTGACATGAGCACTCCGGACGAAGAGAGGTATCTGTTTTTCAGAAGATAGCCTATCTGTTAATACATCTTTCCATGGGGTATGGAGAAATTTAACTTAGCTTGCATGTAGTCATAAGCGCCAGGAGCAACCTGCATGCAAGCAGTAGATTTCAACTCGGACATGGGCGAAGGCTTCGGCCCCTGGACCATCGGCGATGGCGTCGACAACGAACTGATGGGCTTCATCAGTTCGGCGAATGTCGCCACGGGCTTTCATGCCGGCGACCCCAGCACGATGCGCCGCACCATTGAGCGGGCCAGGAATCTCGGGGTTGCCATCGGCGCGCATCCAGGGTTTCGCGACCTGGTCGGTTTCGGCCGTCGGCACATCAATGCCCCGGCGCAGGAGCTGGTCGATGACATGCTTTACCAGCTAGGCGCCCTGCGTGAACTGGCCCGAGTTCACGGCGTGGCCCTGCAACATATCAAGCCTCATGGTGCGCTCTACATGCACCTGGCCCGGGACGAAGAAGCTGCCCGCTTACTGGTGCAAAACCTCCAGCGACTGGAGCCTGAGTTGTTGCTGTATTGCATGCCCGGCTCCGTGATCTGGCGCATCGCCAAGGAACTGGGCCAACCGGTCATCCGCGAGTTCTATGCCGACCGCGAATACGACCTCAGCGGCTCCATCGTCTTCACCCGCAATGTGCGTGCTTATGAACCAGCCCAGGTCGCCGGGCGGGTGCTGCGTGCCTGCCAGGAGGGCGTGGTTCGCACCGTTGAAGGCGAGGATTTGGCGATCGAATTCGATTCGATCTGTTTGCACAGCGACACTCCGGGCGCGCTTGCACTGGCCGAAGCCACGCGTCGCGCACTCGACGCTGCTGCAATCAAGGTTCGCGCCCCGCGCTGATGTTCAAAAAACATCTGGCACACAGAAGCCAGGGTTTGAGTACCGATGCATTTTTGCCTGCCTTTCTACAATTATTCCAAGAGGAACAGACATGGCCGAACACACTGTAATCACCCAACTGCCCGGGACTTTCTACCGTAAAGCCACCCCCGAATCAGCGAACTTCGTCGAGGTGGGGGCGCAGGTCAGTGCCGACACCGTGATTGGCCTGGTTGAAGTCATGAAACAGTTTTCCGAATTGACCGCCGGGATGGCCGGTCGTATTGCTGCATTCCTGGTGGAAGACGGTGATCCGGTGGAGCCGGGTCAGGTCATCGCGACGCTCTACAGCGAGTGAGGGCGCGACCATGACTCAAGGCATTCGTAAATTACTGATCGCCAATCGTGGCGAGATCGCCGTGCGGATTATTCGCGCCGCCAAAGAGCTGGGGATTCCCACCGTTATTGCGTGCAGCGAAGCAGACGTCGACTCACAGGGCGCGCGTATGGCCGATGAGGTTCATGTCCTCGGCCCGGCTCGCGCGGATAAAAGCTACCTGAATATCGAGGCGCTGCTCGGCGCACTGAGCGCCACCGGGGCCAACGCCGTGCATCCCGGTTATGGCTTTCTTTCGGAAAACGCCGAATTCGCCGATGCGGTTCTCGCTGCCGGTGCGATATTCGTTGGCCCAAGCCCCGACACGATCCGGCGCATGGGCGATAAAGCCGAGGCTCGCCGCACTGCACAAGCGGCAGGCGTGCCAGTGGTGCCGGGTTCTGCTGGTGAGCTGTTGGATGTCGAATCGGCCCTCAAGGCGGCCGAGGCTGTTGGCTTTCCCTTGTTGATCAAGGCCTCGGCCGGTGGCGGCGGGCGCGGGATTCGGCTTGCGCAAAACGCCCAGCAGTTGAGTGAAGAGTTTCCCCGTTCCCAGCGCGAAGCCCAGGCTGCGTTTGGCAATGGAGCGGTGTATCTGGAGCGGTTTATCAGCAACGCCCGACATATCGAAGTACAGGTGTTGGGCGACGGTCAGCGCGCGGTGCACCTGTTTGAGCGCGAGTGTTCGCTGCAGCGGCGTCGTCAGAAAATCTTCGAAGAAGCGCCGTCGCCGATCCTCAGCCCGCAGCAACGCGAAACGCTCTGCGCCAGTGCCGTGCGCCTGACGGAGTCTTTGGGCTATAAGGGCGCCGGAACCCTGGAGTATCTGTATGACGATGCGACGGGTGAGTTTTTCTTTATCGAGATGAACACGCGAATTCAGGTCGAGCACCCGGTCAGTGAGTTGATCACGGGTATCGATCTGGTCCAGGTCATGTTGCGAATTGCCGGTGGTGAGCCCCTGGGCTTGATGCAAAGCGATATCCGGATTAATGGTGCTGCGTTGCAAATGCGCCTGAATGCCGAAGACCCCGCGCGGAATTTTTTTCCCAGCCCGGGCCTGGTCGAGGAACTGATCTGGCCGCAAGGCGAAGGCATTCGTGTCGATACACATCTGTATCAAGGCTACCGCGTACCGCCGTACTACGACTCGCTGCTGGCAAAACTTATCGTGCATGGCGCCGATCGCGTTGAAGCCTTGGCTCGGGCGCGCAAGGCGGTGGCGCAGACCACGCTCGTCGGCATGGCCAGCACCTTATCGTTGCATGGCGAACTGTTGGAGCAACCGTGGCTGCGCAGTGCCGATTTCAACACTGGCACACTGGAAGCCTGGTTGGCCGAGCGCCGTACTGGAGGTGACGCATGAGCAATCCAATCCGCTACAGCTTTGGGGCCGATGAGCATTTGTTTGCCGAAGTCAGTGAGAGCATGTCCCTTGAAGCGTTCTTCAAAGGCATGGCGGTCACCCGTGCGGTGGAGCGACTTGCTCTCGATGGCGTGCTCGATGTGTGCCTGGCCAACGCCTCATTCCAGATTCGCTTCGACCCGGATCGCATTGCGCCTCAGACCCTACTCGACGCCGTGAAGAACGCCGAGGCCGAGGCCGTCGCCGAGCGCACTTTACGCACGCGAATCATCGAGATACCGGTGCTCTACAACGATCCCTGGACTCACGAAACCCTGATGCGTTTTCGCGATCGTCATCAGGACCCGAGCTCCACGGACTTGGAATACGCCGCACGGATCAACGGCCTGGCGGATGTCGAGGCCTTCATTGCCGCCCATAGCGGTGCGCCGTGGTTTGTCTCGATGGTCGGCTTTGTCGCCGGGCTGCCGTTCATGTTCCAGATGGTTGAGCGCGAGCGGCAGTTGCAGGTACCGAAGTACCTGCGACCACGTACTGACACGCCTAAATTGACCCTCGGCCACGGCGGTTGCTTTGGCTGCATCTACTCGGTGCGCGGCGCTGGGGGGTATCAGATGTTTGGTGTCACGCCAGCGCCTATCTACGACCCGCAACAGAACCTGGCATACCTGAAAGAGCACATGGTGTTTTTCCGTCCGGGTGACATCGTGCAGTTCAAACCGATGGATCGTGAGGCCTATGACCAGGCGGTGGCCGAGGTGGACGCTGGGCGTTTCGACCTGCGGATTCGGCCTGTTGAGTTCTCGCTGGACGCGTTTCTGGCCGACCCCGTCGGTTATCCCAAGTCACTGCAGGAGGTGTTGGCATGATCAAGGTACTCAAACCCGGTCTCGCCACCTCAGTGCAGGACCTGGGGCGCGAAGGCTATTACCACTTGGGCATTCCTCCCTCCGGCGCGCTTGATCAATACGCCTTGAGCGCGGCCAATCACCTGGTGGGTAACCCGGCCGGTGCGGCGGCGCTTGAATGCACGCTGTTGGGGCCGGAGCTGGAATTTCAGGAGGATGCGCTGATAGCCGTCTGTGGTGCGCGCATGACTCCGCGGCTGGACGGCGTGGAAATGCACCACGACACGGCGTTCTCGGTGAAGGCCGGGCAAGTGTTGAGCTTCGATTTTCCGAAGGCTGGCGCACGTACCTATCTGGCGGTGGCCGGCGGCATTGACGTGCCGGTAGTGCTCGGCAGTCGCTCCACTTATGCGCTCGGTGCTCTGGGCGGATTTCAGGGGCGACGCCTGATCGCTGGCGACGAATTACCGGTGGGTATTTCCTGCGCAAAGAGCCGCGCCGGGGCCAGTTTGCCGATGGCGCTGCGGCAATCCCTGGGGGGCGAAATCACCCTGCGGGTAGTGCCGGGTTTGTATTACCACCGTTTGAGCGAATCGGCGGCGAAGAGCTTTTTCGCCGAGCCCTGGACCGTCGGTTCGGAAGCCGACCGCATAGGCTATCGCTTCAAGGGCGGCAGCGCGCTGAGTTTCCAGCCGCGCGAGCAGCCTTTCGGCGCCGGTTCAGATCCGTCGAACATCGTCGACAGTTGTTATCCAATCGGCTCGATCCAGGTTCCCGCAGGGCTCGAACCTATTGTGCTGCACCGTGACGCAGTGTCCGGTGGCGGCTACGCGATGATTGGCACGGTGATCAGTGCCGACCTCGATTTGATCGGCCAGATGCAGCCCAACCAAAAGGCTCGCTTTATGGCGGTGACCCTTGAAGAGGCGCTCGAAGCGAGGCGCTCCTATAAGAAAAAACTCAGTTGCCTGAGCAAGCTGTTCCCTTCCTGACTCTGCCCACCGCATCGCGCAGGTCCGCCACATGGCGAGTCAACGCGGCACCTCGGTGCCGTGGCGCAGGCCTGCGCTGCAAACTTTGACCAGTTCTGGAGTGCACGCATATGGCTGCTTTATCGCAATCGAGTCAAACCGGACAAGACCCGGCCCACCACCCTGTTCCAGCGGAAGCGCGTATGGGGCGACTGTCCCTGACCATGGCGTGGTGGGCGGTGTGCAGTGCAATGTTCTACATCGTGGTCGGAGCGTCACTGGCACTGTCTTATGGCGCGCGCAATGCGCTGATCGGGATGGTCCTGTCAGTGATTAGTTACGGGTTGGTCAACAGCGTACTCAGTCGTTTTGCGATCCGCAGCGGATTGTCTGTGGCATTGTTTTCACGTCTGTTATTCGGCAGCACCGGCGCGTGCCTGGCGACGTTGATCTTCTTCTCGACCGCGATCTATTACGCGGTGTTTGAAGGCTCGGTGATCGCTGTGGCGCTCAATCACCTGTACCCGGAAATGGTTTATCCGCTGGCCGCTTTAATAGTGGTGCTCTACAGCGTCCCGCTGATTCTGGGCAGCGTGCAGCACTGGCTGGACAAGCTCAACGGCGTGTTGCTGCCGGTGTATCTGGGCGGCTTACTGGTGGCTATGGGCTTGTCGATCAGTCGTTATGGCTACCAACCGCAATGGCTGGATTTCGGTCCGGCAACGCCTAGTGCTTCTGGTTGGTGGGATTGCTTTGTCGCGTACATGGGCGTCTGGGTACTGATGCTGTTTACCTTTGACTACGCCCGTTTCGGCAAACCCGAAGACGCCGAGTATCACGGACGCTGGAACTTCGGCATGCCGTTCTATGCGGTGACGTTCCTGCTCAATGGCGCCGCGGGCATCTACCTGGTCAGCAGCATTCCCCATGATGGCGCGCTGAACGAGGCCTCGGTAGTGATCGCGATTTTGCAGATGATGGGGCTATGGGGATTGTTGTTTGTGTGGGCCACGCAAACCCGGATCAATACAGCCAATTACTACCTGGCAACACTGAACATGCAGGCGTTTTTCGCGCGCTTTGGCCTGCGCGGTTCTTACTTCGTATGGGCGCTGGTGGTTGGGGTGATCGTGTACGGCTTGATGCTGGCTGATGTGTTTGCCTACCTTCTCAATGCGTTGGCTTATCAGGGGATTTTCGTGGTGGCCTGGGTAGGCGTGGCGCTGGCGCAGATTCTTTATGGGCGCAGTGACCTGGCGACGCTTGAGCGGGCGCCCGCGTTCAATCCGGTGGGCTTGACGGCCTGGTTTGGCGCCACGGCATTGGGGTTGGGGTTGATGTTTTTCGGGGGGAGCCTGAGCAGCTTTTCTGCACCCTCTACCGTGATTGTCGCGTTTGCCTTGCAGGCAGGGTTGGCCTATCGAGGTCGGTTACGGCTGGAGGCGGTATAGCAGGGGTGTGTAGTAGTACCTCCTAGAAATCACCCAGCCCCGAATGCGGGGCTGGGTGAGGCTCCAGGAGTCGAATGGGTCCTTCTTGGCGTTATGCCTAACTCCCCTCAATCAACGCCCGATCCTCGAGCCAAATCTCCTGAACAAACTGGTCCGTAATTGCATAAACCCCATGCCCGCGCCGCATGATGATGTTTTCTGCAACCAACGCAATCACCACCGGCTGAATCTCTTCAACACGTACCTCTCGACCGACCGTCTTTGAATACTCCGCCGCAGCATCAGTGGAAAAAATCCCCCTTGCGTCGCCTTCCGTAGCTGCGATCCTGTTGAAAATAGCCTGCGCCAGGCTGCCCAGCGACTCCACTTTTTCAAGCTCAATACTCGCCGCCGCCGAGCGCAGTGTGCTGGCGATTACGGGTAGAAAGAGGTCAGGATCACCTTCCTGTTGCATGAGCTGACGCAGCGCCTTGAGCATTTCCTCAGGCCGATTCCCCAAAGTGTTGAACGCTTCGATGGCGACCGCGAGGGACGGTAGTTTTTCCTTCTTCATCGTCATCGCGAGTCGGTTGAGCAGGAACTCAACGTAATCACCTTTCAACACTGGATAAGCGGCCGACGTGGCACCGGAAAACGCTTGGTTGCGTTTCGCGGTCAGTTCACTCACTTGCGCCCTGTGCGATCCGGTTCCGATGAATAGGAAGTGACCCGGAGTGTTTGGGCGAGGGTTAATTGCGTCACGCGCGGCTTTAAGTGCCAGGAGCAACTGATTGCCGTCATCGGAGGAAATAGCGTGCTGTACTTCGTCGATGATCAGTACCAAGTCGGTCTTCGCATGGTCGACCACCTCTGTCAGTGCCTGTGCCAGCGTGGGGCCGTCCGCGTTGCCGATGCTGTCGAGTTTGAAGCCAAACTTGAGCCCCGCTGCGCCTATGTCAGCACTATTAACCCGCTTGAGCATTTCCAGCAGATTGGAGCCAGGCGTTTGCAGTTCTTTTAGGGTTTTGCTTATGGCGTTGTGGATCAGCGTCGCCGGGTTAGCCAGCGTATCGCTCCATAGGTCGACGTAAATGACCAGAGCGCCTGCTGCTTCCAAGGCGGGTATGAGGTCATTTCTAAGGAACGTCGTCTTACCTGTCCTGCGCAGGCCAGACAGAAATAGACCTGAGCGCAGGCCTTCATCAAGTACGCCTGGATTGAGAAGCTGGTTCGCCATTGATTCAGCCAGTTCAGGACGCTGAAATATGCTGCTCATGCAATTAACCCTTTTTATGGATTGGCCATAATTATTGCCAATACATAATTTAGCATAAAGGTTGGAATGTACACTTCTGATACTGAAATAGGTGTTCCTGAACGTTTGCGAGACTTGCAGGGGATGAGAGAGAGCATCGAAGTGCTACCTGATCAGCTCAGGCACCTGGGACACGTCAGAAAGGAGGGGGCCGCCCCAGAAACAACCTCTGCGAGGACACGTACAAATTACATTCAGACGCAATGCGCGATCCATGGCGTGGTACGCGAACGAAGGCTCAGATGGGGACTATTTCGATAAACGGTTTCTTTTTGTGATGGGCTCCCTGTGCGTAAAAACGATGCCAGAAGCTTTTTGGTGTGCCCTTACCGAGTTGCCCAACTACCTGAAGAGTTCCGAGCTTTTCTAACGCCTCCTTCTTTGTGAATGTCTGACCGAGCGCCTCAAGTGCTATTCGCGCATTCCGACGATAGCCATAGTTCAATTCTTGCCCGGCTTGGGTCAGGCGATACTTAGTCATGAATACGACCTCCAGATAGATGAACCATTAATCATAGTCGGGAGGTGGGCACCCGCTGTGGACCTGTTGATTCGCACGCAAGGTTTGCAACCCCTTACGCGAAGCTGGCGCGAGCCTGTGCGGCCTACCTGTTGAAAAATGTTGATGTTGCCGGGCTGTGGCTGCTGCTGGGTAAAGTGGTTAAAGGGGACGGATCTATTTATCGCTGGTTTACAACGCCACCGTTGTCTTGCGGGCAGCGTTTGAGAAGCGGGGTCAAAAAATCAAGTGTGGACGAAATGTGGACGTTTTCACGAAAACCGTACATCAATCGCTGGCTATTTTCCAAACCCCAGAAACCACAAAGCCCCGCATTGCGGGGCTTTGAGATATGGTGCGGCACCAGACGAACGGTAGATTGGCGCGAGGCTAGGTTTTCTGCGGAGCTGGAACTCGGTGGAAAACTTGGCGTACCCCAACTAGTAACTATAAATAAATCAGCTAGTTATGGCTTGCAGTGGAATCGAATCCGGGATTTATTGGAGCGGCGCCACTCGCTCGTAGTATTCGGCACCTTCGGCAATGAGGCTCACACGGCACACGTGGGGGCGATCATCGCAGTCCTGTCGATTCTCGTGCTGTTTTAACAGATCATTCGGCAGTAGTGACGCGGTGCGAATCGGAAAGCTAAGGCAATGTTCATTCCAGACAGATTGATGCTTCCAATGGAGGCTGATGAGGGGGGAAGGGGCATAAGCTAGTTAATGGTTAAACATAGGTGGCGTATGATCTGTCGCACGACCACGTTCGGGACACTACCCGGCACTCTACAAAGTTTTGATTTATCGGTAAGCCAGGCGATGGTGTTGACCAATGCTCCTGTGATCGGCTCCTTGATTTTCCTTAGCGGCCTTACGTCACCCCTGCGATAAATCGCTAACGAGTAGCAGTGATGTTAGATGTTGCAAACGACCTACGGCATCTTTAGAGTCTTGCTTCGCAAAATCTAGTGGCAAGCTCAGCGATCAGCTTGACTTGGAAAGCTTTTTATCTCTATAAGGAAATTATTTTAAATGGCTGAGTCGGATAACCAAACACAACTACTCGATAGTGTCGTAGGTAGTCTCAAGGATATCAATCCATGGATTACCACCACAATCATTTGCTTGTTGATAATATGGGCTATCTCTCGTGCTCGATCCGCACACTTCCTATATGACAGAGTTTGGCGAATCATCGGTGGTGGCGAAATACAAAATTCGACGCTGAAGGAATATTGGGCTGATGTACGTGATGTTGAAGGTTTCAGGTTTCGTACTGGTATTAACTTTTCTTCGATGAAAGTGCTTCTGACCACGATACAATGGATGAGAGATCACAATATCAATATCAAAGACTTGTCTTTTGCTCGCGGCTGGATTCGCGAGCTGCCATGGGTATTCGGAAATCCATGGTTGAAAACGATAAGAATCTTGGTAATAGTCTTATTGATTCCATTGGGAGGGCTCGCTGCTGGCACTGCTTACATGCTGGGTAATGAAAGCGTACTATTGACCATCAAGGAGTCGAAAGTAGTTTTCTGGACGAACGGCTCTATAGCGACAAACTCCATCTTTGACCGAAACGTCCCAGAATTTTCAGTCAATCAAAATGACTGTCAAGAACTTCCTCTTAAGGGGCTAACTAGAGACGATGTAAACGTCATCTGTGAAACGCTTTCCCCAAGCAACCTCGAAAAAGTCAAAAACTCTTTGATGGAACAAAGGATTATTGCTGGATATTTCCTGGCTGTGTTGACGTTTATTTCATTCGTTCTCCTGCGCTCATTTGCTCAAGCTCAGATGGCGAGCAAACTTCGTAAAACACTACCACCGTTTTATGAGGCTTCCGAAAAATCAGGGACAGACCACGATTGATTTAGCGTTTATATATTTTCCTGAGCCAGGAACCATGTCCTGTCCCCGAATTAGTCTTGGTCCGAGTGGATGGAGACAGGCGTGAGGTCGATGGTTTTGAGGTCTTGGGGATTGGGCACCTCCGGGGAGGTGAATGGCCATGGCGTGCTGAATGGAAATGCAGATTTTTGGATGGATAAAACTCTCATATCAAAGTGAAAGCTACCACGTTCGTTATCAGGCGAAGGGGAGGCAGCTGTGCGCAGGTTGATAAACCGGAGATACAGGAACCCGACAGGCCCGAAGGTCTCCCACACACAGTCGCCATTGCACGAAATTGCGGCATAAAAAGGCGCCTGCAATCGTGGTTGGGGCGCTGTTGCGCCTGCATCTTGCCGGGTTATCAGTCCCGGTCGCTGATTTGGCAGCGACGGGATGAAGGTAAGCTTGATGTTTCTATGGCTGCAACCGTGAAAAATAAACATGTCCTATTTTTCTATGGCTTTAATATGTTGGTGTCTAACTAAAGCTCTAGCTCGCTAAATTTAAAATTCCTGGGATATCCTGCTCCAGTTTGAGACTGTTTCCGTCATTTGTTATGTAAGACTTTAATATTTCGTATCGAAGCTTATAGCTTAATGGGTCATTCGTGCTTCGACTTGCATTGTTGTATGCAACAACAGCGGGATGATTTTTGCTGGCATTTCTGAAAGTTTCAAAACTGAGAATTTGATCGCGAAGGTTAACTATTCCTATATTGCGCGTTAGCCAATAATAAACGGGGATGACTCCAGAACTTTTCAGGAGAGGATCGTTTTCTTTGAATATATGAAAGGCATCGGTCAGGCTTGATTTGACTCTTTCTGCACTGAGCGAAAATTCCGTTTCGGTCAATGCAGCTTCCAATGCAAAACGATCTAGGTTTATTTTTTTAGTTTCTACAAAGCCGCCGCGATGCTCAATTAATAGAAGTTTTGCTGCAACGTTTTCGCTTTGTTTTCGAGTGTTAGAGAATGCAATAGATTTAGTCAGAAAATTAGTCTGTGAAATTTCACGTATTAACCTAGGAACCTCTCCAGTCATTGCGCTTCTGACTTCGGCGCCAGTTAATGGCTTGTTGCGGTTGAGGCGTACAAATAACTCATTAATCATATCTTCTCGGTTCGTAATCACCGACATGACGGTAATGTTAAAGTTTTCCACTCTCTGTGCGATTTTTGAATGCTTTTCTTTAAGCTTGAAATAATCCATTCCTGAAATATCTACAGGCTCATCACCTAGATAAACCATGTTTTTGTTTAGCTTAAGTTTTCCATCTAGAAAGTCAAATATCGCTTCAAAACGTTGCCGCCCGTCGATAACTGCATAAGGCTTTCCGGTTATATTTAAATTGCTGCTAACGTAGCTGAAGTCGGCAATATAAAATTTTGGTATATCGTATCCGTTTATGATTGAGTCAATCAAATAGGCTTTGTCTGTTGAAGACCAAACACCGGGGCTGCGTTGGTATGGCGGAGATAGATCTATTTGGTCTCGCTCTGAATGCCACCATGAAAGAGTAGTTGCTTGAAAAGGGCGAACAACGAACATAGGCTTGCTCATTAGTTAAAATCCAAAGCTGGTTTTGATTTCAGATCCTAAGCCCGATAAATCGGGATATATGACCGAATGAGTATAGCCTATAGATAGTATTTTTTTAAATAGCTCTTGTTTTACTTGGTCGGCTACGATTAGGCAGGTAATGCAGCTCTTTGCGTAGGTTATGTTTTCCATCGCAGTAAGTCCCCGTCCGAATAGTGTAAAAGTCCCACGTTGAGCGACTATTCGTGGATTCGTATGATTTGAATAAATCGCAATCGGGTCGGTCCTTGGTGCGAGGTCGTCAGTTAAGCTCTCAATAAATCTAACAGTTGCATTGTCTGCTGGATCGGGTATGCGAGGTAGGTTTACATTGTTCAGCGCTTGTTTCGTCCACTGTAAAGGATCTAATAGCCAAACACATGGGGTATTATTTCCTTTGGAGCTCGATAGTGCAAAATATAATGCAATAAAAGGATTTTCAGACCAGTCAAGCAACCTGGTTGGTACACCAAAATGTTGGGCCATGAACATCCAGTCAAGTGGTGTGACCGGAGGCGCGCTCAAAAAAGGCGGACTGGTTTGTTTTAGTCTAGCTATAACTCGTCCCTCTAGCTCTATCGGATCTATGCTTCCATTCTTTACATCAGGATGTCGAAATAGTGATGGGGAAAGTCCGTGAGAGTAGTCCCCTGCTCCACGAAACCATCGAGGCCCTGGATTTTGCTCAATTGAAATTTCTATATGATTGAGGAACTCTGTTAAATTGCTTATAACTTCTATTCGAACCATATATCATCCATTGATGGGCTACTTTCAAAAAAGTCACACTTAGTGTGTGCTAGTAAAAATTTTCACTCGGAATTGTGTTATCACTCTGAGCCAAGAGTATACAAAACGCCATTACCCCGTCTACGACAACTTGGGTTTTTCGTAGATTGTCGGGCGTCTACTATCAGCTTTGGGTCTTGTAGGGCTTCCCTGCGCGGGCGAGGAAAGGGGAGGGGCTCTGAGGAATCCCACAAATCTATACCAAGTCGTTTGACTCGTTAACGAACAAGGTCAGGGAACGCAGCAAGCGAGTCAGGAGGGCTATGGGTAAGCCGCGTAGCAAGCGCAATCAAGACAAGGCCCATGTGCGACAACTCCAACCCTACCAAACCCCAGAAACAGCAAAGCCCTCGCATCTCTGCGAGGGCTTCGTTTTGTATGGTGCGGTACCAGACGAACGGTATCTTTCTATGAAGCTAGGTTTTCAGCGGACCTGGAATTCGGTAGAAAATTTGGCGCACCCAGCTAGTAACTAAAAATAAAATCGAATCCGGAATTTATATGGCGTTAGCACATTGTCGGCCTGCGCGTAAATTATCCAAAGCAGCGTATGACCCGGTAAACACAAGCCCCGCGTGCTGGAGGTCGCTGTAGAGGCCACTCTAGACAATTAAAACTGGACTCCGAAGTTCCATTTAAGAGTGATATCCGGTGTGGTTACCTTGCTTCTCAGCAACTGCATCGCTGAATCAGCAGCCTTAAAGCAATCATCAGGCAGGCAGACGGCTGTGACGGGCTGGTGCATCAGCACATTTCGTACACGATCTCGGAGATCATCTATAGCTCCGTATTGAGCAGAGCTAATGATACTGTCCTTCTCTAGGTCAATCAGGATTTCATATATTGTAGGTTTTTTGGCTTTTTTACCTTTTACTTTTAGTAGCCATAGCTCTTTAGCTACGGACTCGATCACAAACCAAAGCATTGTAAATGAACCTCTAAAATCGTGATTTTGATATGCAGATTTGGCCCTAGCGATGAACGCAAGACGTTTAATCAATACAGGATCATCAACGGCTTTCTCAAATTGTTGTAGGGCAGCGCTTATGGTGGCTTTTTTAACTTTGGTAAAATTCGACCATGTTCCAATGTCGTGATGGGGCACGTGTGCCCCATCCATTCCTAAAGATGTACATCTTGCTGCCATTAGAGATATATTATTTGAATGGCTTTTTCGTACAGGTATGCCTCCCCTGAACCCTACTCGACAAGTGTTTGCAATTGAAACTGCGGAAAAAGAAATTTCACCGGAGTCGAGGCATTTTATAGACTCTGACTCTATAAATAATTGCATTACATTTGCATAATCCATATGCTCGTCCCACCATTGAACAGCCTGATTTATTTGGTCTGGATCACTCATTGGCGGTCTTGTTTTGGCAAGTTCTGTCATTCGAAGGAGCATCATTCCATCAATACATACAGCCGCAGAGAATTTTCCCGTGTGATGCCAGATGACGGGTTCCGGAATTATACCTCGAAGTTTTTTACGTTCGACTTGGTCATCAAAATCAATCCATTCCTCAACCCAAAAGCCTTTCTCATCGTAGAATCCAATAAAATCTTCAATCCCATCGTTCATTGACTCTAAGTTCAAAATTAACATCCATAAAAGCTCAGTTTAAAAAAACGGGGTCAGACCACGATTTTCGTTATTTAACTGAAAACGTGGTCTAACCCCTATTCCCGCGTTGTCACCTATGATTCAGCCTTTACTGACCTTGATTGCATCTGAAATCCAACTTTCTATGTTATTTTTAATATCGTTATAAGCATCTGAAGCTTTTGGGGTGATACAAGGAGGTGTTTTGGATACACCATTCCGTTTGTATGTAAAATGATCGAGAGGGTTTTTTCCTTTTTTACCAACGCCGTCGTTAGGGTCCTTGAGATCGTTTACATGTATCGCGAGCAAACCTTTTCTGTCATTCCATGCTTTTTTGATCTCGTGCTTGACCCAAGGCCGTTCAGAAGTTTTTTCGCCCACTAGAACAACCACGCAGTCACAGTCTTTCATTTTGCTATCGATCCAATCTTCAATAGCTTTGTCTCCTTTCTTTTTAACAGTCTCCCAATCGTTGGCTTCTACAGGCTGATTGCTTTCTAATGCGCCAATGTTACGCACTAGTTGGGTTCTCATTACGTCATTGTCAAAGTGAAAACTATAAAAAACTTTGGTCTTAGCCATTTTATTTTCCTAAGCGTTGGATGATGTTAATGGTTTTTTTGATTATTTCATGTTGTGTAAGTTTTTCGTTGTTTAGTTCCTTTATTAACGGATAAATCCAAGTGTTGGTTCCGAAATACTTGGTCGGATTTTCTTCAAGTTGTGAAGTTATGATCTTTGCCATATATCCTGTTGCTCCGATAGGGATCGGGATGACGCCATTACCAACCGCAATCTCAAACTCTCGCATTACGCCATTTGCTGGAATGATAGTGCCGTTATCATTTTTTTTATTTCCGAAAATGAAGAGTGCGATCCCCGAAAGCGCGATCATTCTTTGGCGATAATCTTCCCATAGGTCTGCGAGATTCTTGTTGTTAGTCTCAAATTGTGGGAAAGGCCTAACAATCAATTGGTCTTCTGAGAATTTTTCAGGGGCAGAGTAGATTGCCTCAAGCGCACCGTTTATTACTGCGCTCCCGACTCCCCATCCAAAACCATTTACAATTCGTAAGTTAGTGATGATGAGCTTTTTGCTTAGTTCGTGAATAAAAGATTGCGCTTCAGATCTTTGCCAATCGCCATATTCTTCGGCACTTCCTGATATGAATATAGTTTTCTTTCTAAAACGTATTTCTATCTCTTTAAGTATCTCTGTTATGGTTTCGTATTCGTCTACGAGTACCGTCTGAATTTTGTATCTTTTCAGGTCGTTTATTTTAAGTTCTTGTTTTCTGGTTTTGTATTTAAATGCTTCGTCGCAGTCATTGCTGAGTCGACTTTCACGTTTCATGAAGCAGTAATGTTGTTTGTTGCTGCTGGTACGAAGCCTGCTTAAAACATAGTCTAAGTTTGGATCGGTGAAGCTGAAGCCGATAAAAAGAAATGTCTTTGATATTAAATCACCGCTCAGAGCTGTGATGAACTGTTCATGTGTCTTGTAGTATTCTTCATACTGCTCCTTTGCAATTATTGCCTTGGATGGAGAGCTTGCATCTCCATGCATCTTGTAAACGACAACATCTCGTTTAGGTTTAGTGTTCGCTAACTGGTCTATTTCATGCTTTATATCAACAACTTTAAGTGCTTCTTTAAGGCTGTCTTCGATCAATGTGTCATAATTTGTTGTCCAATATGTAGGTATTGGAAGTCTTGCGAGTATTTTATGGTTAATCGAGCTTTCAGCTTGTTCGGAAAATTCCTCAAGGATTTTTTTTGTTATTCCTGCCTTGCTGGCTCGGTGATTTACATGGTATTGCGCAAGTGAAATTAAGTCGTGTTCATCATCAATTTTTAAACCAAGTTCGTCTGCGATGTCCCTTAGTAGTTCTTTCCAATCTACATAACCTGAACTTTTTGACATCCCTGCGCCAGCAAAGATCGCAACGTTCTTTTCGGCAATATCCTTCACAAACTCTTTTATGAAGGCCTCAATTTCGTGGTCGAAAGCCATGTTGTTCTCGTTGTTTAAAGTTGACTGGGTTTAAATTTTCATCACAGCGCTGACTCGACAATCTTTTGTGTGATGTGTTTGGGTGTGTGGGGTTTTAATATTTTGCACACTAATAGTGTTAGTGTTAAATATGATTAAACTTATCGGGCTAAGTTTTATTGGCGTTTTTCTAACTGAAAAAAAATCAACAGTAAGTTGAGGCTTCCGCGGTTCTATGCGTTGTTCTGCATGGCAGACAAAAAAATTTTCCGAAGACTGGGAAGCGGTAGAAATGTACACATTGACGTCCTTGTCGCAACCAGCAGCAAGCCAGTAGGTGGCACTATGCTATCCGCGTCTAGGCTGCTCGAATAGGTACCTAGACTAAAGAAAGGCAAATGATCTACCTCAAATTGTAAGACGAAGAAAACGTACTCTGAGAATCATCTGGCCAGCCTCTTCCACCACAAGGAGGTGGGGAGGCCGGCCAGATGATTCTCAGATCTATTTTTGGAAGAAAAGGGGACGAAGAAAAGGGCAGATCTATTCTTAGCCCTCTGCCTTTGCCGTTTTCTGACCTTCGCTTAGCGGATGAGCTGCCAGGATTTTCCTAGGCGATGAGTGAGTAATTGCATGGTCAGCAAGTAGTAATAGCGCGTCGATTCAGTGCGCTGGTTTAGGTGGTGATTCAAAAACCACTCAAGGTGTTTTCTCTGCCAAGTCCATGGATTGTCGCGTTGCCAGCGCTCAGCTATTGCTGTTTGGATAGTCTTCGCCTGACGAAGGTGGCGTTGGCGCGTGGTGTGAGACCCAGTCAGGACGCCCTCCAGGAACAGCTCCATATCGAATGGCTTGCTCATGTTCGACCACCGATATAAGCCGATACCACGTCGATACGGCCGTGCCCCAGCTCATAGCTGATTTGTACTCGGGCCTCCTGATCTAGGCGTCGGTCGAGTTGATAGCAATGGCCACCGTTGATGGGTGCGGCGTAGTGGGTGATTTTTTCATAGCGTTCGCACGCATAGGCTGCCCGCAATTCGTGGAAGCCTTTGAGGTCGTGCTTATGGATGATGTCCCGTGCGGGACGGACGATTCCCTGCACAAAATCGAGGTAGCTTTCGTTCGGTGCAAGCAGGTTGCAGCTACCGTCGAGCAAAACCTGTTCGGCAAACTTCAGTGCGTCGACAATATGATTATCTACCGTAATCCAGCGAGGTGCTGAAGCGCCTGAACGGCCACCTTTGGTGCCATCCTGGATGTTGATCTTGCCGAATTGCTTAGCTTCACGTTTTAGACGGGGAAGGTCGGCCAATATCGCCTCGCGCAAGCGCATACCGGTGACTCGCGCTAACTGAGCGATGGCCGCGGCGCGCGGCTGCTGGTTTTCGCAAAGCACCTCTACGATCCGCTTCACCTGTTCGCGGTCTTGGCCTTGCGGCACTGAACGACGAACACTGGTGCGCCGCATTCCCAGCGCCTTGCTTGGACTCGGCACTTTTACATACTGATCACCGCGAAGCGCGGCTATGGTTCGGTTCACACTGGACAACCGATTTTGCGCGGTCGCGATGGCAAGTTCGCCTTGTTCAACTTGGTGACGCAGATATCCGGCGTAGTCCAGCAAGGTTTGCCGATCAATCTGCCGCGCATCGTTAAACCCTGGCCCATCCTCCGACCGACACCACCGAACAAACGCCAGCCACCGATCAATGTGCGCCTTGACCGTGCCGTAATGCCCACCGCCAAACAGATCTTTCAATGCCTGTGGCCCGGCATAACTCAGTTGCCGTCCATAGCCAAAATTGCGCCCATCTCGGCTACCCACCAATCCCATGATCGAACTCCTCTTCAAGCCAAACCTCTGAAGTCTTTCCCCACGTCATCCCGCCACGAATGTTGAGTGTTATCAGGGATCAAGGCCCCTGCGACCTGTGAGGGTTGTCCACTAACGCGGGACTGGCGGCTCTTTACGACCGGGAGCTTGGGCATCTCATGATCTGGCCTCCTGAACACCGTTACCGGTGGGCGGGTGGAGGCTGCATTAGTTGACGAAACCAACACCGCGAGATCTTGAGTCGGGATAAGGCAGTGGAGCGATGACCGGGGCGTGCCTGACTGTCAGTCAGGTGCAGTCCATTCCGTGGGCTGCGGCACCATCATCTGCATCGCTGTTGCTGGTGACTTCGGTG
>Ga0247816_10000611_pt1 | contig 19502 bp, 21 predicted proteins | sample UWRJL209509C1_FD_179930 | JGI IMG/M metagenome (GOLD analysis project Ga0247816, IMG submission 179930) | Plant litter microbial communities from Arlington Agricultural Research Station in Wisconsin, United States - UWRJ-L209-509C-1 | ecosystem: Environmental > Terrestrial > Plant litter >...
GTCTGCTATACCCGGTACCTGCGGGGCGGCCCCTGTACAAAATATCGGCGCATATGGTCAAGAAGTAGCCGATACACTCGTCTCACTCGAAGCTTACGATTCACACACGCAAACTATCGTAACGCTACAAAACAAAGATTGTGAGTTCGCGTACCGTCACAGCATTTTCCGCGGCAGCCAACAAGGGCGCTATGTTATTACGAGCATTACCCTTAAACTTTCAAAGACACTTCCGGCTCCGCCATTTTATGATTCACTCCAAAGCTACTTCGACCAACACGCAGTAAGCGTTTTCACGCAGCAGACTGTTCGTGATACGGTTATTGAAATCCGCTCAGATAAGCTTCCCGACCCTAAAATCACACCTAACACCGGCTCGTTCTTTAAGAACGCTATTATCGAACCGTGGCAGCTTGATGAACTAAAAGTTAAATTTCCAGATGTCAAAACCTACGCCATGGGCGATGGCCGAGTTAAGGTTCCTACCGGCTGGCTTATTGACACTGCCGGATTAAAAGGTATGAAACTTCACGGTATGCGTGTCAACGAAAAGAACGCACTTGTTCTTATTAACGACAGCGCCACAAGCTACGCCGACCTCGCTGCAGCCCGCGAAGAAATCATCGGAAAAGTCCGTGATATGTTCCGCATTCAGATTGAGCAAGAACCACTCGAAATCTCTGTATCATAGCGCCTTGCGGATTCGCATAAAACCCCTTATGCTATATACATGATGCGGCGTGGGTTCACTATAGTGGAACTGGTTATTACTATTACGATAATGGGGATTCTTTTAACGCTTGCCGTCGTTAATCTTAACGGCACTCAATTAAATGCTCGCGACGCCGAACGCAAGGCAGATGTCGAGAGCATCGCGCTTAACCTCGAAAGTTATTATAAAAATGTTAATCCAGAGGTGTTTAAAAGTGGCGGAACATACCCCGGTACTGCCTACGTTACCGATGCCGGCATTAAGGCCTCTCTACCCGACTTAGATATGAAAAATGTTTACGCGCCCGGACAGGCAGAGGGTGGGACAATGAGCTTTATTCCTGCGACCAACGCATTAGAAACAACCGCCGGAGTACTGCCACAACCATCAGTCGCAAATGACGTCTATGTCTATCAGGCGATAGCGAAAGATGGGAGCCTTTGTGAGGACCCTATGATTACAAGTACAGGTGATTGCCGTCGCTTCAACATCTACTACATCAAAGAGTCTGACAATACTGTGCAAAAAATAACGAGCAAACGTCAATGATGGGGCTGCCTAAAACGGTATCATCTGGGTTTTCTGCGGTCGAGCTACTCGTTACTTTATTTGTCGCTGCTACCTTTTTAGCGGCCGGCTATCAGCTATTTAACTTTATTATTACCGACAGTGGCAATACACGAGCTGAGTCATCTGCAAGCAACGGCGCCTATGACTACTTGCGCCGCTACTCCGACTCAGCAACCGCTCCGTGTACGGTACTTACTCCTGTGAATAACCAAGCGACACTAATAGAGGGCGTAGAAAATGCCTTTATTACAGTTTCCATTACGTGCCCTCAAACCGACACACCAATGATAAGCAAAATCGAAGTAACCGTTAACTACGGAAACGGTGCGACAGCAAACACTGTAAAGCACGCCACTTTTGTCGATAAGTCAAAAGGCGGCGCCTCATGAATAAGCAGTCACTACAATCACGCGTTTCTGCAGGCTTCACTCTTGTAGAAATGGCGGTTATTGCACCTATCGTCATCCTACTCATTGGTGGATTTATTTCACTGATCGTTAACCTTACCGGTGAAGTCATGTCGTCTCGTGGCTCAAACATTCTTACCTACGACCTTCAGGACACGCTCAACCGTATTGAACAGGATGTAAAATTAAGCACGACTTTCCTCGCAACAAATAACATTAGTGTTGCAAATACAAAGCAAGGTTTTGGAGGAACAACGACGGCGGGCAGCACGACACCTTTTACAAATGTCAATAAAACCACAAGCGGTGGCTCAACGCCAAGTATCATTTTAAATGTACTCGTCACAGACGGTAATCCGCTATCTGCCGATGCCGGCTTAGTGTATCTAAAAGACCAGCCCAACCCTTGCAGTACGTACACCGAATATTCAAAAAATAAACCCATGTCAGCCAATGTCGTGTATTTTATCGATAGCTCTAACACATTATGGCGCCGCGTTATTATGCCCGAAAATGCCACTAGCACACCAGCGGTATACTGCGGAAATGCTCCGTGGCAAGTACCCACCTGTATCAACGGCTATAGTGCAGGCTCTCTCGCCTTCTGTAAAAGCAACGACGAACGCTTGATTACTGGTATTTCGCCAGATGACTTTATCTTTGAATACTTCACCTCAGCTAGCTCAACTTTCCCAAGTGCCACCGCAACAAACCCCTCAATAAGCGACGACCTACGTAATACCGCACTCCTCTCGACACCTACGCTTAAAGTTAGCCTCACCGCCAACCAAACAGTTGCTGGCCGCGACATCACCCGATCAGCTTCGCTACGCGCAACGCGCCTAGACAGCAATGCCTCTAGTATCGCGAAAGAAGTAGCAGTAACAAGCGCGCCTACAGCACCAACAGCAACAGGTACCGTATCGGCAGGCCATGTTGTTACTTTCAAATGGCCGCAAGTCGCAGGAGCCGAAAAATACGAAGCCTCTTACCGCATTAACGGTGGAGCATGGACTGGTAACAATAGCGCTATTACAAATAATGATCGCTCCTACACCGTTTCAGCAGGAAACCACACCGATACCGTTGAATTGCGCGTCCGTGCTATCAACTCATTTGGACCATCAGCATACGGTACATCATCAACAACCATCCCACTCTGGGCACCGCTCGTACTCGGTAGCGGTTGGACCGACTACAGCCCTGGTGCGGGCGGGTATAATAACGCCGGCTACACGAAGACCAAAGCTGGTTACGTACTCTTTAAGGGATTAATTAAGAAAGCCAGCACCCCAGTTATAAATGAGGTTATTGCTACACTACCGAGCGATTATTGGCCCGAGGGACGACTCATCTTTAGCGCAGCCACAAACGTAAACGCCTCCGGCCGTGTCGACGTAGCTCCAAACGGAACGGTACAGTTTAATACAGGTAGCGGCTCATGGTACTCACTCGAATCAGTGAGATACGTTGCTGCAAACGCCCCATACCCACGCACCAATTTGACGCTCTTGAATAGCTGGGAAAGCTACGGAGGCTCATATCCCGTGCCAAGCTACGTCCAAGATAGCACCGGCCGGGTCTCCATCCAGGGATTAATTCGAAATGGTACGAATACGGATGGAACGAGCATGTTTGCCCTCCCTTCAAACCTTACTCCGCCACTTCGTCAGAATATGACATCTCGCTCAACCGGCTTCGTCTACCTCAACCTTTCGCCATCAACCAACAGAGTGACAGCTACTGCAACGGGCTCAACCTCTTACATATCAGTTACTATGTCATACCTGCCAACCACAGCAGCCGTAACATGGTCAAACCTTGCGCTTCAGAATAGCTGGGCAAATACCGGTGGCGTCTATGCAACTGCGCAGTACACAAAAACAAACGACGGCGTCGTGCACCTCAAGGGAACTATTAGAAATGGAGCAACGGCCAGTGGAACGCTCATTGCTACACTACCGGCAGGATTTACACCAAAAGAACGTATGATTCTTTCAGGAACAAACAACAATGTGTTTGGGCGTATAGATATCGCACCGGATGGTCGAATCCTATACATGAACAACGTCACACCAAGCAATGCGTCGCTGTCATTAGACGGGTTCTCATTCGTCGCTGAGTAGTCACTATAGTATGGTTAAATAGTAGACATAAACAAAATAGCGCTAGTGAGCAAACTACATAGGAGGCAACTCACGATGAGTTTCCCAGACATAAAAAATAAGAACCAAGGTTTCACCATCGTCGAACTATTGATCGTCGTTGTGGTTATCGCAATCTTGGCAGCAATTACTATTGTTTCTTACAACGGTATTACTAATAGGGCTAATGCTTCAGTAGCGAAGTCGATGGCATCAGGCTTCGAAAAGAAAATTCATTTATTTGTTGCCGATGGCCCGACAGGTACTTACCCGCGCGCATGGGCCGACTTAACAGGTGGACCATCAGGTACAAGCACTATTAGGGGCGTTACGGGGCGACCCACTACTAAAAATGATAGCTGGCACGTTCCGTACGGTAGCATTCAGTCTGCCGTAACAAGCGACCCTACCGCAAATAACGGTAAAACCACATTAGTCTATAGAATTTGCGGCCAAGGCGACACTCCAAATGCCCCAATCAATACCTCGGGGCTTGTTACACTCACCGGTGTCGAAATTCGCTACTTCGACTACGAAGCCGGCTCAGGCACAAAAAGCATTACTATTGGTAATGCAACACCGGGCGGCGACGTATATGTCCGTGCATGTTTCAACGTCTAATAGCGCGCCTACTTACATAAGCAATCCGCTTATGGTAAAATTATTCTGAACATTTCAATGTAATACATAGGGGGCAACTCGACATGAGTTTCACAGACATAAAAAATAAGAATCAGGGTTTCACCATCGTCGAACTATTGATCGTCGTTGTGGTTATCGCAATTTTGGCAGCAATTACTATTGTTTCTTACAATGGTATTACGAATAGGGCTAATGCTTCAGCAGCGAAGTCAACTGCAGCTACATGGCAGAAGAAGATTGAGCTTTACCAAGCAGAAAAGGGTGGCTACCCATTTGCATTTAGCTCTCTAAACACATCTCCAACAACTAGTGCAGATGCTTGGTATGTTGCACCAACAACTCCCCTCGCTACAGTAGCAGGCCTCACCTCTTCAAACGGAAAGAACACCGTTGCAGTACAACCTTGTGGCACATCTACTCCAACGAACGACGCAACTACAACAGGGATGCAAATTACATATTACAACTACGAAACAACAGGATCACCTGTAATCAAGATCGGCACAACAACCGCTTGTGCGGCTGCTTGGACTAATCCATAGTCAGCTAGTTAAAAGAAAAACCCGAGCACTCAGCTCGGGTTTTTCTTTTTTTTACTGCCCACCTTAACTACTTAGCTAACACGCCTATCACTTTACTGGCAATCTCCACCATATCCCCTTCAACCATCCCACGTGTCGTCATCGCAGGGGTTCCAAGGCGAATGCCACTCGGCCTAAACGGAGGTAACGGGTCGTCAGGTACAGCATTCGCATTCACGATAATACCAACCGCCTCGAGTCGCTCTTGTGCCTCTTTACCATCAATGCCAAAGCTTTCGTACACGTTCGCAAGAATAAGGTGGTTTTTAGTACCACCGGTTACGAGCTTGAGCCCACCTTTTTGCAGCTCTTCGGCAAGTACTGCGGCGTTTGCGACAACCTGCCGTGCGTATTCTGCAAACTGGGGTTGCATTGCTTCACGCAGCGCGACTGCCTTGGCGGCTATATTATTCATGTGTGGACCGCCCTGAGAGCCCGGGAAGACGGCTCGGTCAATTAATGTGGGTATATTCTCTATTGTCTTTTCAGGAGCTCGTAGCGGTGAGCTGACGGTACCTTTTGATAAAATCATACCTCCACGCGGACCACGAAGTGTTTTGTGGGTTGTTGTTGTCATAACGTGGAACCCGTAGTCGAGTGGGTTCTTTGAAACACCGCCAGCAATAAGCCCGGCAACGTGCGCCATGTCTGCCATAAGCAGCGCGCCCACTTCGTTTCCGATAGCCGCAAACTTTTCGTAGTCTAATTCACCAGGGTATGCACTAAATCCAGCCAAAATAATCTTTGGCTTGTGCTCGAGTGCTAGTTGGCGAAGTTCATCGTAATCGATCTCACCCGTTTCAACATTTTTCATCTTGTACCGAATAAACGTGTAAAGTTTGGCGCTACGAGTAACTGGCGCTCCGTGCGTTAGGTGTCCGCCATGCCCAAGGTCCATCGCAAGGACGGTATCGCCGGGTTCAAGCCATGCGCTATACACCGCTTCATTCGCTGGCGCACCTGAATGTGGCTGTACATTAGCATGGTCAGCCCTAAACAGCGTCTTTGCTCGATCTATAGCAAGCTGTTCAAGTTGGTCAGTATACGTTTGGCCACCATAGTAACGTTTACCTGGGTAGCCTTCGGAGTACTTGTTAGTAAATACGCTTCCCAACGCCGCAAGAACGTCATCGCTGACATAGTTTTCGCTTGGAATAAGCTCAATAACTTCTTGTTGACGTACTTCTTCACCGGCAATAAGCCGTGCAACTTCATCGTCGTTTTGGACCTTGGGACGTATATCTGACATTATGTATCTCCTCGTTACTCTTTATTATACAGCTACAGGGGTTAGCAAGCATAATGCGCTTGACCATATATCACTCATGATATATCATAAGGGGTATGGATACAAAGAATTACGCATCGAAAATAGGTACTCTCGTTCAAGAAACCCGCCAATCAAGGGGGATGACTCAGCTCGAACTAGCAAAAGCGCTTAACACAAGCCAAAGTGCTATTAACCGTATCGAAAAGGGTGGACAAAATATCAGCCTTGATATGCTCGGTCGCATCAGCGAAGTACTATCAAGTCCAATTGTCAGCCTTAACCAACCAGGTTCAATCAACTTCCGCGTCGAAGGTGGTCACGAACTTTCTGGTCGCATTACCGCTAAAACGAGTAAAAACGCGGCCGTTGCGCTTCTTTGTGCATCTCTTCTTAACCGTGGAACCACCACACTTCGTAGCGTTGCCCGCATCGAAGAAGTAAACCGTATTATCGAAGTTCTTAACAGTATCGGTGTAAAAACGCGTTGGTTTAATGACGCCGACCTAGAAATTACACCGCCAGCTAAGCTAAAGCTCGAGGAAATGGACATCGAGGCAGCGAAGAAAACTCGCAGCATTATCATGTTCCTTGGCCCATTGCTTCACCAGTACAAGCAGTTCGAACTTCCCTTCGCCGGCGGCTGCAGCCTTGGTGAACGAACTGTCGAACCACACCTCGACGGCCTTGTGCCATTTGGACTTTCTGTCGAAACAGTCACGGGCAAGTACAAAGCTACGTCCGGCTCAGTAAAACCCGACCGCGCAATCGTTCTTTCAGAGCGTGGTGACACCGTTACCGAAAATATTCTTATGGCAGCCGCTTTAAACGATGGCGTCACCGTTATCCGAAACGCCAGTCCTAACTACATGGTGCAAGACCTTTGTTTCTACCTGCAAAAGCTCGGCGTTAAGGTTGAAGGTATCGGCTCTACTACCCTTACCGTTCACGGCCTTCGTGATATCAACAAAAACGTTGAATACGCACCAGCCGAAGATCCAATTGAGGTGATGAGCTTCATCGCAGCAGCGGTTGTGACTAAGTCTGAAATTACCATCGAGCGTGCACCGATTGAATTCCTCGAAATCGAGCTTAAATTCCTCGAAAACATGGGCTTCAAATACGAACTGTCTGATGAGTACCTCGCACTTAACGGCCACACTCGCCTTGTCGATATCACAACAAAGAAAAGTACGCTTCGCGCCTCTATCGACAAAATTCACCCACTCCCATTCCCAGGCCTTAACATCGATAACCTGCCATTCTTTGCAATTATCGCTGCTACCGCTAAGGGTCGCACACTCATTCACGACTGGGTATACGAAAATCGCGCTATTTACCTCACAGAGCTGACAAAACTTAATGCAAATGTTCAACTTGTTGACCCACACCGCCTTTACGTGGAAGGTCCAACTAAGTGGAAGCCAGCTGAAAGCATCACACCGCCAGCCCTTCGCCCAGCAGTTGTTATTTTGCTTGGTATGCTCGCTGCGCCTGGCGTCTCGACGCTTCGCAACGTCTATTCAATTAACCGTGGCTACGAAGACCTTGCCCGCCGCCTCAACAGCATCGGCGCCAAGATTACCGTTATTCGCGATATTACCGAATAGTCACTACTTATCACAAAAAAAGACCTCTATGCGGGGGTCTTTTTTAATTGATGTGCCGCTCTACTGCCAGGGGCGACTACGAGTATTCTGGCCCGATAAACTCATCGAGTCGAAACACGTTTGCCCTATTATTTTTTATATAACTTCGCACTATTTTATACGTATCGAGGTCGAACCCGTTTTCCAGTCGCTCAATATCGTGTGTCGTTTCGTCAAACACCGTAAGGTAACCCGTTATTATCCACTGGTCGATAATCAGCGCCTTGCTTTCGCTAATCTTAACCGCTAACTCACCGTCGAATGGCCATGTTTCGATTTTACTTCGCTGCAAAGCGTACTCGACACGGCGATTGTACGTTTCTGAATCCTCCTTACCGGCACATGCCCCCTTGCAGAAACCTAAGTGATACCTAAAGCAAGCGCCCGTCGCCTTTTCGAGGCCCATGAGCTTCGGGCAAAGGTCGAACGTCTTCACGAGCGACTCAAGCCGTTCTTTGGCCTTCATGCGAGTTGTATACACGCCGTAAATATCGTCAAGGTTAGTCGTATCGTTAAGGTCCTTACTTTCAAGGTGGATCTTTAAGTAGCCATTATCGTCGAAACTCCTAACGAGCACTGTTTGCTTTGTTGCCCTTCGGAGCATGCGGTTGTACATCGGCTGAAGTTCTTTCACCTTTGCAGACTCCAGCAGCAAAGCTTCGATTTCCGTTTCGGTCTCAACAAAAGAGATGTTATGACTCGCCTGTGATAATTTCATCTCTTTGGCAATTTTAGTATCATTTGCAAAATGTGAGAGCACACGCTGCCGCAAGTTAATGCTCTTACCAACATATAGTGGCGTCCCTTCTTTATCTTCAAATATGTATATACCCGGAGTTTGCGGAATAGCCTCAAAGACAGCGACATCAACATTCGGTGGCAGCGTTTTTGTCTTAAACTGCACCGCCGCTGATTGCAAAAAGGCATCAACGCCCTTTTCGGCAATCGCCAACTGGGTGTACGTAAGCATAGCGAGCGCATCGTCATACGCCCGGTGGCGCGCCGTAACCTTGATACCGTGACGATCGATAATCTTAGCTAGGCTATGGCCTTTATGCTCTGGGTACATGGCGCGTGACATTCTAACGGTACAAAACAGCTTCGGCCGAAAGCTATGTCCACTCGCTTCTAACTGGCGCTTTACAAACGAGTAGTCAAATCGGACATTATGAGCAACAAAAATCGCTCCATCCATAATTCTCGCCAACTCATCGGCAATAGCTTCAAAGCGAGGAGCGTCCGCCAAATCCGCGTTTGTAATGCCAGTTAGCTTGGTAATCCAATAAGGAATTGGGGAACCGGGGTTAACAAGCGACGTAAACTCATCGACAATTGTATTATTTTCGACACGAATAACAGCAATCTCGGTGATGCGTCCGCGATCACCGTTACCCCCGTTCGTTTCAATGTCGACAAAGACAGATGGACTCTCAAACATATATCTATTTTACTCGTTAAATCTTTTATTTAAAAATGAAGAGGCATATAATGAGGGAGTATATAAATCAAGGAGATGAGTATGAGAATTATCACAGAAAAAGCACATACAGTCATTGGTTTGGTAGTAGGAGCCCTGCTTGCGCTCAGCCCTATGCTCTTCAGCTTTACAGACAATCAAGCAGCATCGACGATAGCAATGTTGATTGGTGTCTTCATCATCCTTAATGAGCTCATTACAACAAGTCCATTCAGCCCAGTTAAACTTGTTCCTATGAACATTCACGTCCTCCTGGATGTCGTAACCGGTGTATTCTTGCTCGTTTCACCTTGGTTATTCAACTTTGTTAACGAAAATGAGCCATCACAATGGGTACCTCATGTTGCAGTCGGGCTCCTCGTTGTAGGCTATGCCCTGCTTACTCGACCTAATGACGGCAGCCTAGCGCGCTCAATTATTAAATAGTACGCGCAAGCTAAACGCTACAAGGAGAGGCAATTATGGATTCAATAAACCCAGACCCGAAAAACATCCCCGATGAAGACCTGCAGCTACAAAACTATCAAGACGACTTAGATACAAGCAGCAGTATTCATGACCGTGTCATCGATGAAGAAACCGATGACCCAACCGAAGAGCTCGGTGTCGATAGGAACGAATTTAAAAAAGAACTCGACAAGTACGACGTTGACGCAACCGACAGCGACGATGATGACAGGCGCGAAGAAATCGAAAGCCTCGACATGGATAACGGCGAAAACCGCTAACAGTGATACGATTGCTACATAAAAAGAGACCGGCATAGGCCGGCCTCTTTTATACTCAACAATAACTAGGCTTCTTCGTGAGGACGGGTCAGCGTGAGTAGTTTTGCAACTCCGACAGTAACAATACCGTACACGATAATTGCGACGAGTGTTGAAGTCTCAAACTGCGCACGACCAACGATAGGTTCACCGAAGATACCGTAGAATGGTGCGACAAATACTCCGCTTAGGGCGTAAATAAAGTCTACAAACCCGTTTGCATCATTAGCACCTAATAGCTGGAGCACGAATCGCACCAACAGTAGGGCGATAATAACACCACCAACGTAGTAAATGATTCTTTGTGCAACGACAACACCAGAAACGGCTGTCTTTTTTTCGACACTTTGACGCTGGACTGTCGTATCACCGACTTGCGAGTTTGTCTCTCGAACTTCAGTTGTTTGACGATCTTCTTGCATAACGTACCTCCAGGTTACATGGTTATGCTCCCCACTATAGCACTAAATAATGGTATAGTTGTGACTATGCAAGACTCCTTTTTACCACTACAGCCAAAAATCGTTCTCGGCATCGCCGCTCACCCCGATGACCTCGACGTAGGAGCTGGCGGCACCCTCGCTCATTTCGCAGCACAAGGTGCAGAAATCCACTATCTTATTCTTACAGATGGCAGTAAGGGTTCGAGTGACCCCTCTATAACCTCACCCCAACTCACTGAAACGCGTAAACAAGAACAGCAAACAGCGCTGAATATAGTCGGCGGTACCTCTATATCATTTCTCGACTACCCTGACGGCGAACTTGAAGTAACCCAAGATCTCAAACGACAAATCGTTAAGACAATCCGCACCGTCAAGCCAGATCTCGTCATCACGATGGACCCAACCGTTGTCTATTCGAAGCACCTTGGACTTATTAATCACCCGGACCACCGAGCAGCAGGCCAAGCCACGCTCGATGCGGTCTTTCCCTTGGCTCGTGACTGGCTCACCTACCCCGAGCTTTTCGAAGCCGGCTATCAACCCCACAAAACCAGCACGCTCTTAATGGTGAACTTCAACACTAGCAACTTTACTGTGGATATTACCGATACATTTGAAACGAAGCTTCGTGCACTTAAAGCTCACGTCAGCCAATTTGGTAGCGACGAGCCATTCGACTGGGTACGCAACATGGCGGACGCCGAAGGTCAAAAGGCCGATTACGCCCTGGGCGAAAGTTTCGTACGAATTGATATAGGATAACAGCACGACGCGGCAGCCAGTGCCGTAGCGTCTACCTTGCGTTTTTAAAAGAATTCGACAGCTCAACAAAATCTGGGCGCAGTGACGCGGTGTCACCACCTACTGATGCTATAAAACCACCCTTGCTCGGCGCAACGATATCACGAGCGACCTGAAACCATAAAAAGATTTTTGGCGTTGCAGCAACCTCTGTAAGTCGCTGCATTTTATCAACTAGCTCTTTTGCGAGTTTCTTTTGTTGCTTCGTACGCTTTGGAGCAACGGCCCGAATAACAAACCACATCGCCGTAAATAATGACATCAACACGAGCGTCACAATACCAACGATAGTCACGAGGACCCACCACCATTCACTAAAGCTTGTCAGCCATATCGATACCGCAAGCAAACATGTTACCACTACGGCAAAGATAATAATAACTGGCACATATAAACGCATAATAAAGTCGACAGCGAGTGAGCGTATAGCGAGGAGTGAAGGTTTCATACCCCTATTATAGAATGTTTTGGCCAAGAGCGTGTCATAATATAACGAATGAACACACTCGAAGAGTACGGATGGACACCAGCAATGCAAGAAGAATGGGATCGCCTGGCTATTAGTGGCGCCCAACCCGCGCGTGTTATTGCCGATTTTGGTACATCCGTCAAGCTAGCGACTCCTGAGAAAATCACCGCCGAACTCTCTGGCAAGCTAGCTCACTACACTGACCGCGAGCAGACACCAAAAGTCGGCGACTGGGTCAGTGTGCATATTTCCGATAACGGTTCGGCGACCGTCGAATCTGTGGTGGTGCGAGCAAAAACAATTGCACGAAAAGTAGCTGGACGACGCGCCCTAAAGCAAATCATTGCCGCCAATGTTGATATTGCGTTCGTCCTTTTGGCTCTCGACAACGACTTTAGCGTCGAACGATTACGTCGTTTCGTATATCAGCTCTCTATTAACTCTATTGAAACAGTTATCGTCTTGAACAAGGCGGACAAAACCGATGATGTTCAGTCTTTCGTCGATCAATTAAAACAGTTCGATCTCCCTGTCATTATTAGCACAGCAATTGACGGGTCTGGCGTGTCCGAAATCGCTTCGTACATTACCCCGGGCAAAACAGGTTTACTCTTAGGCTCATCTGGGGTCGGCAAATCAACGCTCACCAATAAACTACTTGGCCGCGATGCGCAGGCGACAAACGAAGTGCGCGCATCCGACTCAACAGGCAAACACACCACTGTGCACCGGGAGCTCTTTATATTGCCAAGCGGCGGTATGCTCATCGACACACCCGGCATTCGTGAATTACAACTCTGGGGCACCGAAGAAGACCTGGATGAAAACTTTGATGACGTCATTCAACTCGTTAGACAATGTAAATATACAACCTGTCGACACGGCAGCGAACAAGGCTGCGCCGTGGCACCTGCGCTTGCTAATGGAACGCTTGATAAAAAGCACTACGCTAACTATATAAAAATGAAGGCAGAGTTAAGCACCCTAGCGAACAAGAGCCTTGAGCGCGCTCGACTCGACAACCGACGTTCTAAAGCTGCGGTAGAAAAAAGCAAATCAGATAGAAAATATCGCTCCGGCGACGACGAATAATTAGCGGCGCTCGACGGCTTTGTCGATTGCTTGATTAATAATTGGGATCCACAAAGCATAGCCTCGAGCATTCGGGTGGAAGTTATCTGCAGCCGTTAACGTCGGGTCCGCAATAAAGGCATCCCGAGTCCCCTCTGCAATTGGTGCATGAATAAGATTGTTCTTTTTAATAAGCTCTTCATATACAGCATTGACCTGCGCCGTCCTTAACCCCATCACCTGCTTGGCGCCGTCCGGAAAACGTGTTACAGAATCCATAGCTGGAGACCCGGTCGTAATAATTTGCACTTCAGGGTTCACACGCCGCAGTTCATCAATAATCGCCTGCGTTGACAAGCGAATTGTTTTAGCTCTCAACAAATGCGTTGCGTCATTCGCTCCCATAGCAAGCAGCACGATATCCGGCTTAAACTTCGCCACGGTATCGAGTTGGTCTCGGCGAACATCCGCGCTCGTGGCACCTGAGATAGCCGTATTTATCGCGCGTACCGAAAAAGACTCACCGAGCTGCCTGGTGCTCGCAAACGCGAACCCTTCGTCGTACTTGCTCCCTTGGCTCACTCCAGTGCTGTCACCCATGACCGCGTACGACAGCTCCGGCCCAGCCCCCACTATCTGAACATTACGCGGAATGTTCAGGACAGCTACATGCTCACCGTTGAATTTAATAATGAGGCCTTGAACGATGACGAATAGCGTTAGCGCTGCGAGGAAAATAAGGACACCTTGATTCATCACCCCATCATACCAAACCCTGAAGAGTGTTATGCCTTTTTAGCGAGATACTGGCCAAGCACCTACTAGTGATCCGACACCGTAAACGATATAAAACCCTATAGTCACAAATACTGCAGCTAGCGCAACAGTACCGAGTACTGTCAACAGCCTGCTATTCTCGTTAACAGCAAACCGTTGAGCCATCCCGACCGAACCCACCGTAAGCAGAATAATTACCGGCAAGACCATCGCTCTAGCATCAAAATTATTTGGCTCAATAATCAAAAGTGCAGACGCTACAACTACCGTGATGATGTATACAGCAAGGCTGACCGCCTGATAACTTGTTTTTTCGCTCTGTTCTTGTTTCATGTATGGCTATAGTAGCATATTAGTATTGGACGCCATTAAAAAAGCCTCCGGATTGGAGGCTCGTTCGCAGCGCGCTAATTTAGTACCGAAAGCTGGAATATGATAGAGTTAATGTCGTTGTGAATAATCGTAAACAATTTTCTCAAAGATAAAACCACTGTCTTTTAAGGTTTTAGGATCGATGAATTTAATTTCATCCGCGTCCGCACCTAGACCATACTCAAGGTTATCTATGGTAACTTCATAAAAAAGCCAGAGAGCCCACATATCGCTATCGGGAAGCCAGATTGTTTGAGCTTCTATAAATTTCTCTTGAAACGGCGCCTTAATAAGCGCCTCTTCGTATAACTCTCGCTCTAATGCTTCGTGCACGGTTTCACCGTGATCAATACCGCCACCGATAAAAGACCAGTCGTTTTTCCACTCGCGGACGAGCAAGTACTCGCCCTTATTGTTACGAATAACAGCTTTTACTGACACTCGGTAAAAGGCGTTTGGATATTTTCCAGACATACTTTTACTATACCAGAGCTAAAATAATTATATATACGAAATTTGGTACCCCGGACTGGATTTGAACCAGTGACCTTAGGCTTAGAAGTCCTTTTTCGTCATCTACACGCACCGCCACCACCATAGCAGATGTTTGCACAAATAGGATAGCAGTGGCTTATCTTCTGCGTGCAGGCGTCTTTTTCAGCCGTTAACAGCATCGGGGTTTGATTCAAAGCCAAATTGTACGGCGTAAGCTTTGAGCACGGCGGAATGTTCGTTTTTTTTATCCAACTCACTCAATATATCTTCCCTCAATAGCAGCTTAATGCTAGGTTCCGATGCGTCGTGCCATTGCCTTAATATAATGTCTAGCTTCTCTATACTCGCGACTCTACTCAAGAACAGGTCTATCCGGTCTTTGAATTTGAGTTTGCGTAAAGTATTTACCGCTCTTGGACTACCGGGCACCGCCATGGTCAGCGGGCCCGAAAAAAAGAAGTGTTCATCGATAATATCGACGTAAGGATTAATCAGCTTTTCCGCAGGAGAGTCAGACCAGTAAGTACCCTTACTAGTGTTACACCTAGGGCAGGCAAGCCCTAGATTATCCCAGTCTAATACCCTATCGGGGAACACCGACTTAGGTGCGACATGCTCCACAGCAATGTAACTTGTATCGTTCACAAAGGCTTCACAGTACATGCACTTGCCATTTGTTTCATTATTTAAGGTACTCATCACTTGCTTGTTTCGCCAAGGTGACGGCTTATTATTCGCAGGTGCGTCAATGTATTCCCTAGTTTTGACAGCCGCGTTGTCAATCAACCACTGTGGCTTATTTAGCTTTGTTAGTTGAATCATACAAGCCTTCGTTAGAGGTTATTGATTTTATAGCGTTAGGGAATTGCCTGGCTAGCCCTAACTCTTCAAGTCCCGCCCGCAAACCGCGCAATTCTTCGATACTCGGATTGTCGCTAATCTGCGATAACAGATCATCGACTTTGTCCTCCGCCCATACTGGCAGCGTAGTATCCAAACCCAAAACAGACGATAAAGTCTCGTCAGCTGTTGCTAAAAAATTAGTTGAAATAATTTCTCGCGAGGTGATTCCTAGCTCAGACTCCTTACTCAGGGCATATACTTTGGCCTCTTTGAATGAAGTAACTACGAACGGACTATGGGTAGCTACGATGAACTTAACGTCGGGAAAAGCGCTGAGCAGACCCGGCATAATTGTTCTTTGCAGCTCTGGGTGTAAGTGATTTTCGGGCTCATCTATACACACCGTAAAAGATTCTTGATCTCTGCTTCTCAAGAATATTTGCCAGGATAACTCCAGCATCGCACTGATACCACCAGATACGGCCTCCAAGAGAAATTCAGCACTATCGGTGCGTATGATAAGTTCCGCATCATCGACGATTAGCTCCTTGAACCCTAGAGACGTTGGCAAAAAATCTTTTAATACAAGTTGAAACTCTTCCCATACTTTCCGTGCTGAATCGTTAGAGCGTAAAGCCTTGCTTCCATATGCATACATAGCAGCAGCTATTAGAGATTCTTTCATGCGATACAAGGGAGAATATTGCGAGCTACCACCTGCATATCTCACTTGTATTTCCGAGCTAAATTGATCGAGTAGACTCTGAGTTTCCGAGAAACGCGGAGGTAAGGCCTCTAACGCACGGTAGGAACTTACCGAACGGTGAGAGCTTATATACATACCCGGGACTGCTTGGAAAAATGGCATTACGAGTGCGGAGAGTTTCACTCCCTCTGATGGTGGATCTACTAAGGGCGTTGACCCACCATTTGTATAAGTTAGGCTGCCCTTAATGTTATCCTGGACGTTACCTGATATTTTTTTACTTATACTCAATAGCTGTACATTCCAATTTAGGTGTGAGGCCAGTATATTGAGAATGGTTGTCTTTCCGACTGCATTTGGACCTGTAATAACAGTCAGTCTTGAATGAAAGTCTATATAGATATTTTCAAATTGACGCCAACGATTAAGTTCTAAGACACCAAACGAGTTCGCGCCCATCTTTGTCTCAGAGTCCAGCGCCTCACGGGCTTCCTCAAACTTTATCCAGTCCTCAAGAGGCTCGGCTGGGTAAGTTACCTTAATTTCATTATTAATTGCTTTAATACCCTTCGGACTTGGCATAAGCTTCATAGCAGTTGAGTCGGGCTGAAGATAATTAAAGTCGACCAATAGTTGTATAGCGCGAGTATACAGCCTAATCAAATCTGGTTTGCTTCTCCATTCATTTTTGTTTTGATCAATTACGTCCATTATCTGCTCACGACTAGCGGGAGCATTCAACATACTCGCCGCACTCAACGCCTGGAGTGATATTTTTCTAACTTTTTCAAAATCCATAATACTAATGATACATCGGTCTCTCTATGTACGTCTATACCCTAAAACCGTCAGCATTTAACCCCTCGTTATTGCTTTAATAGAGGTTCGGAAAAAACACCCCTAGCCGTCAAAATGAAAAAGCCATTGTATAAACAATGACTCTTACAATGGTACCCCGGACTGGATTTGAACCAGTGACCTTAGGCTTAGAAGTCCTCTGCTCTATCCAACTGAGCTACCGGGGCGTAAACAGCATGCGCTGCTCGACTTCATTATAGCAAACTACAGACTACCTACAGGTGTTTACTAGGCTTTTGCCTTGCCACGAGATGCTTTAATATCAGGCTCCGCACCCATAAGCGAAGCAACCATAACGTTTAGCACTGCAACGATTGGCACAGAGAATAACGCACCAGGAATACCCGCAATAAGCGCACCGACCGCAACGGCCAATACGATAGCAAGTGGGTGAACACTTACCGCTTTACCGATAAGAAACGGCTGCAACACCTGACTTTCCAGGAATTGAACAAGGAGGACAACACCGAGCATTAGCAACGCCACAAACCAGCCATTAAACACTAACGCGATCAACACCGCTAGCGCACCGGTAACAATAGCACCAACGACCGGCACGGCTGAACCGATAAAGACGACGACAGCGATCGGGAACGCGAGTGGCACCTGCAGAATGAGTGCTCCCAGGCCAATACCAACAGCGTCAACACCGGCAACCGCAACCTGTGACTTCACGAAGTTATTTAACGTTCTCCAGCCTTTAATACCTGCGTCAAATAAGTTTTTGCGTGAGCCCTTTGGAAATAGCGTCGTCACCCATCGCCAGATGTTTTTGCCATCAAGAAGCAAGAAGATGATTGCAAAGAGCGCCAAGAACGCACCAGTCACAACATTTGTCGCAGCCGAACCTGCACTTGCAATACCAGAAACGAGCACGCCAGAGTTCTCTTGGGCGTATTTCACGGCATCGTCAACGTAGGTATCGATTTCCTCGGTACCAATATTAAACGGCTCTTGGGAAAGCGCCTGGCGTGCATCGGTGAATATTACCTCACTACGCTCTTTAAGGTCAGGGTACGCGCTACGTACTTCTGAAACAACCAGAAAACCCATGCCGCCAATACCAACAAGCAGTACGATAAGGGAAAGAACAACCGCAAATCCACGCTTCAGGCCAATTTTAACAAGCCATTGGACAAGTGGATAGAGCAACGCCGTCATGAGTAATGCTACCAAAAACGGAATAACAACCGTCTTAAGCTGAATAACTAAAAATACAAACACGGCAAGGACGCCGGCGATTGCAAGGAGGCGCCACGACAGCCCTGCAAGGTAATTAAGACTCGGTGGGATTGTGTAGTCGATTCGATCATTTTTCTTCATATAGTCATACTATAGCAAGCCGCGCTATAATAAGTACAGTATTTAAGCAGGAGACCCTATGCAAGATAACGGACCAAACCCTTACGTTGTTAATATCGAGGAGCTCACGCTCGCTAACGAAAACTTTCGCACCGCGGCCTGGACGGGCAGCAACCTCCAAATGACACTCATGACCATTCAACCTGGTGATGACATCGGACTTGAAGTTCACGAAGATCACGACCAATTCCTTCGCATCGAGCAAGGGACTGCACAGGTTGTCATGGGCCCTAACGAAAACGAGCTTGAAAGCTGGGACGCCGAAGACGACTTTGCCATTTTTGTACCAGCCGGTGCATGGCACAATGTCATTAACACCAGCGAAGGCACACTAAAGCTTTACTCTATCTACGCGCCAGCAGAGCATGCGCCAGGTACTGTCCACGAGACAAAAGCCGATGCAGAAGCAGCCGAGCACGACCACTAAAAGCTACCTTTTCAGAAAATCAAAAAACCTCCGAATCATCTCGGAGGTTTTTGGTATAAATTTTATGGTGCGGGCGGAGAGAATCGAACTCTCATCGTTTGCTTGGAAGGCAGACATATTAGCCATTATACGACGCCCGCATCGCTAGGTATTGTAACATATTTTCATTCAAGGCTCAATCTGTTACAATAGCAACTGCTAGGCACAGTACCACACGTGTCGTTTTTCAAGCAAAAACATGGCGGATGTAGCTCATCTGGTTAGAGCGCCGGGTTGTGGTTCCGGAGGTAGAGGGTTCAATCCCCTTCATTCGCCCCAAATTTATATTTTAGTCCTGCTTGCAGGGCTATTTATTTTGCTCAGCGATTTGGTCAGCCTGCGTTCGCGTCGCTAAGATTGTGGCAACCTGTTCACGGGTAATCGTAATTGTTCCACCAGGCATCACCTCGTTAGACAACAGCAACTTAGCCACAGTATTTTCAACCGCGCGCTGAACAACACGGCGCATTGGGCGCGCACCAAGACGGACATCATATCCAGCTTCCACGAGATACTCTTTGGCATCCTGGTCGACTGCGATAGTAATTTTTTGCTGAATGAGGTTTTTATTAACGTCGTTAAGAATAAGGTCGACAACCTGTAGTAGTTCGGGCTTAGTC
>Ga0247816_10000613_pt1 | contig 19471 bp, 16 predicted proteins | sample UWRJL209509C1_FD_179930 | JGI IMG/M metagenome (GOLD analysis project Ga0247816, IMG submission 179930) | Plant litter microbial communities from Arlington Agricultural Research Station in Wisconsin, United States - UWRJ-L209-509C-1 | ecosystem: Environmental > Terrestrial > Plant litter >...
GGGCTGGGGTTACACCGGCATCTTCTCCCGCAACAACGGCGGCGGGTTCCTCACCGAACAGTTCCCGGATGCCTACAAGGCCATCTGGGACTTCACCGGCCAGGTCGCCACCTCCCGGCACATCCCCGGAGTCTCGTTCACCGGCCTGATCCATCCGGGCCTGATGGGCACGGCGCCGTCGGCGAAGCTGCTCGCCACCTGGAATCAGCGCGAGGGCGACCTGATCAAGACCGACCCCGGCCGGGTGCCGCCGCTCGCTCTGCCGCCCGAGGCGGCGCACGCGGTGCTCGGCAGCCTCGCCTCGTCGGAGTTCGACCGGGTGGCCGGCGAGGCCGCGCGTACCGCCCCACCACGGGAGAACGGCGGCAACCAGGACATCAAGAACCTGTCAAAGGGCAGCCGGGTGTTCTACCCGGTGTTCGTCCACGGCGCCAACCTCTCCCTCGGGGACCTGCACTTCTCCCAGGGCGACGGCGAGATCACCTTCTGCGGGGCCATCGAGATGGGCGGCTTCATCGACCTGCGCGTGGACGTCATCCCCGGCGGCATGGAGACCTACGGGGTCAGCGAGAACGCCATCTTCATGCCCGGCATCGTCGACCCGCAGTTCAGCCAGTGGCTGGCGTTCTCTGGCACCTCGGTGACCCTGGACGGCGAGCAGCGCTACCTCGACTCGCACCTGTCGTACCAGCGCGCCTGCCTGCACGCCATCGACTACCTGACCAAGTTCGGCTACAGCCCGGAGCAGGCCTACCTCCTGCTGGGCGCGGCACCGATCGAGGGCCGATTGTCGGGGGTGGTGGACATTCCCAACTCCTGCTCCACCGTGTACATCCCCACGGCCATCTTCGATTTCGACGCGCGGCCATCCGCTGCCGGCCCGTTCCAGGTCGACCCGGGTATCGGCGCTCCGCGTTCGAACAACCGCTGAGCCGCCTCAGACGGCGCGAGGGTGCGGCGGGCGGCGCTCACCCTCGCGCCACACGGCCACGGTCAACGGCATGCCGGGCCGGTAGGCGAGATGCGAAACGGATGGCGCGTCGAGCACCTGGAAATCGGCGCGGGCACCCACCCGCAACACGCCGACGGCATCCACACCCTCGGCGCGGCGCACCGCGACGGCCGCCGCCCGGGTCGCCGCCCAGACGGCCTCCGCGATGGTGAGCCTCATCTGCAGCACGGCGGTGGCCACGCCGAACGCCATCGACGTGGTGTACGAGGTGCCGGGGTTGCAGTTGCTGGCCAGCGCGACCCGGGCGCCCGCATCCAGCAGCGCCCTGGCCGGGCCGAACGGCTCCCGGGTAGACAGGTCGCAGGCCGGCAGCAGCGTCGCGGTCGTGTCCGACCCGGCTAACGCATCGAAGTCGGCCGGCGACAGCTGGTTGCAGTGGTCGACGCTGTCGGCGCCGAGCTCGACGGCCAGGCCCACTCCGCCGCTGTGGCCGAGCTGGTTGCCGTGCACCCGCAATCGGAGCCCAGCCGCCCGGCCCGCCAACAAGACCTCCCTGGACTCGTCCACGTCGAACGCGCCGGCCTCACAGAACACGTCGATGTACTGGGCGTACGGAGCGACCGCCTGCAGCATCGGGCCGGTCACCAGGTCCAGGTAGTCCCGGCGGTCCACCCCGGCCGGCACGACATGGGCGCCCAGATAGGTCACCACATCGCCCACCTGCGCGGCGACCCGGGCGGACCGCTCCTCGGACTCCAGGTCGAGGCCGTAGCCGGTCTTGACCTCCAGAAAGGTGCTGCCCTGCGCCTCGGCCTCGGCGCGCAGGGCGCGGGACCGATGCAGCAGCTCGGCTTCGGTGGCGGCACGGGTGGCCGCCACGGTGGTACCGATGCCGCCGCCGTCGTAACGGTTGCCGGCCAGCCGGGCCTCGAACTCGGTCGACCGGTCGCCCGCGAAGACCAGATGGGTGTGGGTGTCCACCCAGCCGGGCAGCACCGCCCGGCCGCCCACGTCGGTGCGTCGATCCGCCGCGGGCGCCGCCGCCGCTGGCCCGACCCACGCGATGCGGCCGTCGGTGACCACCATCGCCGCGTCGGCCAACCGGTTGGCCGGGTCGTGCGCATCCACCCCGGCCTGGGTGCTCAACTCACGGATGCCCGTGATCAGTTCGCTCGTCATGCCCGGTCCTCTTCCAGTCGTTGCTGCACTCGGGTCAGAGCGTGCCCGAGCAGCGCTGCCGGGTCGGTGCCGTCCGCCAATCGGCCGTTCCGCGCCACCACCCGGCCGGCCACGATCACCCGGCGCACATCGGCCGCGGTGGCGGTGAGAAGCAGCTGCGCGGGCAACGACCCGACCGTTCGCACGGTGTCTGGCGCCACCTCGACCAGGTCGCACGGGTCACCGGGCCGCAGGCCATGAGCGCCGAGGCCCAGGGCGGCGTAGCCGTTCGCCGTCGCCGCCGCCAACAGCTCGGCCGGCGAGAACCGGCCGCGCCGGCCGGAGCGCAATCGTTCACCGGCCTCGAGCCCGCGCATCTCCAGGAACGGGTCGATCACCGCGTTCTGGTCGGAGCCGAGCGCGATCGGGGAGCCGGCCCGGCTGAGCTCCAGCGCCGGACCGATGCCGTCGCCGAGATCGGCCTCGGTGCTGGGGCAGAAGACCGCGCTCGCCCGCGCCGCACCGATGCGGGCGATGTCGGCGTCGGTCAGGTGCGTCGCGTGCACCACGCCGACCTGGGGGCGCAGGCCGTCGATGCTCTCCAGGAGACCGGCCGGCGTGGTGCCGTAGTGCCGCAGGCTGTCGTTGTTCTCCTGCGGCTGCTCGGACAGATGCACGTGCACGGGCACGTCGGCGGGGATCTCGGTCAGCACCGTCCGCATCGCATCGACCGGTACCGCCCGCACCGAGTGCAGCGCCACCCCGAGCGACACCCGGTCGTGGCCGACCAGCTCGGTGCGGAGGGCGTGCCAGCGCCCTAGCCAGCGCTGCACGGTACCGTCGCTGAACCGGGCCTGCGCGGGGGAGAGAGGTTGGTCGATGCCGCCGGTCAGGTAGAGGGTGTCCAGCAGCACCAGGCGGATGCCGACCGATGCGGCGGCCTGCGCCAGCGCCAGTTCCATCGCGTGCGCCGGGGTGTACGGCGTGCCGTCGCGGTCGTGGTGCAGATAGTGGAACTCGCCGACCGCGGTCCAGCCGCTCACCAGCATCTCGGCGAACACCGCCCGGGCCAGCTCGACGTACAGGTCGGGATCGAGCGTGTTCGCCACCCGGTACATCAGGTCGCGCCACTGCCAGAAGTCACCGCCGCCCGCGGCTGTGCCGTCGTGGGTGCGCCCGCGCAGCGCCCGGTGGAAGGCGTGCGAGTGCGCGTTCGCCATGCCGGGCAGCACCGTGCCGAGCCGGTCGTCGCCGGGCTGGGCGGCCGTGCCGGTCTGCACCGAGTGGATGCGGCCATCCGCGTGCACGACGATGCGCACGCCGGTCTGCACGCCGGCTGGGGTCACCAGGGTGTGGCACCAGAAGCTCATGCGAGCTCCCGCACCAGCGTGATCAGCGCGTCGACGCCGGCGATGCAATCGGAGAGTTCGGCGAACTCCTCGGGCGAGTGCGACACCCCGGTGGGGTTGCGCACGAAGACCATCGCGCTCGGCCGGTGTCCGGCGAGCACGCCGGCGTCGTGGCCGGCGCCGGAGGCGAGCAGGGGCACGTCACCGAGCAGTCCAGCGGTGTGCGCGGCGAGCGAAGCGTCGAAGTGCACCAGCGAGGTCCAGGATTCCTCGGTCATTGAGACCGCCGTGCCGGCTTCCAGCGCGATCGTGTCGAGCCTCGCCGAGATGGTCGACACCAGGTCACGGGTCTGCCGGTCGGTGCTGGCGCGGGCATCCAGCCAGGCGTGCACCCGGGAGGCGATCACATTGGTGCCGCCGGGCACCACCTGCAACCGACCCACCGTGGCACGGCTGCCTGGGGCGTTCCAGGCGGCGTCGTTGATCGCGAGGATGGCCTGGGCGGCCGTGACGACGGGGTCCCGGCGGTCGGTCATGTCGGTGGCGCCGGCGTGGTTGCCCTGCCCGGTCATGGTCAGCCGCCAGCGGCCGTGGGCGAGGATGGTCGAGGCCACTCCGAGCGGTCGGTCGAGGTCGATCAGGCCGCGGCCCTGTTCCACGTGCAGTTCGATGAAGGTGCCGATGCGGGCCAGGGCGGCCTCGTCCCGGCCCATCCGGTGCGGGTCCAGCCCGACGGAGCGCACCGCCTCGGCGAGAGTGATGTCGTTCTGGTCGGTCAGGCGCAGGGCATCAATGCTGTCGATCGAGCCGGTCATCAGCCGGGAGCCCAGGCAGGCGACGCCGAACCGGGAACCTTCCTCCTCGACGAAGACCAGAATCGCGACGGGCCGGGCGGGCACAAAACCTTCTCGGGCCAGGGTGGCCACGGCATCCAGGGCACTGACGATGCCGAGCGGGCCGTCGTAGGCGCCGCCGCCGGGCACCGAGTCGAGGTGGCTGCCGAGCACGAGGGCGTCATCGCCGGGAGCGCCCCACCAGGCCCAGAGGTTGCCGTTCCGGTCGGTCTCCACGGCGAGTCCGGCCGCGCCGGCCTGCTCGCTGAACCAGTCCCGCAACTCGAGGTCGGTGCTGCTGAAGCCGTGCCGGGAGTAGCCCCCGCGCAGGCGGTCCCGGCCGACATGGGCGATGTCGTCGAGGCCGGCGAGCAGGCCGTGGGCGACGGTGGCCACTACGACTCCCACATGGGCACGCGCAGACCGCGTTCCCTGGCCACCTCGGCGGCGCGTTCGTACCCGGCGTCGACGTGCCGCATCACCCCGGTCCCCGGGTCGTTGGTGAGCACCCGGGCGATCTTCTCCGCCGCCAGCGGGGTACCGTCGGCGACGATGACCTGGCCGGCGTGGATGCTGCGGCCGATCCCGACCCCGCCGCCGTGGTGGATCGACACCCAGGTGGCCCCGGAGGCGGTGTTCAGTAAGGCGTTCAGCAGTGGCCAGTCGGCCACCGCGTCGGAGCCGTCGGCCATCGCCTCGGTCTCCCGGTACGGCGAGGCCACCGACCCGGAATCCAGGTGGTCCCGACCGATGACCACCGGGGCGCTGAGCTGCCCGGAGGCGACCATCTCGTTGAACTTCAGCCCGGCGAGGTGCCGTTCCTGGTAGCCGAGCCAGCAGATGCGGGCGGGCAGGCCTTCGAAGTGCACCTTCTCGCCGGCCTTGGTGATCCACCGGTGCAGCTTGACGTCATTCGGGAAGAGCTCGAGGATCGCGGCGTCGGTCGCCGCGATGTCGGCCGGGTCACCCGACAGCGCCGCCCAGCGGAACGGACCCTTGCCCTCGGCGAAGAGCGGGCGGATGTAGGCGGGCACGAAGCCGGGAAAGTCGAACGCCCGCTCGTAGCCGCCCTCGCGCGCCTCGGCACGAATGGAGTTGCCGTAGTCGAAGACCTCGGCGCCCGCATCCTGGAACTCGACCATCGCCTGCACCTGCTTGGCCATGGCTGCCCGGGCCAGCCGGGTGAACCCCTCCGGGTCGGCGGCGGCGCGGTCGGCCCAGTCGGCCAGGGTCACCCCTTCGGGCAGGTAGGACAGCGGGTCGTGCGCCGAGGTCTGGTCGGTGACGATGTCGATCGCCAGCCCGCGCGCCAGCAGGTCGGCGAACACCGTGGCGGCGTTGCCGACCAGGCCGACCGACAACGCCCGGCGGTCGGTCTTCGCGGCGAGCACTCGGCTGATGGCGTCGTCGATGTCGGCGGTCATCTCGTCGAGGTAGCCGTGCGCCACCCGTCGCTCCAGCCGGGCGGGGTCGACGTCAACGATGAGTACCACGCCGTCGTTCATGGTGACGGCGAGCGGTTGCGCGCCGCCCATGCCGCCCGCCCCACCGGTGAGGGTGAGCGTGCCGGCCAGGGTGCCGCCGAACCTCTTGTCGGCGATGGCCGCGAAGGTTTCATAGGTGCCCTGCAGGATGCCCTGGGTGCCGATGTAGATCCAGGAGCCGGCGGTCATCTGGCCGTACATCATCAGCCCGGCCGCCTCGAGCTTGCGGAACTCCGGCCAGGTGGCCCAGTCGCCCACCAGGTTCGAGTTGGCGATCAGCACCCGTGGTGCCCACTCGTGGGTGCGGAACACGCCGACGGGTTTGCCGGACTGCACCAGCAGAGTCTCGTCGGCCTCGAGGCCCTCCAGGGTGCGCACGATGGCGTCGTATGCCGCCCAGTTGCGGGCCGCCTTGCCGGTGCCGCCGTAGACCACGAGGTCCTCCGGGCGCTCGGCCACCTCGGGGTCGAGGTTGTTCATCAGCATGCGCAGCGGGCCCTCGGTCTGCCAGCTCTTCGCGGTCAGGGTGGTGCCGCGGGCGGCCCGGATGACTCTGTCGCTCATGGCTTTATCGCTCATTTCAACTCTCCGATCTCGGCGATGACGGCGCCCCGGAGCGCGCCGGACTGGACCAGCTCGACAACCTCGTCGATCTCGGGGGACAGGTACCGGTCGGGGCCGGGCCCGGTGACCCGGGCGCGCACCGCGGCGCGGGCGGCGCCGGTGCCGGGACCCGCCGCGAGCGGGGCACGCAGGTCGAGGGCGCGGGCGGCGGCGAGCACCTCGATGGCGAGCACCCGGCCCAGCCCGTCGATGGCGCGGCGCAGCTTGCGGGCGCCGGCCCAGCCCATCGACACGTGGTCCTCCTGCATGGCCGACGACGGGATGGAGTCGACGGAGGACGGCACGGCCAGGCGTTTGAGCTCGGAGACGATGCCCGCCGCGGTGTACTGCGCGATCATCAACCCGCTGTCGACGCCGGCGTCGTGGGCGAGGAAGGCCGGCAGGCCGTGGTTGCGGGCCGGGTCGAGCATCCGGTCGGTGCGTCGCTCAGACATGCTCGCGACATCCGCCACCACGATCGCCAGGAAGTCGAGCACGTAGGCGACGGGGGCGCCGTGGAAGTTGCCGTTGGACTCGATGCGGCCGTCCAGGGTGACGACGGGATTGTCGACCGCAGAGGCCAGTTCGCGCTCCGCAACCAGGGTGGCGTGGTCGAGGGTGTCGCGGGCGGCGCCGTGCACCTGGGGTGCGCAGCGCAGCGAGTAGGCGTCTTGCACGACCGTGTGGTCTGGGCTCTTATGGCTGGCCACGATCGGCGAGCCGGCCAGCAGAGCCGTGAGGTTCGCCGCTGAACGGGCCTGGCCGAGCTGGGGGCGGAGCGCGGCGAGGTCGGCGGCGAAGACCGAATCGGTGCCCAGCAGGGACTCCACCGACATGGCCGCGGCGATGTCGGCGCTGGTCAGCAGCATCCCCAGGTCGCTGATGGCCAGGCTGAGCTGGCCGAGCATGCCGTCGGTGCCGTTGACCAGGGCCAGGCCCTCTTTCTCGGCGAGCACCACCGGGCTGAGGCCGGCAATGCTCAGGGCCTCAGCGGCCGGGAGCAGATCGCCGTGCCGGTCGCGCACGGTGCCCTCACCCATCAGCGCCAGGGCGCAGTGCGAGAGCGGGGCCAGGTCACCCGAGCAGCCGAGCGAACCGTACTCCCGCACCACCGGCGTGATGCCGGCGTTGAGGAGGCCGATGTACGCCTCCACGGTCGACAGCCGCACCCCGGTGCGACCGGTGAGGAGGGTGGAGATGCGCAGCAGCATCAGCGCCCGAATGGACTCCCGCTCCACCTCGGCGCCGGATCCGGCCGCGTGGGAGCGGATCAAGCTGCGCTGCAGCTGGGTTCGCTGGTCGGCCCGGATGAAGGTGGATGCCAGCGCGCCGAACCCGGTGGAGATGCCGTAGTGCGGCGCGACATCGGTGGCGAGCAGTTCGATGCGGTCACGGCTGGCCGTGACCGCCAGGCGGGCGGCGGGCTCGATCTCGACGACCGCGTCGTGCCGGGCGACGGCGACGACCTCGTCGATGGAGACGGGGCCGATGCCCACGGTGACCTGCCGGGTCGGGAGAACTGTGTGTGTGGCGCTCATACGACCATCAGACCCCAGGAACCTCGGCGGCAGAACACGTATTCTCGATCTTGTGTCTCAGATACGAGACACGTAACGGGGTCGAAACGAAAGGCCAGCGGATGACCGTTCCAGCAGTGCCGACGGCGCGCGGCGCCCACCACGATGTGCCTGCGGCGCGCAACACGCTGCGCATCCTGAGCTTCATGGCCGGCCAGCGCGGTCCGGTGGCGGCGACCACGGTGGCATCGGCGCTGGGGCTGCCGCGCTCCACCGTGTACCGCCTGCTGGGTGTGCTGGTGGATGCGGGCTTCGCCCTGCACTTTCCGGAGGCCAGACGGTACGGAGTGGGTATCGCCGCGTTCGAACTCAGCTCGGGGTTCTCCCGGCAGGAACCCTTGACCCGGCTGGCCCAACCGATCCTGGCCGCCCTGGTCGACCGGGTGGGTGAGAATGCGCACCTCGCGGTGCTGCACGGCCGGGACGTGCTCTACCTCGTCGAGGAACGCGCGCCCCGGCGGTCGTCACTGGTCACCGACGTGGGGGTGCGGTTGCCCAGTCACCTCACCGCGAGCGGCCGCGCGCAACTGGCTGCGCTGCCCCGGTCGCAGGTGCGAGCGCTGTACCCCACCAAGGCCGCCTTCACCGAGCGCGTCGAGGGCCGGGCGCCCGCCAGCTACGCCGAACTCCGCCGGGAGCTCGACACCGTGCAGCGCCGCGGCTTCGCCACCGAAGACGAGGAGGTCACGCTCGGGCTGGCCTCGGTGGCGGTGGTCGTCCCCGATCACGCCGGCTGGCCGGCCGCGGCGATCGCGGTCACCTTCGCCAAGGACACCATCATGGCCGCCGAGTGGGAAGCACTCGCCGCGGAGGTGCGGGTTTTCGCCCGGGAGTTGAGCCGTCGCATCCGGGGCTGATCAGGCTTTACGATGCTCGGACTGGATCGGAGGGAAGCCACCGACTAAAGTGAACTTCTGGAGGACGGCGCTGAAACTTCTGGTGAACACATCATCGACTGCAGTGAACCACGCAGCCCACGACAGATGAAGCTCGACCTGACGAACGCGCACCTCGAGCTCGATGCCGGCCACGAGACCGACCGCTCCATCGAGATCCGGGTCGCCGACCGCCGGGTTGTCACCCTGGGCCGGGAACTGCTCGATGCGACGACGGTCGACGCGGCGCGTTACCGCCTGCCGCAGGCGTTCGCCCATACTCTGCGCGGCACGGGTGAACTCACCGTGCACTTCTCCGACACCGGCGAGGAACTCGGCCGTGCCGAGGTGCGGGCCCTCGTCGAGCCCGATTCCGAACCATTGCGGTTCACCAACGCCACCGACCAGCCCGTGGTGCTGAACAAATGGGGGCACCACTCGGTGACCTTCGCGGATGCCCGCGGGGAGATGGTCAACGACCTGCTGCGCCGCACCAGGGCCGTGATGGGCGAGATCACCGAATTCGGGCTGAAGCCCTGGCTGATGGGGGGAACACTGCTCGGCGCGGTGCGAACCGGCGAACTGCTGCCGCACGATGACGACGCCGACCTCGGCTATGTCAGCGACCACCGGCATCCAGCTGACGTGGCGTTGGAAAGCTTCGCCCTGCAGCGTTACCTGGAAGAGCTCGGGCACACCGTGGTTCGGTACAGCGGCACCCAGCTGCAGCTTCTGTTCCCCGGCGACGACGGGGCCGCGTTCTACATCGACGTGTTCGGCGGGTTCTACCGCGACGACATGTTCATGCAGCCGTTCCACGTACGCGCGCCGATTCCGCGCGACACCTTCGACAACCTGGCCGACATCGAGGTCGCCGGCTGGACGTTCCCCGCCCCGAACCCGCCGGAGCGCTGGCTGGAAGCCAATTACGGCGAGAGCTGGCGGGTGCCGGACCCCGGCCACCGGTTCGTCACGCCAGCCTCGGCCGCCGGACGGTTCGTGAACTGGTTCGGCAACCTGAACCAGCACCTGGACTTCTGGGACGAGCTGCACGCGGACCGGGCCGACGAGCGCCATGAGCCGTCGGTTCAGGCGCGCGCGTTCCTCGACCGGGCGCCGGCCGACGCCACGATCTACGACCTCGGCTACGGTGGCGGCGACGACCTGCTGCACCTCGCCGGCCGCGGCCATCGGGTGCTGGGCATCGACTTCGCGCCCTGCGCCGAAGCGGCAGTGCGCCGCCGGCTCGGCGCCGACTACCCGGCGGTGACGCTGCTCAAGGTCGACCTGGGCGATCGCCGACAGACCCGTGCTCTGGCAGTAGCGGAAGCCAGCAGCCGGGTCGGTGCCGCGCAGATCTTCTCCGGCGACCTGCTGCACGCCCTCACCATCGAGGCCCGCCCGGCGGTACTGGCGCTGGTAGACGGGCTGTTGCGGGGCGGGGGCGAGTGGCTGGCGACCTTCCCCACCGAGCTGGCCGCCGACTTCAGCCCGGAAGACCCCTCCACCTGGCACCTCACGGTGCAACAGTTCCGTGAGCTCGTGGCGACGGAACCGGCACTGTCGGTCAGTGCTGTCGAGATCGACCCGAGCACGGATAGACGCATCGCTGTGGCCAGCGTTGTACGGAAAGGAACCACCCCATGAACCCCGTGAAGAGGCTCATCGGCACCGTGGCGCGCAAGCTCGCCCCGGATACGATCCAGAACCTGGAATACGTGAACACCCTCCGGCACCTCGGCGACCGTCTGCCCGCTGTGGTGCAGCGGGTGGACGAGTTGCAGGCCCGGCTCGACCGGGCGGAGTCGCAGCTGGCCGAACTCGACGGGGTTCCGTACGCGGTTGACGAACTGCGCCGTGACTCGCTCCGCATCGCCGAGCTGACCGATCTGGTCGTCACCACCCTGGGCACGCTGCCGACGCCCGAGCCGACCGGTCAGTCCCGCCAGTAACCTCGCCTAACCGCGCCCCCTCTGGCGAACCGCGACAGTTAGAACGGGCGCGCTCGGCCGTAACGGGCGCGGTCCTCGCGCGCCCGGGGCACAATGAAGCATGGCCACCCGACTGCTGTTGATCTCCGACACTCATGTGCCCCAGCGGGCCAAACGCTTGCCCGAGGCGCTCTGGCGGGCCGTGGATGAGGCTGACCTGGTGCTGCACGCCGGCGACTGGGTGGACATCAGCCTGTATGCCCAGCTGTCCGAGCGGGCGCAGGCCCTCATCGGGGTGTACGGCAACAACGATGGACCGGCCCTGCGGGCGGTGATGCCGGAGGTGTCGCGCGAAACCATCGAGGGCATCCGTTTCGCCATGATTCACGAAACCGGTGCCGCCACCGGGCGTGAACGTCGAATGGATGCGGCGTTTCCCGACACCGATGTGCTCGTTTTCGGGCACAGCCACATTCCGTGGGACAGCGTGACCCCGCAGGGCATGCGGTTGCTCAACCCCGGCTCTCCGACGGACCGACGCCGGCAGCCCGAATTCACCTATCTCACCGCGGTCGCCGACGAGGGCAAGCTCAGCGATGTGACCCTGGTGCCGATCTCGCGAGAGTGACCGGATCGGCGGGTCAGCGCAGAGCGGCGGAGGCCTCGCCGAGGAACCGGTCCTCGAATTCGGCCGAGCGGAGGGGCGGCGAGTAGAGAAAACCCTGCGCGCGCTGGCAGCCCCGCTCCCGCAACCAGGTCGCCTGCGCCTCGGTCTCCACACCCTCGGCGACGACCCCCAGCTCGAGGGCGGCCGCGAGTCTGATGGTGAGGTCAGCCACCGGCGAGTCCGTGGTCGCGTCGATCACATCGATGAAGGCCTTGTCGATCTTGATCAGGTCCAGTTCGATCTCGGTGAGCCGGGCCAGGCTCGAATGCCCGGTACCGAAATCGTCGATCGAGATCTGCACGCCGGCAGCTCGCAGCATCCGGATGTTGTCGTGCACCGCTGTCGTGTCGCTGCCGAAGTCGGTCTCGGTCACCTCGATGGAGAGTCTCGACGGTGAGAAATCGACGCGGGAGCACTCGGTGAGTACATAGCTGGCGTAGCCCGAGGTCGCCAGTTCACGAGCGGATGCGTTGACCGACACGCTCGCGGCCTGGTCCAGCCGGTGGCGGACTCCCGCCCAGGTGCTGGCCGACGCGATGGCCTCACGGAGCACCCAACGGCCCAACACGTGGATGGATCCGCTGGCCTCGCAGAGCGGAATGAACTCGACCGGCGGGATGAGCCCGCGGGTGGGGTGCTGCCAGCGCACGAGCGCCTCGGCGCCGACCGCGGTTTCGGTGTCCAACTCCACGACAGGTTGAAAGAGCACGAAGAATTCCCCATTGGCGAGGCCGTCGCGCACCGCGGCGGGTGAGGCGTAGTAGCCGGCGTGGGTGGCGACCTTGCCGCCGCCGTTCACCTGAGCCTGCAGCAGCGCCTTGCCGGCGCGACCGAACAGTTCGCTCTCCGATTCGATGGCATCGCGGGTGGCAATGCCGGCGGAGAACGCCAGCGCTCGGCTCTGCACGCTGTCCAGCCAGTCCTGGGCACGGGCAGCGGTGTGGTCGGGGAGCAGGATGGCGAACGCGTCGCCCTCCACCCGGGCGAACGTGGCCCGGCTTGGCAGCGCCGAGACGAAGGCGGCGACAAACCCGATCAGCGCGGCGTCGCCGGCCTTGCGCCCTCCGCGCCGGTTGATCAGGGCAAAATCCATGATGTCCAGGCGCACCACCGTGAGCGGCTCGCTCGGTGTGGTCTCTTCCATCGCCACTCCGAGCACGTGCAGAAAACCGGCGAAGTTGCGAATGCCGGTGAGCGGGTCGGTCTCGGAGGTGATCGCGCTGCGTGCGAACAATGACAGGCCAACGGCTGTGGCCAGCATCAGGATTGACGACATCGCCACATCGGCCGGGTTCGCGCCGGGTTCGAGGGCGAGGAAGAGGAGCGAAAGGGGGATGAACACGGCCGGGTAGGCCAGCGCGTGCACGGTGGGAATGACCGCGAAGGCCAGCAACACAAGCAGGGTGGATGTCCAGGCGAACGTGAACGTGATCGCCTGGCCGCTGGTGACGAACTGGCAGGCGAGCGACAGCACGCCGATCCCGCAGAGCACAACGTGCCGCCAGAGCACGTGCATCCGCCGCCGGAGAAGATAGGTGAGTGCGCCGGTGACCAGCACCGAGATGGCCGCGATGCCGAGGAATACCTGGGCCGGACCGATCAGGGGCGCTCCGAAGACGGCGTACAACAGCAGGGGGAGTCCGAGTCCGGCCTGTGCGATGCCGAGCAGTGTGCCGGCCGAGGCTGCATCGTTGAAGAGCCCTGGTCGGTATCCGACCCGGGTGCGGCGAGAGGAATCTCCCATGCCCACATCCCTGCGCTGGGGGACGCCGGGCGGCACCCCTGCGCTAAACCTACCGGCCTGTACCTCTTACGCGGTACAGAAAATTAGTCTGCGGGTTTCAAGACCTCCGCCGTGAAACCGTCCAACCGGGCGAGCAGGCTCTCACCGCGCGCGGCGACGAGTTCTTCGGTGCTGGGCTGCAGGTAAGACGAAGGCGGCACGATGCGGATGAGTGTGGAGCAGGCCAGGTCGGCGCAGATGTAGGTGCCGACGGTGTTGCCGTCGCGACCCGCCTGACCGGCCTTGGCGACGCTGAACAGGCTGACCTGGTGGGCGGGCTGTTGGGTGCGGCACAGCGAGCAGAACGCTGCCGCCGACCGCATCCGGCCTTCGGAGGCCCGCAGCACCATGCCGAGGGGCTGGTCGCCGCGCCAGAACACGATGTAGCCACGTTGCGGAGCCTGCGAGTCCCGCCAGCCGAGGTATTCGCGTTCGTCCCACAGGGTCTCGTGCAGGCCGGGAAGCGGCATCCGGGCAATGTCGTCGGCGGACGCGTTCACAAAGGAGGCGCGGATTTCGTCTACGGTCAGTGGCTTCATGATCTCCCTCGACTGGTCTTTTCAGCGTAGCCGAGGCATCCAGAGTGCTCAACGGATGCGGCCGGGCCCGCCGCACAGGAGTGGGCAGGACCGGCCGCAGTCGGCCGGAGGTTACGCGACCGAGCGCAGACCGTCGACCAGGGGCGTGGTCGGCCGGCCGATCAGGGTGGACAGCTCGGTGGTCCCACCGGCGAGCAGCCCGTCACGGGTGTTGCCGTCGAGGGCGACGACGAAGCCGACGGTGCCGCCGTCCAGGCCGGCGCCGGTGAGGATCGCGGTGTGCTCCTCGGGGCTGACCGAGCTGAACACCACGGGGCGCTCGAGCACCTCGGTGAGGGCGGCGGCCATCTCGGTGCCGGTCCAGGCGACGTCGCCGGCCAGCTCATAGGTCGCGTTCTCGTGTCCGGGCGTGGTGAGCACGACGGCGGCGGCCTCGGCATAGTCCTCGCGGGAGGCACTGGCCACCCGGCCGTCGCCCGCACTGGTGAGGTAGACGCCGTTCTCGCGGGCCTGCTGCACGGCGCTGGCGTAGTTCTCGGTGTACCAGCCGTTGCGGAGAATGGTGACGGCGACGCCGGACGCATGCAGGGCTTCCTCGGTGGCCTTGTGCTCCGGAGCGAGGATGAGGGCGGAGGTGTCGGCCGCCGGGGCGCTGGTGTAGACGATGCGGCTCACGCCGGCGGCGACGGCCGCGGTGATGGCGTTGGTGTGCTGGCTGACGCGCTGGCCGACCTCGCTGCCGGAAACCAGCATGAGGGCGTCGGCGCCGGCGAACGCGGCGGCGAGGGTGGCCGGGTCGTTGTAGTCGATGACGGCGGTGCCGACGCCGGACTGGGCCAGGTCGGCGAGGCGGTCGGCGTTGCGGCCGACGGCTGTGATCTCGGCCGGCGCGACGCCACGGCTGAGGAGGTGCTTGACGATGAGGCGGCCGAGCTGGCCGGTGGCACCGGTGACGACGATAGACATGTGGTTCCCTTCGTAGCGCGCAGTTGCGAGCCTTCGGAAAGAGTAACCAGCATGCCCAGTCATTACTTCCCAGCCGCAGGTACCCACCTTTTGGTAAGCTTGTTGGCATGACCCCTACGCTCGCTCCCGAAGACGCCGTTCGCGACCGGTTGGCCCGCCTGGTGGGGGACCGAGTGCCGATCGAACCGGGCGACCTGCCGAGTAACGTCTTCGCCGCCGGCTGCGCCAGCCGGGTGGTGCTCGACCACATCACCAGCAAGTGGGGTGTGCTGGTGATCGTGGCGCTGTCGGAGAACAGCCTGCGCTGGGGCGAACTGCGCCGGGGTATCGAGGGCATCAGCGAGAAGATGCTCGCCCAAACCCTGCGCGCCCTCGAAGCCGATGCATCGTGCACCGGGATGCCCAGCCCACCATCCCGCCACGGGTGGACTACAGCCTGACCAACCGCGGTCAGGAACTCTCCGCGCACCTCCTGCCTCTGGTGCGCTGGGTGGGCGCCAACGCGGCCGACATCGTGGGCGGGCACTGAGCCTAGGTGCCAGCGCTGCCGGTCCGGTCACAGATCCGGCAGGAACTGCAGCCAGGCCAGCCGGCGTTCGCTCCGCGGATCGGACTCGACCCGGTCGACCTCGTCGAAGATGAGGGTCAGCCGGTCCCGCTCCGTGTAGGCCGGCCACCCGGCTGCGGTGTAGCCAGACGTGGCGAAGCGCAGCCAGTGCGTGCGCATCCGCTCACCGGTATCACGGAACTGCCCCCGCCCGCCCAGGGCGGTCATCGTGCGCACCCGCAGGTCGTCGCGCCGGTCGTACAGGGCGAGCAGTTCCACCCCGTGGGTGGCGTCGAGGCCGACCATCCGCAACAGGCGAGGAGCCAGATCGAAGCGGTACAGATGCACCGGCGCATAGCGCGAGTGCAGCTCGGCGACCTGCACCGTGGGGAACCAGAAGGCGAAATCGCCGCCGAAGTCGGTGCCGGAGCGCTTCGGCGGCAAAGCCGCGTAAACCGACCGCATCAGGTGATGCGACTCCCGGGGCGCGTCGGCGAACAGCGCACGGATGCGCGGCGCCGAGCGAGGCAGGATGTCGACCTTGCCGCGGAAAATCGAGCCCTCCCGATCGTTGGTGCCGATGATCAGTGGCACCGGGTGGGCGTGGCCGCGCCGGAACGCCTCCAGCGGCCGTTCGGGCAGAAAGTCCCCGTCGACCACCGGTGCCAGACAGAAGGTGCCGGGATCGGCATCCGGGGTACGCAGTTGCAGAACCAGCGCGGCGCGCACGAGCTCGGCCGTGGTCGCCGTGCTGAGCAGTTCGATCGGGGACCGGTCAATGGTGCCGGCCGGTTGCCAGAGCCGCAACGCGTCGACGAACTCGGCGCCCCAGCGGGCGGCCAGCTGGCGGGAGTAGACGGCGTTGGACGGCGGGCTCTGCGCGATCGCCCGGGTGATCAGCCCCGATGCCGCGGGGGTGGCGAGCAGGGTGATCACCGCGTTTCCGCCGGCAGATTCGCCCAGCACGGTCACATTGCCCGGGTCGCCGCCGAAGGCCTCGATGTTCTCCTGCACCCAGCGCAAGGCAGCCACCTGGTCGCGTAGACCGAGATTGCTGTCCACCGGCCGGTCGGGGGTGGCGAAGCGGGTGAAGTCGAGGTAGCCGAGTGCGCCGAGGCGGTAGTTGAAGCTCACGTAGACCACACCGCCGGTGCGCACGAAGGCGTCCCCCTGCCCGGCGAACTCCTGCGACGATCCGGTGCAGTAACCGCCGCCGTGGATGAAGACCATCACCGGCAGGCCGGTGGCGTCGGTGTCGGCCGGGCGCTGCACGTTTACCGACAGGCAGTCCTCGCTCATCAGGGTGCGCCGGTCGACGCCTTTGAACTGCTTGCGATAGTCCTGCGGCGCCACGGCTCCGTATCGGGAGGCGTCCAGAGTGCCCAGCCACGCCGGCGCGGGCTGCGGCGCCCGAAAGCGTAGGGGACCGACCGGTGCTGCGGCGTACGGGATTCCGCGCCAGATCAGCATGTTCCGTGCGCGGATGCCGCGCACGCGGCCGTTGGGCAGCCGCACCTCGAGCGGTGACCGGTTGAGGGTCTGGCCGTCGTGCTCTGGAGGGTGGTCCATGATGCTCCCTCCTGGCGTGACGGCCCAGCGCGGGCCGGCCGCCGGTTAGCGGTACTCCGGATTGGGCTCGAAACCGAACCGTTCGCCTGCGTCCCACTCCTCGCGGAGGTTGCCGTACGCCGGGATGCCCCGGTTGGCTTTGAGGATCGCCGCAAGGTGCATGAGATTCCAGGTCATGAAGGTGGTGTTGCGGTTGGTGAACTCGTTCTCCGGACCGCCGGAGTTCGGGTCGAGGTAACTCGGCCCCGGGCCGATCTCACCGATCCAGCCGCTGTCCGCGGCCGGGGGAATGGTGTATCCGATGTGCTGCAGGCTGTACAGCACGTTGGATGCGCAGTGCTTCACGCCGTCTTCGTTGCCGGTGATGATGGCGCCGCCGACCTTGCCGTAATAGACGTACTGGCCTTTGTCGTTGTATTCGCCCGACATGGCGTACAGCCGCTCGATCACTCGTTTGGTGACGGAACTGTTGTCGCCGAGCCAGATCGGCCCGGCGATCACCAGAATGTCGGCGGCGGCGACCTTGTCGAAAAGAGCCGGCCAGGCATCCGTTGCCCAACCGTGCTCGGTCATGTCGGGGTAGACGCCGGTGGCGATGTCGTGATCGATGGCGCGGATGACTTCGACGTGCACACCCTGCGCGCGCATGAGGTGCGTGCTGAGGTTGACGATTCCCTCGGTGTTGCTGGTCTCCGGGCTGCGCTTGAGGGTGCAGTTGATGAACAGGGCGCGCAGGCCCTGATATTCGAATGACGCCTGGGTGTTTCGTGAGGGGGTGGCCATGTGGCTTAGTCAAGCACCAGCCTCCGGCACCGTCTAGCGGCGCGCACAATCTGCCGGAAACATCCGTCTCGTACGCTGTGGGTCTTCCGTCGCGCGCGCGGCGGCATGAACGAAAGGTTGTCATGCAGACCGAATTCACCCTGTCGTTGCCCGGATGGTTGCTCGAGGAGCTGCCCGCGCTACCGACGGTTCTGGCCACACCCGACGAGCGGATGGCGCTGGTGAACCAGCTGGCGGAGCGCAACTACCGTGAGGGCAATGGTGGGCCGTTTGCTGCCCTGGTGGTGGATGCGACAACGGGTGAGCTGGTGTCGGTGGGTGTGAACGTGGTGCTGTCGTCTGGCGTGGCCGGCGCGCACGCCGAGATCATGGCCCTCGGGCTGGCGCAGCGGGCGACCGGGTCCTGGGACCTCGGCGCCGATGCGACCCGACCACTCGAGCTGGTGGTCAACTGGCGGCCGTGCGTGATGTGTTACGGCGCCACCATGTGGTCGGGGGTACGCGGCCTGGTCGTGGCGGGCTCGGGGGCGGAGCTCGAGGAACTGACCGGCTTCGACGAGGGTCCGATGCGGGAGGACTGGGCCGAACAGTTCGAAGCGCGCGGCATCACCGTGGTGCAAGGCGTCGGCCGTGCCGAGGCGCTGCGGGTGTTCCGCGCGTATGGCGAGGCCGACGTGCTGGTGTACAACGCACGCACCGGGGCGAGCTGAGCCAGCGAGAGTGCGGGCATGCCTCTGACCGGCTGCGGGCGGAATCACCCAGCAGCCGGCCGGAGGCAGGCTTACGTGGCGCCTAGCTGTTCTGCACCTTGCGAACGCGCGGAGCCGTGCGACGGCGGATGATGCTCAGGAGGAGCAGTCCGGCCAGGAGCGGGATGCCGGCGAGGACCAGCAGCAGCTCGGCGTTGATACCGGTGACGGCCAGGGCGGCCGGCGTGGTTGTGGTGTCGGCCGCGTTGGTGCCGCCAACGGTGTTGCTGCCGGCGCTGATGCCGACCGTGGAGGTGTTGCCGGCGGTCACCGTAGTACCCGGAGTGGTCGATCCGGCGGGGGTGACGGGTGCCGGCGTAATGGTGTCGACCGGCGTGGCCGGGTTGGCCGGCTCAATCGGGGTGACCGGGTTGGTCGGCGTGACCGGGTTCGTCGGGTCGACCGGGTTGGTCGGGGTGACCGGGTCGGTCGGGTCGATCGGCGTGACCGGCGTGGCAGGGTCGGTCGGGTCGGCCGGAGTGACCGGGGTGACCGGGTCGGTCGGGTCGGCCGGAGTGACCGGGGTGACCGGGACGGTCGGATCAACCGGCGTGACAGGAGTCACGGGGACGGTCGGATCAACCGGCGTGACGGGAGTCACGGGATCGGTCGGGTCGACCGGGGTGACGGGAGTCACCGGGTCGGTCGGGTCGACCGGGGTGACGGGAGTCACCGGGTCGGTCGGGTCAACGGGAGTGACCGGAGTCACCGGGTCGGTCGGGTCGACGGGAGTGACCGGAGTCACCGGGTCGGTCGGGTCGACAGGAGTGACCGGAACGGTCGGGTCGACCGGCGTTACCGGCGTGACCGGGCCCGTCGTGGTGTCCGTGCTGGTTGAGTCGCCGATCACCGAAACCGCATTGCCGGTGATGGTCACCGGGACCAGCGTGTCGAGAACCACCTGTACGCCACCGAGGATGCCGTCGTTGCCGTCGGTGCTGATGCCGTCGGACGAACCGCCACCAACGACCGGAACCGTAGTGGTGCCCGAGGTGGACGAGTCACCGATCACCGAAACGGCGTTGCCGGTCGCGGTGACGGGGGCGACGATGTCGAGCACGGCCTGACCGCCGCCGAGGACGCTGTCATCACCGTTGGTGGTGGCG
>Ga0247816_10000616_pt1 | contig 19436 bp, 14 predicted proteins | sample UWRJL209509C1_FD_179930 | JGI IMG/M metagenome (GOLD analysis project Ga0247816, IMG submission 179930) | Plant litter microbial communities from Arlington Agricultural Research Station in Wisconsin, United States - UWRJ-L209-509C-1 | ecosystem: Environmental > Terrestrial > Plant litter >...
CTTGTATTAAAGTTATGGCTATGGATATGGATTCTACACTTATAAATATTGAATGTATTGATGAAATTGCGGATTTAGCCGGACTTAAAGTACAAGTATCAAAAATAACTAAAGATACTATGCAAGGAATTATTACCAATTTTAGCGATAGCCTTAATCAAAGAGTTAGCTTATTAAAAGATATTGATATACATTTACTAGATAATATTTATAACAATAAACTTCAATTATCACAAGGTGCTGAAATTTTATTGAATATTCTACATAAAAATAATGTTTATACTTTATTACTATCCGGCGGATTTACTTTTTTTTCAGATAAATTAAAAACTAGGCTTAATTTTAACGAATCGCATTCAAATACCTTAGGAGTTAATAATAATAGATTAACAGGTATGATAAATGGAGTTATTATTGATGGCGAACAAAAAGCTAAACTGCTAGAGAATGCTATAATTAAAAATAATTTAGATAAATCTGAGGCTATGGCAATCGGCGATGGTGCTAACGATCTACCTATGATGAGGGAGGCAGGATTTAGTGTAGCATTTAAAGCAAAACCAATAGTTGCAGAACAAGCTAGTATTGCCTTAAACAAATGCGGTCTTGATGCTATTCTTTTACTATCTTTGAATTAAAATGCTGTAATACCATAGCTACTGTTTCATCAATAGTTAAATCAGTATTATCAATAATAAAAGCATCACTAGCAGCAATTAACGGAGCTAATGAGCGGTTTTTATCTCTGTCATCTCTTTGTATTAAAGCTTGTAAAACTTCTTCTTGATTTATTTTCTTATTTTGCTCTAATAACTGTAAATATCTACGCAACGCTCTTTTATTGATATCAGCAATTAAAAAAATTTTACATACAGCATGTGGAAAAACTATTGTTCCCATATCGCGTCCATCTGTAACTAAATTTTTATTAACAGCATAATTTTTTTGCCAAATTAATAATTCATTTCTAATATCAGATTTAGTAGCTAATTTAGAAGCTAATGCCCCTATTTCTTCATTTTTTATCTGCTGACTTATATCGTTAGCATTTAATAAAATATTATCTTTTTGAAAAATAATATTAGTATTATGAAAATCATTAACTATCTTATCCATATCTAATAAAGTATAGTTATTTTTTAAGGTAATATAGGCTATTATTCTATATAATGCCCCGCTATCTAAATAGTAAAAATTTAATTGTTTAGCAATTTCTTTAGCTATAGTACCTTTACCAGATGCACTTGGACCATCAATTGTAATAATTGTCATAATTTAATTGTCACCCATCCTAAAGTATACCATTCATATAACTCTTCTAAAATAATTGCATTATTTTGAATATCTGTATTTTTTATATTTAAAGTTCGGTTATCCGCTAAGGGGTATAAATTATTAATTAAGGTCTGTTCACAGTAGGATTTTTCGCCATTAATATAAAAATATTCATCATCATAATTCGCTTTACTAGCCATAAATAGCTCAATATTATCTATATTTTTAAATTCTTCTAATGAGATAGGATTTTGTAGCGGATTAATATCAGTATTTAATTTAGTTAAGTAAGTACCAAGCAAATGGCTAGCCTTAGGCATGACTAGATTATTCAATGTATTTTGCAAAAAAAATACTAAATTTTCAGGAATTTTTCCAGCTTTTACTGTAGCTTTTTGGTCTGGATCTGTATAAATTTCATGATCTATATCATATTCTTCTAAAAGACCGATCATATCCATAAAATATTCAAAAACTAAATCTTTTAAAACAGGTGCTCTAAAACCAATTGAATATGTCATACACTCACCAATAGCAATGCCATGATGCGCATATTGGGGCGGTAAATATAACATATCACCCTCTTCTAGAACCCATTCTTGCTCTGGTATAAAATTTTTTAACAATTTTAATGGGGCATCTTCAATTAACTCTAAATCAGTTTGTAAACTAATTTGCCATTTTCTTTGACCCATACCTTGAAATAAAAATACGTCGTAAGTATCAAAATGAGCTCCAACGCTACCGCCGTCATTAGCATAACTAATCATAACATCATCTAATCTAGCATATGGAATAAAAGCAAATTTTTGTAAAAATTGATTTATTTGCTCATAAAAATCATTAACATTAGAAACTAGTAAAGTCCACGGATTAGATGTCTTTGGTATAGATAAAATTGGTGCTTCTTTAACATGCCATTTTTTAGTTTTAGTATTTTGCTGTATAAGCCTGCTCTTAATATCTTCTTGTTTAGCTAATAAAAATAGTTGGTTTTTAGATATAATTGGTTTATAATTTGCAATACTAGATTTAATTAATAAAGGTTTTTTCTGCCAATAATTTTGCATAAAATCATTAGGGCTGATATTTCCTAATAAATCTAATGGGCTATTTATATCAATCATTTTGTATTATTTATTTTTTAATGATACATTTTACCTTTTTGCATTAGCAAATACAATAAAAAAATTCGAGGCTATTTTGAAAATAAAGAAAAATACTGTAGTAACACTTAGTTATAAGTTATATGATGCACAAAATAATGATTTACTAGATGGAGATGAACAAACTATTATTTATTTACATGGCGGATATTTTGATATTTTTGAAAAAATCGAAGAGCAGCTTGAAAATAAAGAAGTAGGCCATTCCTTTAAAGTACAGCTTGAACCTGAAGATGCTTTTGGACAATATGATTCAGAATTACTAAAATTAGAAGATAAAGCTAAATTTCCGCCGGATGTTGCCGTTGGCATGCAGTTTGAAGGTTTGCCTTATGAATCTAATGAGGAATATCAGCATGAAATAAAAACCGCTGAAGATATTGAAGATCCTAGTGAAGACACATATATATTTACAGTTACAGACCTAGTTGGAGATAAAATTTTACTAGACGGCAATCATCCATTAGCAGGTATAGCAATACGCTTTGATATTAATATTATAGATATAAGAGCTGCTACGCAAGAGGAGATTGAGAATCAAGGTGCAATTGATGAAGAACAAGAAGGTATTTTTTCTATTGGTGAAAATAAAATAAAACCTACTCTACACTAAATTTATATATAATATAATTTTTTAAAGGGACTTTCTCACATACCTAATTTATTTAATATTCCTCATGATTATGTCAATACTTTTCAAGTAATTGACAAAGCCCATAAGGTATTATCTGGTACGGTAAGTTTTGCAAACCAAAGACCAGAAGGTTATTTTGATAAAATACAATCTTTGATATCTCAAATGAATTGCAAAAACTCTTAACAACTTCGCGCATGTATACTTATGAAGCTGAACATGGACAATATTGGTATGATAATAAAGGATGGATTCCTGATCGGCCAATATATTGTGATTTTGAAAAAAAAATTCTAGCCTTATCTAATTTAGAAGGATTAGGTTACTTACCTATTTTAATCAAACATTTACCTGAAAAAACAATTCTTAATATGAAACATTTTCATTTAAATAATTTAGTTCAAAATTTAATCGAAAAATATGACTATTCAAGTCAAGATTTAGAAAATAAAGCCCAAGAAGAAAAAGCTAATTTTTCTACATTTATTAAGCTTTTACTAGACCAGAAAATAGCAAATACTATGGAATGGACTGGTAAAAATACTTTAGATATAAACGGCAAACCATTATAAGTCAACTAATAAAACAATCCAGCATTTCTTTAACTATATTAAATTTATGTTCATTAGATAAATCTGCTTTATATTTAATTATTAATCTACTTTCTCCAGAAAATTGTATATCTTTTCTTGATTGAATTAGGTTAATAATTTTTTCTGGATTAACTTTATTATCTTTTTTAAACCATATACTGACGTTTTCTTTAGCAAATATAATTTTTTGAATACCAATATTTTCAGCTTCTATACGCAGCAAATGACTGTAAATTAATAATATACCAGCACTAGGCAATCTACCATATTGATCAATAATATCTTCTCGAATTAAATATATTTCTTCGTAAGTTTTACTACTGGCTAAACTATTATAAAATGATAATCGGCTATGTACATCAAACATATATTCTTGTGGTAATACAGAAGGACTCCCCATAGAAATCTCAACGTTTTGCTCTAATTTCATTAAATCTGGTTTTTTACCTTGTTTTAAAGATTTAATCGCATGATTTAACATATCAGTATATAAATTAAAACCAATACTCTGCATTTCTCCTGATTGTTTTTCCCCTAAAATCTCTCCCGCCCCTCGAATTTCTAAATCCTGCATAGCCAAATAAAATCCACAGCCTAATTCTTGTAATCCAGATATCGCATCTAAACGTTTTTTAGCCGAATTAGTTAATAAACTAAAATCATGTACTAGTAAATATGCATAGGCTTGATGATGTGATCTGCCAACTCTGCCGCGCAGTTGATGCAGTTGAGCTAAACCAAATTTATCTGCCCGATTTAATATAATTGTATTGGCATTAGCTATATCAATTCCTGTTTCAATAATAGTAGTGCATAATAAAACGTTAAACTTTTGATGATGAAAATCTTTCATTACTTGTTCAAGTTCTCTTTCAGGCATTTGTCCATGAGCTATTTTTACATGAGCTTCCGGCACAATTTCTTCTATAAGTTTTTTTCTAAAATTTATAGTATCAATATCGTTATGCACAAAATATACTTGCCCGCCTCTTTTAATCTCTCTTAAAATTGCCTCGCGTATAATGCTTTTATCTTCTAGCCTAACGAAGGTTTTTACACTAAGCCGTTTTTGCGGAGCAGTAGCTATTACTGAAAATTCTCTAAGACCTTCTAATGCCATACCTAAGGTTCTAGGAATAGGAGTTGCTGTTAAAGATAATAAGTCAACATCTGTTCTAATATTTTTAATAAGTTCTTTTTGCCTTACGCCAAATCTATGCTCTTCATCTACAATAATTAACCCTAAATTTGGGGCTTTAATATCATTACTTAAAAGTTTGTGAGTACCAATAGCTATATCAATTTTGCCAGCATTTAATTCTTGAACATTTTGTTTAATTTCTTTAGGAGTTTTAAAACGTGAGAATTCTGCTATTTTTATTGCCCATGGAGAAAAGCGATTAGTAAAATTTTGATAATGCTGCTCTGCTAACAATGTAGTTGGAGTCAAAATTAATACTTGTTTGCCTGATGTTGCAGCAATAAAAGCAGCCCTCATTGCAACTTCTGTTTTACCAAAACCGACATCACCACAAATTAATCTATCCATAGATTTAGGACTAACTAAATCTTTAATGACATTTTGTATAGCCGTCTCTTGGTCAGCAGTAGTATTAAATCCAAAACTGTTTGAAAATTTTTCATATTCTATTTCATCAAATTCAATTGAATTACCTTTTCTTAAACCTCTTTTAGCATATAATTCTAATAACTCAGCAGCTGTATCATATATTTTCTCAGCGGCTTTTTTTTTAGCTTTCTCCCATTGATCACTGCCTAAAGTATTTAGGCTTATATTATCACTATCATATCCTGCATACCTACTAATTAAATTTAAATTTTGTATAGGTACATATAAATTTGTATCTTTTGCATATGTTATATGAATAAAATCTTCTTGCCCGCTGCCTGTATCTATTCCAATTAATCCTTGGTATCTGCCAATACCATATTGGTTATGTACTATTGCATCATCTATATTTAATTCTGATAAATCTTTTACCATATTATCAATATCAGAAGTGGACGTACTTTTTCTATTATTTTTCTTAATATAATTTTGATATAAGTTTTCTTCACAGATAAAAACTATTTTTTCAGTTAAGTAAATAAAACCATGCTGTATTGTATTTTGTTGTAAATATATACCTGCTTTCAAATTAAAAATATTAGAATCTTGACTATCGAGCAATTGATAAGATAAATTATATTGATTAAATAAATTTTGTAAAACATCTAATCTGCCTAAACTTTCAGCACAAACTAAAATTGTATAATCTGAATATGTTTCATAAAAATTAATAAAATTACTTAAAATATTTTGCTTTTTATTCTCTATATAAATATTATTAATAGCTTGGGAAAAATTTTTATCACCCAATTCTTGTTTTAAACTAACTCTAGCAAATTTAGCCAGCAATGAGAAAAATTCTGCTTCTTTTAAGAATAAATCTTCAACCGGCAATAATGGTCTTTCAATATCACTAGAGAAAAAATTATAATGATTACTGGCATCTTTATATAAATTATTTAAACTCTCACTTATATTTCCAATAGTTATTACATGGCTATTTTTTGGTAAATATTCAAAAAAATTTGCCATTTCATTATCAAAAAATAGAGGGATATAGCTCTCAATACCAGATACAGCTATTCCTTTTTCCATATTTTTAAAAATGCTTGATTTAATATTTTTAAACTTATGCTGAAAGTTGTACAAAAATTTATTTTGAGCATTTTTATCAAAAGCATATTCTTTACTTGGCAGCATTTTAATACTTTGTACATTATATAAACTACGCTGGCTATCTATATTAAAGACCTTAATACTTTCAATTATATTATCAAATAAATCTATTCTATAGGGTAAAACACTGCCCATAGGAAACACATCAATAATTCCGCCTCTTATGCAGTACTCGCCTGTATGCATAACAGTAGCAACCCTATTATATCCTGCTATTGTCATTTGATTTTTAAAAGCTTCTTCATTAAATTTTTCATTAACCGATAAATCAAAAGTATATTTAGCTAAAAAGTTTAGAGGTGCAATTTTCTCACATATAGTTGCAGCAGTAGTTAAAACAATATTGGATTTATTATTAATTAAATTATATAAACTAAGTAAACGTTGCGAAATTAAGTCGGCATGAGGAGAAAATTGGTCATAAGGCAGTAATTCTCTATTTGAAAAAATATCTATATTAATATTAGGCATTAAGAAAGTTAATTCTTGATAAATTCTTTCTACATCTATAATATTATTACAAATAATAAGCAATACTTTCTCAAAATTAAAATTTTTACTTATAAATATTGAATCTGCTGAACTGTTTATGCCAAAAATAGAAAAATTTTTACCTATTTTAAAATGATTTTGCATAATTTTTTGAATTAATTAATTAGAAATATTATAACATGCATTAATATATAAATTTAACTCACAAAAAAACTATATTTTGTAAAAAATATTGTTTATTTTTATAAAAAATACAATTTTTATAATTAATTACATACTTAATAGTAAGTTACATAATGAATTAAAATTTAATGCATTTGTACTACAAATAGAACCAGTTTTTGCTGATTTTGGCTGCTCATCATTCATTTTTTGAATTTTTTTAGCTACTTGAGCTTTATAACGCGGAGCATGATTATGTTCTTTTCTCAAACTTAGTTTAGTAATTTGGTTAAGAATATTTTGCATATCTGCATCTAGAGCGGCTTTATCAATATCAATAGAATTAATTTTAGCCTTTAGATTTTCTAAATCTCTTTGTTTTTCATTAATAAGATTATATTTATAATTAGATTGTGTATTTTTCACATCAAACTTAGGAGTAATGCCTGAAATATAATCTATTTTCTTTTGATATTCAGATTGCTGGCGAGTAGCTTTATGCTTAGTTTTAGTCAAAGCTTCTAATTGTTGTTCATATTTTTGTATAAATTGAGAACCTAATCCTGATACTGCTTGCCCCCCAACATCTTTTTTATCTAAAAAATGTTTTTCATGGATAGCCTGCATAGTTGTACGGCTATTTTTTGCAGCTAAACTAGCAACCTCCATATCAAAAATTGCTCTAGCTACTGTAAATGGAGTAGTTACTATATATCTTGGAAGTTTTTCTATAACAAACTGACCTATTGGTACTAAAATTCTTTTATTTAAATTAGATATTTTACCCCATGATAAAGCAAAAGATTTTTTGCTATTCATAGCATCTACATCTAAATACAAATCTCTTTCTAAGGCATGCGTATAATGACCGCTCTGTGATAAATCAAGAGTAACCGATTGGCCATTGCCTAAATCAATAGCTAGTTTATCATTAATTAAACCTTTAAAGCCATTATTTTCAACATCTCTATCAACATTTGATAAAAACTCTTCAAGCCCTATAACAAATGAGTTAATATTTTCTTTAGTTATATCAACACTAATACCATTTAAGTTTTTACTTAATTTATTAAGCAAATTATTATCATAATTTTTAATGCTATTATATAATTCTCTAATTTTAGAAATAAATAACATTTTATCTATAACTCTAGATACTGGTATTTTGTTTAAAATTTCTTGGCAAATATCATTAATATTTTTATCTTGTATATTAGATGCATTATAAATAAAAAAAGTATTAGCAAAAAAATCTTTCTCTGGCGTCAATTCTTCATTAAATTGTTTATAATATTTTAAATCTCCATGAGGAAGAATTGTAGTTTTTATAGTATACCAAGCACGATGCGGACTAATACCGCCTGTTTTAACTTTTGGAAAAAGTTTACGGCTAATATCTATAGCTTTTTTATTTTCTATATTAGCATCTTTTCTAAATCCAAGTTTAGCATTATCTAAAAATTTATAAAGTCCATTTCTTTTTTCTTGTATAAAATTTTCAGGAGGTTCTTCATAATCCTTTGCTATAAGACCAGAAGCCATACTAGCTAATGCATTAGCTACATCAATTTTTCTTTCTTCACTATTATTTTTACTATTATTAGCCAAACAGTTTAAAATATGCTCCGGCTTACCAATAGATAATTCTAATGAATGCATAGCTTTTGGTAAATTTTGTAAAATAAAATTAACACATTCTAATTTAGCTTTTAAACTTTCTTCTTTTTTAGGATTAGGCGATGTTTTTAATTTTTCTAATTTTACTAATATTCTAGCTTGCTCCAAATTATTTTGAGCTATAATAACTTGTGATTTTTCAAGCATTACTTTAGTATAAAATTCATGGTGTTTTGGTCTGCCAAATCTTGCCATATTTTCTTGGTACTGCCACATACTCATAATCACTTGAGGAGCAAAAAAAGCTCCATTAGCTACAAACGATGCTATACTATCATGAAAATATGTTTTATCCACAGCAGAAAGATTATCTCCCATCTTATCTAATGTTGCTAATGTATTATCAATTGCAAAAATTGGAAATTGATTTTGTCTAAATATGCTTTCATTTAACCATGAACTAGGGCTTCTAAAAAGTGTATTTTTCAAACCAGTAATAATTACATTTCTATTATGTTTTAATTGCCCTAAAACACTTGGATTGTATAATAACTTATCTTTAGCTGTTTTTAATATAGATTTTTTATTTCCTGCTTCTTCTTCTTTTTCTAAATAATATAATTTATCTAAACTATTTGCCCAGCTTTCATCTATAGAAATGTTCCCGCCTTTATGTCTTTGTGCATATCTAGTTGCTTGTTCTAACAATTCATATTTTTTTATAGCACTTTTTTGATCAAGTTTATTTTGATTTAATTTATGCAAAATTTCTTGATGCGAGTAAACCTTATTTTTTTTAGCATTTTTCTCATTATAGTATTTAGATAAACTGCCATATTCTTTTATATCAGAATTAATAGCATCAAATTGTCTATAAAGCTTAGAATGCTCTCTTTGTAGTTTAGCAATTTTATGCATCAAATTTTGCTGTATACATCCAATTCTAGCTTCAGGATAATGATTAATTTGAGTTTGAATTTTATCTGTTGAGAATAAAAATAATTTTGCTACTTGTTCAACTATATCCTTATTAGTCTGCATTTCTTCTATTAAATCTTTATTACTCCAATTAATTTCAGGAAAAGAATTTTTTAATTGTATTGAAAATTCAGTATTAGATTTAGCTACATGTAAAAAAGCTATTTTTTGCATCTCCTCATTTTCCATGTAAGGAGCTATATTATGAAAATCGGCATCTATAGCATCTTGCGTAAAAATTTCACCAGGGTCTTTAAAATGTCTTCCTCTAATATAACTTTGGCTAGGAATACCATCAATAAACGCAGCTATAGGCTGAACTATAGCCCGAATTAATTTATCTCCTCTTGGAATAACACCGCCGCTTATTGCATTTACAGCTAAACTAACAGGTTTAACAGTTACTGCCCAGCCTGCTCTTATAAAACTTTGCCCTAAATTTTCTAAGGTTTTAAATTTTCTATAATGAGTATCTCCTTTATAGGATTTTATATGTTCATCAGACTTAGGATATAAATTTATTAAATCCTCTTTTGTTTGCTCATACAGCTTATTAAGAGATATTTGTTCTCCGCTAAAATTTATTTCTACTTGATCTGGGTCTATATTTTTTTCTATACATTTTTCTATTGTAGACTCTAAAATATCATATAATCCAGAAACCGCCTCCATATTTTCTTTATGTCCTCTTAATAATTTTGCATTACTTAATGCATAATTTTTTATTTTAGTATTAGATGTTTTTGATACAAAAGCACCAGGACAAACATCTTGCAAGTGATCAGCTAATTTTTGAAATAAAGGATCACCAAATGCTAATAAGACACCGTTAACCGCACTAGAAGCAACAGGAGGCATAGGAACAAGACCTGTAAATATCATTCGTGGAATTATATCTAAAGTATTATAGGCATTTCTTAAGCCTTCACACGCTCGCCTTTTCCATTTCCCCTTTGTGGTTTCCAATGGGAAAAACATTTTAGTAGAATCACTATTAATTTTTCTACCTAATTTGTGTTCTTTACTAAAATAATTTAAGGCACTTAATTTACTTTTAAATTCACTTTCTGATAATTTATCTTTTTTATGAGTATATAGTTCCTGCTGTGACTTTAAAGCACTCCAAGCGCTTTCTATAGATTCAGATTGTTTATTTAAATCCCAATTTTTGGTTTGTTCTTGAATGGCAATATGTGTTTTATACAGCCATTTTGAAGTAGGCTTTGTAACAGGGTTATTATCTATATTGGATAATATACTTTGACGTTTATCATCATTTGAAAATTGATAAGTATTATCAATAATAGCACTATTGCTAAATTTTTTATAAACTTTAGCAGCGTAATATTTAGGTTTAATAGTACTAAAAATACTCATTTAGAAATACTCATTTAGAAATAAAGTTTTACAATCTTACAATACATAATAATCTTACAATATTAAATTAGTACAAATATTTTTATAGTTCAAATTTTATAATATTTGCACAAAGAAATTATTTATAATTTATTATATATATTTTTCATAAAATTACAACCTTTTGTTATATATTTATATAATAATTGCCTAAAGCATACATATTATTGAGATCTATATAACTAGATTTATTATATTAATAAAAAATTATACAAATATAAATTAATATTATAGATATATACATATAAAAATACATATAAAAGGTATATAATAGATATTAACTTAGTAACTTATTTTAAAATAATGCCATATACTTCATATAATCCATATACTCCATATAATAATATTCCTCCAATTTTCAGTTTTCCCAATAATAACGGACAACAACCTGCTGCTACTTTGAGGCAAGGGTTTAACTATAATAATTTAAATAGTTTTGCATTTAATCCTGTTAATTACTCTTTAAATTTACAACATAATCTATTAAGCAATAAAATATGTTGTGTATTTGATTTTTTAGAAAAATTTCCTAATTTAAATTTAGATAATATTAATAGATTAATAAGTCTACGCAGAAATAATACAAATCTTAGATATAATATAAATGATTTAAGGTTAGGTAATAATAATTCTTTGAATCAAGATCAAGGTAATACATCAAACACTTTATTAACTTTTATTAATAATGCAAATGCAGAACAATTAATAAAGGCACATTTTTTATTAAGCAATAAAGATTTAAGCAATATATCTTACATATTTTTTACTAAAAATAATATAAATAATCCAAACTTAGTTCATAGAGCAATTTCTATGATAGATTATAAGCTAAATAATATTAATTATAGATTTAATAATAGTCACTTAACTGGAGAAATTACTTCTTGTAATAGTTTTATAAATCTATTAAATTATTCAAATATACAAAATTTAAACAGTATTAAGGGAATTTTACAGGATTTACAAAAAGAATACCAAGAAATAAATTCTTTTATAAGTATGTTTAGCATGGGTACGCTTAGCAATAATTATTCTGCAATAGCTAATATGCAAGTTCGAAATTTGCTCTCCTCAAATATAGATCATTTAAGAATGGCTGGGCAATTTGGACATAATATTGGAGCTGGAATTGGTACTCATTCTAGAAGATATAATAATAGATTTTATGGAAATAATAGCGGCGGCAATGATGAATATTACGCACAACAGCAACAAGAAGATTTAGAAAACGATCAATATTATGAATAAAATTAGGTAAGTATCTCTTTATAACAAGTAAGATATGTAGAAGTTACATTTTGCTTAAAGGGATAAATAAAATATCTTTTTTAACCTTTATTGGGATTGTTTATTAGTATGTTTTGTCTTGCTTGTTATAAAGAGATACTTACCTAAAATTAATTAAATAATAAATTACTGGTTTTCTAAAAATAGATATAATTCATGTAGGGCATTTTCATAAACTTCTTTTTTAAAATCTATCACCATATTAATAGCAGACCAGTAATTATACCATGCACTATCATCAAACTCAGGCTTATCACTATTAAATAAATTTATACTAGCTTGCTTATCAATTAATTTTAAAAGATACCAAATTTGCTTTTGACCCTTATATATGCCTTGATGATATGAACGTATAAATTTTTTAGGTACATTATAATGCAGCCAGCCTTGCGTTCTACCTAATATTTGTACTTGATGAGATAGTAATCCAATTTCTTCAAAGAGTTCTCGATACATAGCATCTTTAGGTTTTTCTTGATATAAAATGCCGCCTTGAGGAAATTGCCATGCTTTTTCATTCAAACGTCTGCACATTAATACATTATTGACATCATTTACTAAAACAATGCATACATTTGGACGATAACCAGCACGATCTAGCATTTTATGCCTTTTATTTTTATGAGAAGTCGTATTATAATAGCTTATTGTAGCATATATTAGTGTTTTTATGAAAGCCAAACAATTTTTAATTATTACCCAAAAAGAAGCTCCTGTTGATGCGGAAATTATTTCTCATAAATTGATGATGAGAGCAGGACTCATAAAAAAAATGGGAGCTGGAATTTATACATATATGCCTATGGGTCTACGTATTATACGTAAAGTTGAAAACATCATTAGACAATCAATGAATAATGCTGGGGCTATTGAATGTAGTATGCCAATAGTTCAGCCTGCTGAATTATGGCAAGAAACTGGAAGATTTGAAAAATTTGGCGATGAATTGCTACGTTTTAAAGATAGACATAAAAATGATTTTGTCCTTCAACCTACATCTGAAGAAGTAGTAACGTCTTTGATTAGAAGTGATATCAAAAGCCATAAACAATTACCTATTAATTTATATCAAATCCAAACTAAATTTAGAGATGAAAGAAGGCCAAGGTTTGGCATCTTACGTGGTCGTGAATTTACTATGAAAGATGCTTATTCATTTGATAAAGATGAAGAAAGCATGAAAATATCTTATCAAAAAATGTTTAATGCATATCATGATATATTTCAAAAACTAAGTTTAGAATATAGAGCAGTTGACGCAGATACTGGATCAATTGGCGGTATTGGAAGCTGCGAATTTCATGTTATAGCTAAAACTGGAGAAGATACTCTTCTTTATTGCGAAGAGTCAAATTTTGCAGCTAATATAGAAGCTACACCAGCACCAAATTTAATTAATAAAAGGCTGTTCGGCACACAAAAATTGCAAAAAGTATTAACTGAAAATCTTACCACTTGTGAAGAAGTGGCACAATTCTTAAATATACATATTAAACAAACTGTAAAATCAATTGTATTAGCAGTAGATAGTATAGAAAAAGAAATTAAAAGTACTAAATTGTACTTATTATTAATTCGAGGCGATCATCAGCTTAATGAAGTCAAGGTAAATAAAATTAATTTTTTAAAAGATTTTAGATGGGCAACTAATGATGAAATATTATCAAATTTTAATTGTAAAACAGGCTATTTAGGTTGTGTTAATTTAAAAAATATAGAAATTATAGCAGATTTAACTGTAGCAAATATGAGTGATTTCGTTTGCGGAGCGAATGAAGAGAACTATCATTTTACGGGTTGTAACTGGGGAGTAGACGCTAAAGAACCAGATCATATAATTGATATTAGAAATGCTGTTGAAGGTGATATAAGCCCTGATAATCAAGGTAATTTAAAAATATGTAAAGGTATTGAAGTCGGACATGTATTTATGCTTGGCAGTAAATATTCACAAGATATGAATGCTAATTTCATTGATAGTGACGGCAAAAGTAAACCCTTTGTTATGGGCTGTTATGGTATTGGAGTAACTAGAATTTTAGGGGCAGCTATTGAGCAAAATAATGATGAAAAAGGTATTATTTGGCCAAAAAGTATAGCTCCTTTTGAAATAGTTATTTGTCCAATTAGCTATGATAAAAGCGATATGGTAAAACAAAAATCTGATGAAATTTATACATTATTAGTAAACAAAGGGTTTGATGTTATTTTAGATGATAGAAACGAACGTTTGGGAAGTATGTTAGCAGATTGGGAATTAATTGGCATACCGCATAGATTAGTTATAGGCGAAAAATCTTTAGCTGAGGGCAATATTGAATATAAAGCTAGAAATAAAGAACAGGCTGAAAAGGTATCTTTAGAGGATTTGGAAACATTTCTTGTTACTTTGTAATTAAAATGCTACTGAGTTTTAAGTAGCGTTATGTATCAACCTTAATTTCTATTTCTTTATGTTAAGTTATGGTAAGTATCCTCTCGCACGTAAGCTTAAACATACTAATAAACATTACAAAAAATAACCAAAATATGTATTTTTATAGGATCAATATTAATATATTAGCACTTGACACTAGCTTACATGTTATGAGGGGATACTTACCTTAATTATAATCATTGATATTTAGTCACATCTAAAACTTTAGCATCTATAAAACCTTGCTTACGGATTCTACAAGAGTCACAAACCCCGCAGGCTCTACCTAATTCATCGGCTTTATAACAAGAAGTAGTTAAACTATAATCCACACCCAGCTCTAATCCTTTAGCTATAATTTGCCCTTTAGTCAAATCTATAATAGGCGTATGAATAATAATTTTGTTTCCTTCAACTCCAGATTTAGTTGCAAGATTTGCCATTATTTCAAAACTTTTTACATATTCTGGTCTACAATCTGGGTAACCTGAATAATCTACAGAATTTGCACCATAAAAAATATCATAACAACCCAAAACTTCTGCCCAGCCTAAAGCTATGGAAAGCATGATAGTATTTCTAGCAGGTACGTAAGTAATTGGTATATTATCTTCTACTATGCCTGAGGTTGGTATATCTAAATTATCATCAGTTAAGGCAGAACCGCCAAATTGACTTAAATTAATCGTAAAAATTTTATGTTTATGCTCTAGAATATTAAAATAGCTTGCAATTTTTTTAGCTGAAGTAAGCTCTGCTATATGCTTTTGCGAATAATCAAAAGATACTGCATAACAATCAAATCCTTGATTTTTTGCCATAGCTAAAACAGTAGCAGAATCCAAACCGCCTGAAAGTAATATAACCGCTTTTTTTGTTTTGGAATTCATATCAAACCGAACTATTAATAATATTGAGCTAATTTTATCATACTTTATATCTGGTAAGTATCCCCCTTATATTTTATTAACAATAAATTTCCCTGCATATCGATTATGCTATATTCGCCAGCAATAGGAGATGGATAATTAATTTGGGGAACATATTGAGCTTCCCAGTATGCACCTTTATACAGGACTCTTGTATTATTTCCATGCCAATCCTGCACAAATACACTTTTACCTAATTCAAAATTATTCAAATCTATCTTATCAGATTGAAATTTTTTATTTCTCCGATGTACTAAATATATACTTATTATAGAAAAAATACTTAGAAAAAATATTTGATATATAAATACTACATTATAATGAGCTAAAATAGATGTTAATAGAAATCCTATCCCTATAAATATTAAATATAATGTTCCTGTCAGCATTTCTGCTATTATTAATGCTAATCCAATAATTATCCACCAAATAAATATACTCATAAAAACTCCTTATATAGCTTATAGTTGCTTAGCTTTTAATTCTACTAAATGAGTATTTATACCTCCACAAACTATTACAACAATATTTGTTAAATCTTTTAAAACATCTAAATTATTATAAATAACAGCTAAACTAGCTCCGCAGGCAGGTTCAACAATAACTTTTTTATCATAGGCAAATTCAACACAAGCTTTTAAGCTATCTTCATCACTTACAACTACGCTTTGGATATCATACGTATTAACATATTCAAATGCTTTATCACCTATTTTTTTTGCTCCTAAGCTTGTAGCTATACCAGAAACTTTATCTAAAGTTAGATGTTTTTTAGCCTTTATACTTTGATGTAAACTGCTTGTACCTATAGTTTCACTGCCTATAACTTTTATATCCTGCCAATTATATTTAATTAATCCTTGCATTATACCGCATAATAAACCTCCGCCTCCCACTGATAAAATAATAGCATCGGGTTTTTGTATTTGCGTATAAAGTTCATCAACTATAGATGAATGCCCTTGCCAAATTAGAGGGTGATTAAATGGATGTATAAAAAAAACATTATTTTTTTCACAAAATTCCATAGCTTTTATACTAGCCTCTTCTATATCATCACCATAAATAATGACATTTGCACCTAATTCTTTTAATTTGTTTTGTGTAGTAATATCAGCACTTTTAGGTAAAAATACACTAGATTTCATTCCAAGTTTTAACGCCGCATAAGCTGTAGCATAACCTGCATTTCCCCCAGAGGCACTTGCAACTTGAGTATATCCTTGATTTTTTGCATATTCACATAGATATCCAATTCCTCTTATTTTAAAAGACATAACAGGCTGATAACAATCCATTTTTAAATAAATATTTTTATTATATTTACTACTTAATGAATAGTGTTTAACAAGCGGAGTGACAAAGTGTAAAGTCATAATGTTCTCAATTCATTTTGGTAAGTATCCCCTTATAACAAATAAGCTAAAACATACTAATAAATAGTACAAAAAATAACCAAAATATGTATTTTTTATAGGATCAATATTAATATTTTAGCACCTGACACTAGCTTACTTGTTATAAGGGGATACTTACCTTTTATTCTTAATATATATTTAATTGTAGCAAAATACAAAAATGTATTAAAGTAAAATTAAAGATTTTTTAAATTATTATTGTATTTTAGACATATAATCTATGATATAATGTATTTTTATATAAATATATTTATTAATAAAGTGTCTATAATTTCTAATTCCGCTATTAACAATGAAAAAAATAACAAAATTAATTTACTTAATTTTGATTTAGACAACTTAACTACATGGATTATATCTATTGGTGAACAGCCTTTTAGAGCTAAGCAATTATTTAAATGGATGCACCAAATGCGAATAAATTCATTTGATGAGATGTCAGATTTAGCTGTGAACTTTAGAAAAAAATTATACGAATTATCTTTTATAGAAACTCCTAAAGTTTCTAGTATACATATTTCAAAAGATGGTACAGTTAAATGGCTAATAGATGTACAAGATGGAAATTTTGTTGAAACTGTATTTATTCCAGAAACTAATCGTGGAACTCTATGTATATCCAGCCAAGCAGGCTGTGCTGTAAATTGTAAATTTTGCTCAACAGGTAAACAAGGATTTAGCAGAAATTTATATACTCATGAAATTATTGGTCAATTATTACTAGCCGAAAAAACTTTAAGAGACTTACCTGAATATAAAAATACTCCACATAATCAAAAATTAATCACAAATATAGTTATGATGGGTATGGGCGAACCATTACTAAATTATAGTAATGTACTACCCTCTTTAAAGATTATGCTGAATGATTTAGCTTATGGTCTATCTAAAAGAAAAGTAACCTTATCTACTTCAGGCGTAGTACCTTTTATGGAAAAATTAAAAGAATGTCCAATAGCATTAGCAGTATCATTACACGCTCCGAATGATGAATTAAGAAATATATTAGTGCCTATTAATAAAAAATATCCCTTAAAACAATTATTACAAACTTGTAAAAATTATTTAGAATATTCCCCTAGAGATTTTATTACTTTTGAATATTGTATGCTGCAGAACTGTAATGATACTGACGAGCATGCATATCAATTAATTGAACTAGTAAAAGATATATCGTGTAAATTTAATTTAATTCCTTTTAATCCTTTTCCACAATCTGGATTACTATGCTCAAAGCCGGAACGCATAAAAAAATTTAGTGAAATACTAATACAGGCTGGGCTAGTAACTACAGTTAGAAAAACTCGCGGCGATGATATAGACGCAGCCTGCGGGCAATTAGCTGGGGATATTAAGGATAAAACAAATATTGCTATTAGATTACAAAAGGTTTAAACTAAAAATATAGAATATTAAATAGTATAAAATGACCTCATTCAAATTTTCTAAAGTATTACTCCTATCCAGCATTTTATTGCTAAATGCATGTGCTATAAAAAATACTCCGCCTCCTGTGGTATACTCAGTACCAGAGCCAAGTTTACCCCCAGTCCCTGCTTCTGAACAAGAAAGAATAAATGTTCGTCTTGAGCTAGCTAAAAAATATATTACCTTAAAACAGTTTGAATTAGCTAATAAAAATTTGGATGAAATCTTATTAAAACAGCAAGCAGCAGAAGTTACACATCTAAAAGCTATAACTCTAATGGGTATGCAAAATTATAAAGAAGCTGATGTTTTTTTTAAGAAAAGTCTAGCAAAAGATGCTAATCCAGATTTATTAAATAATTACGGCTGGTTTTTATGCAAGCAAAGAAATATTAGCGGTCTACAGTATTTAAAAAGAGCTGAGCCATTAGCTAATGCTTATCTATATCCTAAAGTCCTAGCTAACCAAGGTGCATGTTATGTATACGCTAAAGATTATGCCAAAGCCAGTACTTTATTAAAAAGAAGTTTAGAGCTTCTTCCAAATTATACCCCTGCTTTAATATATAATGCTTTTATAGAAGCTAAACAAAATAATACAATACAGGCAGAAGCTAGCTTAAATCAATTAGGTGTATCAAATGTTAGCGATCCCGAATTATTATGGATAGGAATAAATGTATTTAAAATCTCAGGCAATGCGATTAGCACTAAATTATGGGGTAATTATTTAATTTCTGAATTTCCAACTACTAAAGAAGCTATGCGCTATCATAGAAATGATATTGAGGAATAAAAAAAATCTTTTATAAATTATAAAAAGCCTTAATTTTAAGGCTTTTACTTTTTTTAAATAAATTCAATATATTGATTATTGAT
>Ga0247816_10000617_pt1 | contig 19420 bp, 16 predicted proteins | sample UWRJL209509C1_FD_179930 | JGI IMG/M metagenome (GOLD analysis project Ga0247816, IMG submission 179930) | Plant litter microbial communities from Arlington Agricultural Research Station in Wisconsin, United States - UWRJ-L209-509C-1 | ecosystem: Environmental > Terrestrial > Plant litter >...
CTACTCGCGTTTTCTCGAAGCCAAGAGCTTGAAACCGCGTTACGGCCAACGCCTGATGATCGCCGAAGTTGCCAAGGTCCTCGGGGATATCGACACCGACGACGAAGGCCGGCGCAGTGGCGACCCCGCTGTGGTGGCCGTCGAAGCCGGCACCGGTACCGGGAAAACCGTGGCCTATTGCATCGCGGCGATTCCCACGGCCAAGGCCGCCGGCAAGCGCCTGGTGATCGCCACCGCTACCGTCGCGCTGCAAGAGCAGATTGTCTACAAAGATCTGCCCGATCTGATGCGCAACAGCGGCCTGAATTTCACCTTCGCCCTGGCCAAGGGCCGTGGGCGCTACATGTGCCTGTCCAAGCTCGACGTGCTGTTGCAGGAAGGCCACGCGCAAACCGCCACTGCCTCGTTGTTCGAAGAAGAAGGCTTCAAGATCGAGGTCGATGAGGCCAGTCAGAAGCTGTTTACCAGCATGATCGAGAAACTCGCCGGAAATAAATGGGACGGCGATCGTGACAGCTGGCCCAATGCCCTGGAGGACGCTGACTGGGCGCGCCTGACCACCGATCACAGCCAGTGCACCAACCGTCATTGCCCGAACTTCGGCCAGTGCGCCTTTTATAAGGCCCGCGAAGGCATGGGCAAGGTCGACGTTATCGTCACCAACCACGACATGGTCCTGGCCGACCTGGCCCTGGGCGGCGGCGCCGTGCTGCCCGACCCGCGCGACACGCTCTACGTGTTCGACGAAGGCCACCACCTGCCAGACAAGGCCATCGGCCACTTTGCCCACTACACGCGCCTGCGTTCCACCGCAGACTGGCTGGAAACCACCGCCAAGAACCTCACCAAGTTGCTCGCCCAGCACCCGCTGCCCGGCGATCTGGGCAAGTTGATCGAACAGGTGCCGGAGCTGGCGCGAGAGATCAAGACCCAGCAGCAATTCATGTTCAGCGCCTGCGAGCAGGTGGCGGACTTCAAGCCCGGCGAAGACGTGGAAGGCCGCGACCGACCGCGCCACCGTTTCGTCGGCGGGATGATTCCCGAGCACATGCGCGAAATGGGCATCGAACTGAAGAAGGGCTTTTCGCGCCTGACCGACTTGTTCACCCGCCTCACCGACCTGCTCAAGGAAGGCATGGACGGCGAGGTCAACATCGGCATCGCCAGCAACCAGGCCGAAGAGTGGTACCCGCTGTTCGGCAGCCTGCTGTCCCGGTCCCAAGGCAATTGGGAGTTGTGGACCGCGTTTACCGTCGAAGACCCGGAAGACAACCCGCCGATGGCCCGTTGGCTGACCTTGTCGGAAAGCGGCGCACTGTTTGATATCGAGGTCAACGCCAGCCCGATCCTGGCGGCGGAAATGCTCCGGCGCAACCTGTGGAACGTGGCCTACGGCACTCTGGTGACCTCAGCAACCTTGACGGCCCTGGGCACCTTTGACCGCTTCCGCATGCGAGCAGGGCTGCCGAAAAAGGCGGTCACCGCCGTGGTGCCGAGCCCGTTCCATCACGCCGACGCCGGTGTGCTGCGGGTTCCGGACCTTAAGGCCGACCCACGGGATGCGCCGGCCCACACGGCAGCCATCATTCGTGACCTGCCGTCTTTGGTGGAAGGTTCCCGGGGCACGCTGGTGCTGTTCTCGTCCCGCAAACAGATGCAGGACGTATTCGACGGCCTCGACCGTGACTGGCGCAAGCAGGTGTTTATCCAGGGCAACCTGTCGAAACAGGAAACCCTGAACAAGCACAAGGCGCGGGTGGATGGCGGCGATTCCAGCGTGCTATTCGGCCTGGCGAGTTTTGCCGAAGGTGTGGATTTGCCGGGTGCCTACTGCGAACACGTAGTGATCGCCAAGATCCCGTTCTCGGTGCCGGATGATCCGGTTGAGGCCGCGCTGGCCGAATGGATCGAGGCGCGGGGCGGCAATCCGTTCATGGAAATTTCGGTGCCGGACGCTTCCTTGAAGCTGGTCCAGGCCTGCGGCCGCCTGCTGCGTACCGAAGAGGACCGCGGAACGATCACCTTGCTGGACCGGCGCCTGGTCACCCAGCGTTACGGAAAAGCTATCCTGAATGCTTTGCCGCCCTTCAGGCGGGAAATTTCTTAGGACCCTGTGGGCGAATTCGCCCACTTCGTGGTCTATCTCACTGCTATCGATTTTAGTCATCAGGCCAGCCATCGGCCGTTTGGGAGAACCTTGTTCGTATGATTCGCACGCTGCCCGCCCTTTTTGCCTTGTTGTTCGCTGCGCCGCTGTTGGCTGCGCCTGCGGGGCAACAAACCTTGTTCAACTTCGTTCGCCCTGCCGATGTGGTCAAGGTGGCGACCCAGGACGCCAGCCTGCCGCAATACAACGCCGAACAAACTCCGGAAGGCGAAGTGTTGCGCCGTGTCACGTTCAGCCCGGCGGCCGAGCCGAGCCTGGTGCTTAGCCCGCAAGGCGGTACCTGGGATTGGTCGCAGTCCGGCGCCATGAGCTTGCGTATCCAAAGCGCGATGGACTGGGCCCTGACGCTGTACGTCAAGGTTCAGAGCAGCGATGGCAAGACCCTGTTCAGCCGCGTCGACCTGCCCGCAGGCCCGGCGCAGACCTTGCTGATTCCATTGCAGGCCAACTCGCCATTGAGCCAGGGTATGAAGGCCGGCCCGCCGATGCCGATCACTATTGATGGCCAACGGGTATTGTTGGCCAGCAGCGAAGGCGAGATCGACCGCAGCCAAGTGGTGTCGGTGACCCTGTCGATGATCAAGCCCAACGTTGCCCAAAGCATCCTGCTGGAACGCTTTGGCGTGCAGGACATCGAGCCGGTGCTCAAGGCAACCTACAGCGACCTGGTGGACGCTTACGGCCAGTCCAACCGCGCCAAGTGGCCGGAAAAGGTCAGCAACGACGAGCAGTTGAAATCCGCTGCGGCCAAAGAGCAGCAACAGCTCAAGGGCTGGCTCGCCGAGCGCAACAAAGCCTCGCTGGATAAATTCGGAGGCTGGAACAAGGGCCCGGCGTTTGACGCCAGTGGATTCTTTCGCACCGAGAAGCGCGACGGGCGCTGGTACCTGGTGACGCCAGAAGGCCATCCGTTTTACTCCCTGGGCGTGAATACCGTGGCCCCGGACGACAACCAGACTTACGTTGCGGGCCGCGAATGGATGTTCAGCGCGCTGCCCAAGTCCGGCGAGCCTTTCGACAAGTACTACGGCAGCGGCGATAACCGGGGCGGCAATGGCGCCGATCAAGGCCGGGGCTTCAATGTCGGGCGCTGGTACGATTTTTATGGTGCCAACCTGCAACGCACCTACGGCCAAGCCTGCGTTCCGGCCACCGACAAGGCCGACGTAGCCGCTGCTGCGCAAACGCCGGATGCCAAGACCGAACCTTGCAAGTCCGAAGGGTTTGACCAACAACGCTGGGTCACTCATTCCCTGGATCGCCTGCAAGCCTGGGGCTTCAACACTGTCGGCAACTGGAGCGCGCCGGAACTGGCTACCGCTGATCGCGTGCCCTACACCTTGCCGCTGTCGATCGTCGGCGATTACGCCAGTATCAGCACCGGTACCGATTGGTGGGGCGGTATGCCCGATCCCTTCGACCCGCGTTTTGCCATGGCCACCGAGCGCGCCGTGGCGATTGCCGCCCGCGACCATCGTGATGATCCGTGGCTGATCGGCTTCTTTGCCGATAACGAACTGGCCTGGGCCGGCCCTGGTGACGATCCGAAATCCCGTTATGCCTTGGCCTACGGCACGTTGCGCATGACCACTGACGTACCGGCCAAGCGCGCTTTTCTCAAGCAACTGCGCGACAAATACCGCAACCAGGAAGGTCTGTCGAAGGCCTGGGGCATCGAACTGCCGGCCTGGGAGCTGATGGAAGACCCAGGCTTCGTGCCGCCGGTGCCGAACCCCGAACACCCGGAAATTGAAGCTGACTTCAAATACTTCCAGAAGACCTTCGCCGATGCCTACTTCAAGACCATCTCCGACGCGTTGAAATGGCATGCACCCAACCAGCTGTTGCTGGGTGGCCGCTACGCCGTCAGCACCCCGGAAGCCGTGGCTTCCTGCGCGCAGTATTGCGACGTACTGAGCTTCAACATGTACACCCTCAAGCCCCAGGACGGTTACGACTTCGCGGCCTTGAAGGCGCTGGATAAGCCGGTGCTGATCACTGAATTCAACTTCGGCTCGGCTGATCGTGGCCCGTTCTGGGGCGGCGTGACGCAATTGGCAAGGGAAGAGGATCGCGGCGCCGCTTACTCGAACTTCCTCAAGCAAGCTATCGCCGAGCCGTCGATTGTCGGTGTGCACTGGTTCCAATACCTGGACCAGCCGGTTACCGGTCGTCTATTGGACGGTGAAAACGGTCACTTCGGCCTGGTAGGCATCACCGATGTGCCGTTCCAGGGCTTTGTCGACAGCGTGCGCAAAAGCAACCTGGCGGCGCTCGATCAATTGGGCAAGGAAGCTGAAAAAGCCAAGGCTGCCAGCCCGGAGCATGCCAGTGACGGCGGCAAGGCGGGGCATGAAGCCAGCGGTGCAGGAGCGGGTGCCGGGCACGCCGGCGGGCATTCGGGCAAAGGCCATTGATACGGCCTGATCGACGAGAGCGGGTTCCCAAATCCGTCAATGGCTGGAACAATGCCCGACACGTTGTGCAGGACAGGTCCTAGGGGGATTCAGGTGCAGATTCAGGGTCATTACGAGCTCCAGTTCGAAGCAGTGCGTGAAGCCTTTACCGCATTGTTCGACGATCCCCAGGAGCGTGGTGCCGCCCTGTGCATCCAGATCGGCGGGGAAACGGTCGTCGATCTATGGGCCGGTACCGCCGACAAGGACGGTACCGAAGCGTGGCACAGCGACACCATCGCCAACCTGTTTTCCTGCACCAAAACCTTCACTGCCGTTACGGCCCTGCAACTGGTCGCCGAGGGCAAGCTGGAACTCGATGCGCCAGTGGCCAAGTACTGGCCTGAATTTGCGGCGGCTGGCAAAGAATCGATCACCCTGCGCCACCTGCTCTGCCATCAGGCGGGGTTGCCGGCGTTACGTGAAACGCTTCCCGCCGAGGCCCTTTACGACTGGCAAATGATGACCGACGCCCTGGCGGCCGAAGCGCCGTGGTGGAAGTTGGGGGAAGGCCATGGCTACGCCGCGATCACTTATGGCTGGCTGGTGGGCGAATTGCTGCGGCGCGCCGATGGTCGCGGGCCGGGTGAGTCCATCGTGGCCCGGGTTGCGCGGCCACTGGGGTTGGACTTTCATGTTGGCCTGGCAGACGAAGAATTCTATCGAGTGGCGCATATTGCCAGAGGCAAGGGCAATGTCGGTGATGAAGCCGCACAACGCTTACTGCAAGTAACAATGCGTGAACCAACGGCAATGACTACACGGGCATTTACCAATCCACCGTCTATTCTGACCAGCACTAATAAACCTGAATGGCGGCGTATGCAGCAGCCAGCGGCAAATGGTCACGGTAATGCACGAAGTCTGGCGGGGTTTTATAGCGGGCTGCTGGACGGTAGTTTGCTGGAAGCCGATATGCTGGAACAGTTGACCTGTGAACACAGCATTGGCCCCGATAAAACCTTATTGACTCAAACCCGTTTTGGCTTGGGTTGTATGTTGGATCAGCCGCAAGTGCCGAATGCGACATTCGGCCTTGGCCCACGGGCGTTCGGGCATCCAGGGGCCGGTGGTTCAGTGGGTTTTGCTGATCCTGAACATGATGTAGCCTTTGGGTTTGTGACTAATACCCTGGGTCCTTATGTACTTATGGACCCTCGTGCGCAAAAGTTAGTAAGAATATTGGCCGGTTGTCTGTAAATAGCTTGCTGTCTTGCGTTTTTTTGTTACAAAGACACATACAAAAGACGCTGGGCAAGATGTTGTAACTTTAATGTTCTGAAAGCGTCTGTTTAACGGGTCATTCAGGCCCCTGATTTTTTCTCATTTTGTGGATATCTCATGTTATCGAACAAGTCCTTGGCACTGGCGCTATGCCTCACTATTACTGGCTGCGCACAAACTCCACAAAATGATGCCGAGGGCGGGCATTGGTGGTCATTCGGGTCTGACAAGGCCGCCTCCAAGGACGCAGTGACGCAAACCGATGCCAAACCGGACGCCAAGCCGGCAGTTGCCGCCAAGGCTGCTGCTCCGGCAGCGCCTGCCGCTGCTGCGCCTGCGCCGGTTGCCAAGGCTGACACCGGCTCCAGCTGGTGGCCTTTCTCGTCGAAAACCGACGATGCCAAGGCAGCCGATGCCAAGGCAGACCTGAAAGCCGACCTGAAGGCCGCGACCCCGGCCCCGGCTGCCGAGCCTGTGGTGGCCAAGACCGACACCGATACCAAATGGTGGTGGCCGTTTGAAAGCAAACCAAAGCCATTGGCCAAGGTTGATGTGGCCAACATCCCAATGCCTGATCCAAAAATCACCCAGGCCTGGTTGGACGACTACGAGCCGCGCCTGCGTGCCGCAATCAAGGACAGCAACCTGCAACTTGAGCGTCGCGACAACGTATTGGTGGTGATTGCCCCGGTTGATGGCTCCTACAACCCGAAACGGCCGGCGATGTTGCTGCCGGTAACCCTGGGTCCATTCACGCGTGTTGCCAAGGCTGTTGAAGGTGATCCGAAGACTGCCGTGCTGGTACTGGGCCATGTCGATACCACAGGCGCCGCGCCACAGAGCCAGGCCCTGACCAAGGAACGTGCGCAGTCCATCGCCTCGATTTTCAGCCTCAGCGGCTTGAAGCAGGACCGCCTGATGCTGCGTGGCATGGGTGACCTGATGCCGCGTGCCGCCAACGACAGCACCCAGGGCCGCGCGCTGAACCGTCGTATGGAAATCATGTTCACCCAACGCACCACCATGCTGGCCTTGCTCAGCAAGTACAACTCGCCTAATCCGCCCCAGCCTGAGCTGATTGCGGTGCAGGACGTTCCTGCTCCAGCGGCGGCGCCTGCTAAAAAAGCTGCCCCGGCGAAAAAGGCACCTGTTAAAAAGGCCGCCGCCAAACCTGTCGCGAAAAAAGCGCCAGCCAAGCCAGCCGCAAAAAAACCGGCTCCAGCCAAAGCTGACGCTCCGGCTTCGAACGACCAGGCGAAAAACTGATTATTTGAGCCAGAAGGATACCGCCGCATGACCCAGGCACTGGCCGATATGCGCCGTGACTACACACGGGACGGTTTGAGCGAGGCGCAAGCCCCGGCCGAACCGTTTGCCTTGTTCCATCAGTGGTTCAGTGATGCGGTGAAAACCGAGCAGCCGCCGGTGGAGGCCAACGCCATGACCCTGGCAACGGTCGACCAGGACGGTCGCCCTCACTGCCGGGTCCTGCTGCTCAAGGGCCTTGATACACAGGGCTTCACCTTCTTCACCAATTATCAGAGCGCCAAGGGCGAACAACTCGCGGCGCGCCCCTTTGCGGCAATGACCTTCTTCTGGCCGACCCTGGAGCGCCAGGTGCGCATCGAAGGTCGTGTGGTCAAGGTAACGCCCGAGGAATCGGACGCTTATTACCAGGTGCGCCCACTGGGCAGCCGCCTTGGCGCCTGGGCCTCACCGCAAAGCCGGGTGATCCGTGACCGTGAAGAACTGCAGGACTTGCTCAAGGCCACCGAGCGACGCTTCAGCGACGCTCAGCCAGATTGCCCTGAGCATTGGGGTGGTTACCGCTTGCTGCCGGAGCGCATCGAATTCTGGCAAGGTCGTGCAAGCCGTTTGCATGACCGCTTGAACTACCGCCTGCAGGGTGCCGACTGGACCCGTGAGCGTTTGGCGCCCTAAGCTCGGCGCCTTTCGTCACCTCGCTTGAATGCTGCGCACAACGCCGAAGTCTCTGGTCAGAGGCTTCGGCGTTTTTTCGCTGGCTACAATGATCAATAGTCCTGGAGATTCTTGTGGAGGTGAGCTTGCTACCGTTCGTCGAGTTTTTCGGTACAGGTACACTGTACTAAGGCTGAATGAAACCAGTTTTCTGCGGGGCATGCCGTGACAGGTGGCAGGCCGCAGAGGTTTAATGACCACCTGTCCTTTGGAGTTGATGCTATGCGTAAGTCCGTATTACTGGTTGCCTGCTTTACCACCATGTCGTTGCTGCTGGGTGGCTGCGCCTCGAGTCTGACCGGCGACTCCTATTCCCGTGACGAAGCGCGTCGTGTACAGACCGTTCGCATGGGCACTATCGAATCCCTGCGCCCGGTTAAAATCGAAGGCACCAAGACCCCTATCGGCGGCGCTGCTGGCGCAGTCATCGGCGGCGTTGGCGGCAGTGCCATTGGTGGCGGTCGTGGCAGTATCGTGACTGCGGTCATCGGCGCAGTTGCTGGCGGCCTGTTGGGTTCGGCCACCGAAGAAGGCCTGACTCGCACCCAGGGCGTGGAAATTACCGTTCGCGAAGACGACGGCAGCATGCGCGCCTACGTCCAGGCTGTTCAGGAAAATGAAATCTTCCGCATCGGTGATCGCGTTCGCATCATGACTGTTGATGGAACCAGCCGCGTTACCCGTTAAGGGTTAAGGCAGCAGAAAAAACAAAACCCCAACCGGGTAACCGGTTGGGGTTTTTTTGTGCCTTGCCCAAGCGTTATGGATTGATGGTTGCCGACTTGCGACTGGCCATCGCCGTCACTGCGTAACCAATCAAGGCGGCCAGTATTGACCCGGTCAGAATGCCCATCCGGTCCATCCCGGCGAACTCACTGCCTGGCAGGAACGCCAGGGAGCCAACAAACAGGCTCATGGTAAAACCGATGCCGCACAGAATCGCCACGCCCAATACCTGACCCCAGTTGGCGCCAACGGGCAGGGCCGCGATGCCGGTTTTTACCGCGAGCCAGGTCAGGCCAAATACGCCTACGGTCTTGCCGATCAACAAGCCAGCGGCGATGCCCATAGGAACGTGGTGGGTGAAGCTTTCCAGCGTGACCCCGGCCAGTGGCACACCGGCGTTGGCGAAGGCAAACAGTGGCAGGATGGCGTAGGCCACCCATGGATGCAGCGCGTGTTCCAGGGTCAGCAGTGGCGACGGCTCGGCATTTTTGGTGCGCAGCGGGATGCAGAACGCCAGTGTTACACCGGCCAGGGTGGCGTGGACACCACTCTTGAGCACGCAGACCCATAGGATCAGGCCGACGATCATGTACGGCCCCAGCTTGATTACACCCAGGCGGTTCATCGCAATCAGGGCGATCAGGCAGGCTCCGGCACCGGCCAATGACGCGCCGGACAGGTCGCTGGAATAGAAGATCGCAATGACGATAATCGCGCCCAGGTCATCAATGATGGCCAGGGTCATCAGGAACAACTTCAGCGACACCGGCACGCGCTTGCCCAGCAGGGCGAGCACACCAAGGGCAAATGCGATGTCGGTAGCCATCGGAATCGCCCAGCCGGCCAGGGCCGCAGGATTGTCCTTGTTCAATGCCCAGTAGATCAGCGCCGGCACCACCATACCGCCAATGGCGGCGGCGCCCGGCAGTACAACCTGCGAGGGTTTGGACAGATGGCCGTCGAGCAACTCGCGTTTGACCTCAAGGCCGATCAGCAGGAAGAACAGGGCCATAAGGCCATCGTTGATCCACAACAACGCCGGCTTGGCGATGGTCAGGGCGCCAATCTGCGCCGCCACGGGCGTCTCGAGAAAGGCGTTATAGAGGTACGACAACGGCGAGTTGTTGATGATCAGAGCCAGAGCGGCCGCAGCGATCAGCAACAGACCGCTGGCGGCTTCCAGCTGGAAGAAACGGGTGAAAGTGCTACGCAGAGGCAAGGGATGCTCTCCAATCAAGGTTCAATAAGGTGGCTACCCTAACCCGTACCGTTAGTTGTTAAAACAAAAGTTATATTCTTTTTTGTTATAAGCGAAAGGGCTGCCCGTGGTTGCGCCAAAGCCTAGCAGTTGTATGTCTAATTGAGTCTGGACTGTATCTGTGTGGAGTGTAGGAAACATCCTAAGATCTAGTCTGAAAACCTCTGAGAAACCCATCATGAGCGACAACCGTCCCTGGGCCCGCGAAGCCATTCGCATCATCGAAGCAGACTTCCAGCGCAGCGCCGACACCCACCTTATCCCCTTGCCCCTGCCGGGGTTGCCGGGTATCGACCTGTACTTCAAGGATGAGTCCAGTCACCCGACCGGAAGCCTCAAACACCGGCTGGCGCGCTCGTTGTTTCTGTATGCGTTGTGCAATGGCTGGCTCAAGGAAGGCGCGCCAGTGATTGAGGCTTCCAGCGGTTCGACGGCGATTTCCGAAGCCTACTTTGCACGTTTGCTGGGCTTGCCGTTCATTGCGGTGATGCCGGCCAGCACCTCTCAAGAGAAGATCGCCCAGATCGGTTTCTACGGTGGCAAGAGCCATCTGGTGAAGGATCCGACGCAGATCTACGCCGAATCCGAACGCCTGGCAAAGGAAAGCGGGGGCCACTTCATGGACCAGTTTACCTACGCCGAACGCGCTACCGACTGGCGTGCGAACAACAACATTGCCGAATCGATTTTCCAGCAGCTGCGCTTTGAGCGTTACCCCGAACCGAGCTGGCTGATTTCCAGCCCAGGGACCGGCGGCACCACAGCTACGCTAGGGCGCTATGTGCGTTATCGCCAGCACTGCACCCGCGTGCTGTGTGCCGATGCCGAGCGTTCGGTGTTCTTTGACTTTTACCAGACCGGCGATGCCAGCCTGCGCCTGGACTGTGGGTCAAGGATCGAAGGCATTGGCCGGCCACGGGTCGAGGCGTCGTTCTTGCCCAAGGTGATTGATGCAATGGTCAAGGTGCCGGATGCGTTGTCACTGGCGGCCATGCATTACCTGGCCCAACGTTTGGGGCGGCGAGTAGGCGGCTCCAGTGGCACCAACCTGATCGGCGCATTGATTGCGGCGCAACAAATGAAAGCGGCGGGGGAGTCGGGCTCAATCGTGGCGATTTTGTGTGATGGCGGAGAGCGGTATGCCACTACCTACTACGATCAGGCGTGGCTTGCGGGGCAGGGCTATGAGTTGGAGAGGTTGATCGCGGCCGTTGCGGCCAGTGTGGAGCAGGGGGATGCGCTGCCGGACAGCGTGCTTCGCACGAATATCTAAGATATTCAGGCCACACAAAACACTGTGGGAGCCGGGCTTGCCCGGCTCCCACATTTGACTAGAGTTAAGCCTCCAGACCCAACATATCCCGCGCCAACGCCTCGGCAATCCGAATCCCGTCGACACCCGCCGACAGAATCCCACCGGCATACCCGGCGCCTTCACCGGCCGGGAACAGGCCCTTCACATTCAAACTCTGCATCGACGCGTCGCGGGTGATCCGCAGCGGCGATGAAGTACGCGTCTCGATCCCGGTCAATACCGCGTCGTGCAGCGAGTAACCCTTGATCTGCTTCTCGAATGCCGGCAGTGCTTCGCGGATGGCTTCGATAGCGAAGTCCGGCAGCGCCAGGGCCAGGTCGCCCAGCGCTACACCCGGTTTGTAGGACGGTTCGACACTGCCTATCGCCGTCGAAGGTTTGCCGGCGATGAAATCGCCCACCAGTTGCGCCGGCGCTTCGTAGTTGCTGCCGCCGAGGATGAACGCGTGGGATTCCAGGCGCTCCTGCAACTCGATCCCCGCCAGCGGGCCGCCCGGATAATCCACTTCCGGAGTGATGCCCACCACAATTCCTGAGTTGGCATTGCGCTCGTTACGCGAATATTGGCTCATGCCGTTGGTCACGACGCGGTTTGGTTCCGACGTTGCCGCTACCACGGTGCCGCCTGGGCACATGCAGAAGCTGTAGACCGAACGGCCATTTTTGGCGTGGTGCACCAATTTGTAGTCGGCGGCCCCAAGTTTCGGGTGCCCGGCGTACTTGCCCAGGCGCGCGGCGTCGATCAGCGATTGCGGGTGCTCAATACGGAAACCCACCGAGAACGGCTTGGCCTCCATGTACACCCCCCGACCGTGGAGCATGCGGAAGGTGTCGCGGGCGCTGTGGCCGAGGGCCAGGATCACGTGTTTCGAGAGGATTTGCTCACCACCGTCAACCACCACGCCGTTCAACTGGCCGTCTTCGATCAGCACGTCGGTGACCCGCTGCTCAAAACGAACTTCGCCACCCAGGGCGATGATCTGCTGGCGCATGTTTTCCACCACACCGGTCAGACGGAATGTACCGATGTGCGGCTTGCTGACGTAGAGGATTTCTTCCGGGGCGCCCGCCTTGACGAACTCGTGCAGCACCTTGCGACCGTGAAATTTCGGGTCCTTGATCTGGCTGTAGAGCTTGCCGTCGGAAAAGGTACCGGCGCCGCCCTCACCGAACTGCACGTTGGATTCGGGGTTGAGCACGTTTTTACGCCACAGGCCCCAGGTGTCCTTGGTGCGTTGGCGCACTTCGCGGCCGCGTTCGAGGATGATCGGCTTGAAGCCCATCTGTGCCAGCAACAGCCCGGCGAAAATCCCGCACGGCCCGAAGCCGACCACGATTGGCCGCTCGGTCAAACCTTGCGGCGCATGGCCTACCACTTTGTAGCTGATGTCGGGTGCCGGGTTGACGTTGCGGTCATCGGCGAACTTGAGCAGCAGGCCGGCTTCGCCTTTCACGTCGAGGTCGACGGTGTAGATGAAGCACAGCTCCGACGACTTCTTGCGGGCGTCGTAGCTGCGTTTGAACAGGGTGAAATCGAGCAGGTCATCACTGGCGATGCCCAGGCGTTGCAGGATCGCAGGCCGCAGGTCTTCTTCGGGATGGTCGATGGGCAGCTTGAGTTCGGTGATTCGTAACATGACAGGATCCGGTAGGCGGCGGGCAGAAGAGGCCGGCTGTTTTGCAAACCGGCGATTATAAGCCCCAACTGCGGGTTCCCGTCATGTTAATACGGCGGATGGCTGAATCAATCGTCCCGGGAGCCGCCAAATGATGCGCAACCACGCTGCACCTGGCCGTTGACCCGCAGCTCGGCTGTCATGTGTTGCAGGCTGCCGCTGACGCTGTCGATACAGCGTTGCGGAGCTACCCACAGTTCGATGTGTTGATTATTGGCTTCGGTCATCAGGTTGAAGCGCCCGTCACCCAATTGCTCTTCTACATAAGGAACCGGTAATGGCGGCTGGCCTTCGCGCTCCAGCACCATGCCTTTGGCGGTCACGTTCATGGCCCAGGCCGGCTTGTGGCCGTTGGCGCGCAGGATCATGCGTTTGAAGTCCGGGTCGTCACAGGCCGAGGTCGAGCGCTCGACGCGGTAGAGTTGTTGCAGTTCGACCTCGCCCTGGGTGCCGCTGGCGACGCCGGAGAACTTGCCGCGCAAGTCGGCAAACAGCGCGCCTTGCTGGCCGGCCAGGGACGCGGCTTCCTGCAGGACGCTGGTGCCGCCGGTGTCGTTGACCACGTAGTTGCGTTTGTCATTGCAAGGCTGGAACAGCAACTTGTCGCCGACGGCCGTCAGCTCGCCCTGCATACGGGTCAGCCCGGTGAGCGAGGGCTTGGCCGGCTCGCTTTCGAACATCTGGCAGGCGGTGAACAGGGGCAGCAATGCAAACAGAATAAGGGTACGGGCGGCACGCATTATCGGGTCTCCTGATAAGTGCCGCCACGTTACGCAGGCTGGCAGTGCATCACAAGCCCGCCAGGCAGGTTAAGGCGTTTCTTACAATCCCGTGTTTATCCAACGATATACGTCTGCCCGGTCTGTAAGCCTTCCACGCTTTTTGCGTAGGCCAACGCCACATCAGCCCCGGTAGCGGGCTTGAAACCCCGGAAGTACGGCGCGTAGCTGCCCATGGCTTCCAGCAGCACGGTAGGGCTGACGGAGTTGATGCGCAGGCCGCGTGGCAATTCGATAGCCGCCGCTTTCACGAACGCATCCAGTGCACCGTTGACCAGGGCGGCCGAGGCGCCTGTACGAATCGGGTCGCGGTTGAGAATGCCGCTGGTGAACGTGAACGAAGCACCGTCGTTGGCGAATTCACGACCGATCAGCAGCAGGTTGACCTGGCCCATCAGCTTGTCTTGCAGGCCCAGGTCGAAGTCGGTTTCGCTCATGTCTGCCAGCGGCACGAAGTTCACACTCCCAGCGGCGCATACCAGGGCGTCGAACTTGCCGGTCTGCTCAAACAGCTTGCGGATCGAGGCGCTGTCGCTGATATCGACGTGCAGGTCGCCGCTGGTGCGACCGATGCTGATCACTTCATGACGTTGGGACAGTTCAGCCTTGACCGCCGAGCCCACGGTACCGCTGGCGCCAATCAACAGGATTTTCATCGTGCCTTCCTCCGAATGTTTAAGTGAAGTTTGAGTCTAGAGTGATTTTTTGCCGGAATAAGTGCACTAATAGGCAACCTTTGGTTTTCAAATGGAAACAATCCATGAGCGAAATGGATGATCTGGCAGCGTTCGCTGTGTTGATCGAAGCCGGTAGTTTTACCCTGGCAGCCCAGCAGTTGGGGTGCAGCAAGGGTCAGCTGTCCAAGCGCATCAGCCAGTTGGAGGCACAGTTCTCGGTGGTTTTGCTGCATCGAACCACGCGCCGTTTAAGCCTGACGGCTGCGGGTGCGGCGCTCTTGCCTCAGGCCCAGGCACTGGTGGTTCAGGTGGAGCGTGCGCGTCAGGCGCTGGCCCGGCTCAAGGACGACCTGGCCGGGCCAGTGCGTATGACGGTCCCGGTTTCATTGGGCGAAACCTTCTTCGATGGGCTGTTGCTGGAGTTTTCCCGACAGTATCCGCAGGTGCAGATTGAACTGGAGCTCAACAACAATTATCGAGACCTGGCCCGCGACGGCTTCGACTTGGCGGTGCGCTCGGAAGTCGCCAATGATGAGCGGCTGGTGGCCAAGCCGCTGTTGGCCTGGCATGAGATGACCTGTGCCAGCCCGGCCTATCTGGAGCAACACGGCGAACCGCTGACGCCGGCTGAGCTGGTTGGCCACAGCTGCTTGCTCAACAGCCATTACAGCGGTCGCGAAGAATGGTTGTACCACCAGCAACACGAACTGCTAAGGGTGCGGGTTTGCGGGACGTTCGCCTCCAACCACTACAACCTGCTAAAAAAAGCGGCCTTGGTCGGCGCTGGTATCGCACGTTTGCCGTCGTACGTACTCCAGGCAGAATTGGCTGACGGCCGGCTGCGCTGGCTCCTACGCGACTATCAGACCCGCAGCATGCCGATGTACCTGGTTCATCCCTATCAGGGTGGCCTGCCACGCCGTACCCAGGTGTTGGCAGATTATCTGGTGGGCTGGTTCAAGCGCAGCGGCGAAGCGTTGGATCGCCTTTAGCGGTAGCGCCGGGCGATCAAGTGATCAATCGACAAACGCCCCGGTCCCTTGGCCATCAGCACCAGCAACAGCGCGATCCAGGTGCCGTGAGTCGGGTAGGCATCCGGGTATACGAACAACTGGATAACCAGGGTCATCCCCAGCAGCGCCAGTGCCGAGAAGCGTGTGGCGAAGCCCACCAGGATCAGTACCGGGAAAAAATGCTCGGCGAAGGCTGACAGGTGGGCGGCGATTTCCGGCGACAGCAGCGGCACGTGATATTCGCTGCGAAACAGTGGAATGGTCGAGTCTGCCAAGCGTGGTATCCCCAGTTGGAAGGTGCCGTCGATCAGGTCCACGGCAAAGCCTTCGACCTTGGTCTGGCCGGATTTCCAGAACACCGCCGCAATCGAAAAGCGTGCGACGAAGGCAATCAAGCTGTAGGGGATTTGTTCGAAGCGCTGGATGATCCGCTTGATCAGGTTGGATGGGGCGCTGTTCATGGCGATACCTTTTGTTCTGAGTGCAAATGAGTGATTGCGCCGTGGCCGATCAGCAGCGCCAGGCATTGATGCAGGTCGAATTCGGCGGCCGCGTCGAGGGCGTACGCCATGGCCATCTCGAGTGGCCAGCCATTGCTCAGGCTGTTGATAAACGCCGCTGAGCCCCGGTCGATGTTGAATACCTCCACGTCCAGCCCGTTGCGCACTACCAGGGCACTTTGTGGATGCGAGGGGTTGAGGGTCGCCAGGGACGCTGTGGTCTGGTGTGCCGCCCACAACGCCACGACTGCGTAAGCCGAATTCAGGGCGGACACGGATGGGTGCAGTTGCAGGCACAACTGGCCCAGGTTCGACTGCTGTTGCAGGCAGTCGATGACGGTTTGTTGGTCCATAGGGTACACGTCGGCGGCGTGATAGGCCTTGACCCGCAAGCGTTCCAGGCGCGCAACGTCGGCCAGGTACGGCACGCTGGCTGCGGGGCCAAAGCTTTGGATAAAGTCCGCAAAATCGCTGCCGTACTCATTCATAAGGGGGCTTGTGGGCGGGGACGCCTGTGCATATACCCCGGCCATCGCCCGGAAAAATTCATCGCCGACCAGTTGCCGGGCGACTGGGTAACCGTCGGCCAAGGCGTTGATCAGCGAGCTGTGCACGTTGTTGCGATAAACCGCAAAGCGACTCGCCGGATCGGCACCGTTGTGGCTGAACAGCCCTTCGGGGCAAGTTGGGTCTGGTGCCAGCAGGGCGCTGGCAAACACCTCCTGGCGGCTCATGCACGCACCTCCTGCAGAAACCGTTCAGCCTGGCGTGCTTCGCCGTGCAGCACGCTGAACGCCGGCACCTGATTATCGCGCTCGATCAGCGTGGCGACTGGCCCGGTGCGCTTCAGCACGTACTGGTAAAGCTGCCACACGGCGTTGTCGACAGGCGCGCCATGGTCGTCAATCAGCAAGCGGTCACCGAGGCTGTCGGTGTCTTCGGCGAAACCTGCCAGATGAATCTCACCTACGGCGTGCAGCGGTAATGCATCGATGTAAGCCAGCGGGTCTTGCTGATGATTGATGCAGGAGACATACACGTTGTTGACGTCCAGCAGCAGCCCGCAGCCGGTGCGGCGGATGGCTTCGCTGATGAAGTCGGTTTCTTCCAGGGTGGAGCGCTGGTACTGCAAGTATGTCGATGGATTCTCAAGCAGCATGGGGCGCTTGAGGTGGGTTTGTACCTGGTCGATATGCTCACAGACCCGTTTCAGGGTTTCATCGTCATACGCCAGGGGCAACAAATCGTTGAGAAACACCGGGCCATGGCTCGACCAGGCCAGGTGTTCGGAAAAGGTCTGGGGTTGATAGCGTTCGATCAGCGTAGCCAACCGCGCCAGGTGCTCGCTGCTCAGCGAACCTTCACCGCCGATGGACAGGCCAACGCCATGCAGCGACAGCGGGTACTGCTCGCGGATCAGTCCCAGATAGTGATGAAACGGGCCGCCGGCCACCATGTAGTTTTCGGCGTGGACTTCGAAAAAACCGATATCAGGCCGGGTATTGAGCACTTCCTTGAAGTGCTCGCTCTTGAGCCCCAGCCCGGCCCGGCCGGGAAGGCCGGACGCCTGAGTCTGGGAGACGCTGCGCGGGGATGAGAGAGTCATCGTCAGTACTCAGGCTTCGGGTTGTTTCAGGATTTGGCTTTGAAGGCTTCCATCTGGCCGAAGCCGGTTGGCGAGGTTTTGCTTTCGAGCTTGGCGCAGGTGCCGGCTGGGACGAGTTTCCAGGCATTGGACTGGTAGTCGGTCTTGGCGGTGCCGGCGCAGGTGGTGCCAGCGCCAGCGGCGCAATCGTTGTGGCCTTTCATGGCAACGCCGAAGCATTTTTCCATGTTGTCGGCGGCATGGGCGGTGGTGGTCAGGGCGCTCAGGCTCAAGGCGGAACCCAGGGCCAGGACGAGGGTGGCGGCGGACAGCGAGCGAGTGGTAGCAGTCATGATGTTTCTCCATCAGTGGGTTGAGTTGGCAGGCGTTTGTGCCTGCTTACACCACTAGAGAAAGGGGGAAGGGATTCGTTACAAACTCGGTAGAAAATATTTCAGGGGTCGCACTTTTTTTGCTTCACACAAAAAACTGTGGGAGCTGGCTTGCCTGCGATGCTGACCACTCAGTGTTTCAGATACACCGAGGCGATCTCATCGCAGGCAAGCCAGCTCCCACACGAGCCTGCTTTATAGTCCCGAGCGGCATTAACCGCCGAGGTAAGCCTCACGCACCTTCGGATCGGTCAGCAGTTGTTCACCGCTGCCCTGCATCACCACTCGCCCGTTTTCCAGTACGTAGGCCCGGTCCGCGATTTTCAGCGCCTGGTTGGCGTTTTGCTCTACCAGGAACACCGTTACGCCATCCCTGCGCAGTTGTTCGATGATGTCGAAGATCTGCTGGATGATGATCGGCGCCAAGCCCAGGGACGGTTCGTCCAGAAGCAGCAGTTTAGGCTTGCTCATCAGCGCGCGGCCGATGGCAAGCATCTGCTGTTCGCCGCCGGACATGGTGCCGCCGCGCTGGCTGAAGCGTTCCTTGAGCCGCGGGAACAGCTGCAGCACCTTGTCCATCTGCTCCTGATAATCGCCCTTGTCGGTGAAGAACCCGCCCATGGCCAGGTTCTCTTCCACGGTCAGCCGCGCGAATACGCGACGGCCTTCGGGAACCACCGCAATGCTTTTGCGCATGATGTCGGCAGAGTGCTGGCCCACCAGTTCTTCACCCATGTAGCGGATGCTGCCGCTGTGAGCCTGGGGCGAACCGCACAGGGTCATCAGCAAGGTGGATTTACCGGCACCGTTGGCGCCGATCAGCGTGACGATCTCGCCCTGGCGCACTTCGACATTGACGTCGTGCAGCGCCTGGATCTTGCCGTAGAAAGTGGAAACGTTTTCGAATTGCAGCATTTACGCTTCCCCCAAATAGGCTTTGATCACTTCAGGATTGTCGCGGATCTGCTCCGGGGTCCCGTCGGCCAGTGGCGTACCCTGGTTGATCACAACGATATGGTCGGAAATGCTCATGACCAGTTTCATGTCGTGTTCAATCAGCAGCACGGTGGCGTTGTTTTCTTCACGCAGCACGCCGATCAGCGCCTTGAGGTCTTCGGTTTCCTTGGGGTTCAGGCCGGCAGCCGGTTCGTCGAGCATGAGGATCCGCGGGCGAGTCATCATGCAGCGGGCGATTTCCAGGCGACGTTGCTGGCCGTAGGCCAAGGTTCCCGCAGTACGGTTGGCAAACTCGGTGAGGTTGACCTTGTCCAGCCAGTACTCGGCGTAATCCATGGCCTCCTGCTCGCTTTTGCGGAACGCGGGGGTCTTGAACAGGCCTGCGAAGAAGTTGGTGTTCAGGTGACGATGCTGGGCGATCAACAGGTTTTCGACCGCCGTCATGTCCTTGAACAGCCGCACGTTCTGGAAGGTGCGCACCACGCCCTTGCGGGCAATCTCGTGGCCTGCCAGGCCCTGGATCGGCTGGCCGTCCAGCAGGATGGTGCCACCCGCCGGCTTGTAGAAGCCGGTCAGGCAGTTGAACACCGTGGTCTTGCCGGCGCCGTTGGGGCCGATCAAGGCCACTACCTGTTTTTCCTTCACGGTCAGGCCTACGCCGTTGACCGCCAGCAAGCCGCCGAAGCGCATGCTCAAGTTTTCGACTTTCAGGATCT